>Ga0315906_10011563_pt1 | contig 10291 bp, 3 predicted proteins | sample LakEriMetagenome_4_FD_203526 | JGI IMG/M metagenome (GOLD analysis project Ga0315906, IMG submission 203526) | Freshwater fungal communities from buoy surface, Lake Erie, Ohio, United States - Buoy 2 MA122 | ecosystem: Environmental > Aquatic > Freshwater > Lake > Lake biofilm | place: USA: Lake...
TCGTATATTCTCATAGAGTAATTGTTTATAGTTGCAGCGCCTCCTCCAGCTACTGTTCCAGCGCCTGGAGCAGTCCAGCTAAAAGGATATGACGTTCCACTAGTCCATCCGTTTGTTGGGGTTCCAGGAGTTCCTGGAGCTGTGGCAGGAGCTGATGATGTAGTTGTTATTGTATTTGGAGACTGCACTATTCCTGATGTTCCAGCAGAGTTTGAAGCAGTGGCAAATGCTCTAAATATATTAACTGGAGATATTGCATCACTAGATGTAATTACATAAGAAGTTGATGTTCCTGAGCTAAATGAAACACGACTACTTGAAGAAGTTGGAATATTTGGAGACAATGCGGTTGTAATATAAACTTCATAAGAAGTTGGAGAGCCGCTCCATCCGCTTGTTATTGCAGTTATTGTGCTTCCTGCGGTACTGCCTCCAGTTAAAGATACAGATCCTCCAGAAGGAATACTTACTGGTGTAGCAATTGGTCCTCTTTCTTGACCAGCAATTAATCCAGAAGATCCACCAGAATTGCTTGCATCAACAAATGTTCTAAAATATCTCTGACCAGAATCATAGTCTGCTTGAGTTACAGTATATGTTAAGTTTGCTGTACTAGAGCCACTTCTAGAAGCAACCAATGTTTCAAATGTTCCAACATTTGCAGTACCTCTGTAAATTCTTATGTCGTAACTTGTTGGATTGTTATTCCATGTTCCTATACCAGCAGACAGTTGAGTTCCAACTGAAATAGAGGTCGGAGAAAGTGTTGGAATAGTTGAATTTGTTGGAGCAAGAACTGGTGTAGAAACAGTTACAGCTGCTGTTGTAACTAATTGTGTTCCTACACCATTATTTGCAGTTATCTGGCATCTTAAAAGTGAACCATAAATAGAATTATAATTTGATGGCGGGGTATATGTTGAAGATGTAGTATTAAACGGCGAAGTAATACTATTGGGTGCTGCAAGCCAAAGAGATCCTTGGTCATTATACTGCCATTGATAAGATATTTCTGCAGAAGGAGATGCGCTTACGGAAGGATTTGCAGTAAATGTTGTGGTTCCTGCCGTTCCAGATGAAGGAGAAACGCTAACAGTTCCAGATGGCTGAGCAAAAGTATAGAAAGCTGCTCCAGTTGCAGGTCCATAAGCACTGTATGTTCCAGCGGTAGCTGTACCATTTACTGTAGTGTTACCTAAATTTTGATTAGAAGATCTTATATAAAAGTAATATGTTATTCCATCTGAAAATTCATAATCTTCGGTGACTGTGCTTGTTGTAGAAGCAGCATCGTAATTTGCAGTTGTTGGAGCTGTCGAAGAAGAAATCCAGTATAGTTGATAGTAAGGTCCACTACCACCAGAAGAAGATACAACTACTCTAGTTTGAGTATTGTTTAATCTACTTACCGAAACTATAGATGTGCTTGTTGGAGCAGTTAAAGCTGCAGCAACCACAAGAGATGTGCTGGTAGTTTGATAGTCTGGCATTGTTATAATATATGGAAAATATTCTCCATTGCTAGAATATTGTTTTATTACTGAAAAACTTGGATTAGCTGTTCCATAAGAGTATTCTCCAATTGGCAAATACCCACTGTCGGTTCCATCTCCATAATAAATTCTATATTGCCTTGGATAAGAACTGCCTCCTCCTAAGCCGCCAAATGAACCAGAAAGGGTTACGTTTTGATTTACTTGAGCGTTAGAAGGAGATGCGGAAAGTGTTGAGGTTGCTGCTCGAGAAACATAATAAGGAATTCCTCCGACAACATCTGCATAATACTTTCTTACTGAATTCTTTAAAGCGCTAACCTCTATTTCAATCTGCCATCTATCTTGACCACCATCGTATGTGGTAGATCCAAATGAGGATGAGCTTATACTTTCATTGTGAGTCAATGTGGCAGTTGTTCCTGAAACTGTAATATTATTAATTAGGGTTCCGCCAAAACCAAAACTTGAATTAGATCCAGTTCTTGTAGTCCATGCGCTACTAGCGGCGGTTCCGTAATTTGTTCCGTCCATTCCATAATAGCTACCATTTTGCCAATTATACATTCGATATCTAATTCTATATGTTGTGCTTCCATCAACTCCAGTTACATTAGATTGAATTTTAAAAAGCCCTGCAACTGGAATATATCCTCTGTTGTCTGTACCCTTTTGATTATAATAATCTAAAATATTTAATGTAGTAACAGAAAGGGCTGATCCTGGAGCTGTTGAATCTTCTTGAGTAAATGGAGAATTTGGTATAAATCCAGATATAGGTATTACTGCTGATTCAGTATTTGAATTGTTTAAGGTAATCCTAACTGTATAAAATTTGTTTGGCACAGTAGCATTATGATATACTGTTCCAGATTTTGTTGTTGTACCAGTTATACCAATTACATTTGATAGATATTCAATTGCTACTCTATTGCTTGTTGTTAATGCTTCTCCAGCAGAATCTATTGCAAACCACTCTATGTAAGAATTAGATAAATTTGGTTTTCTATACCACTCATTGCTATAAGTAAAACTTGCGGACAATGTTTCTGGAACATCAACGCTAGTATTTATTAAATCGATTGTTCCACTAGGTCTTTGTCTTACTATATATAATTGAGTATCACTTTCTTCAGCCACACTTCCCGCAGAATTTGTAGCCACCACTCTAAATGTTAAAAAGTTTTTATCAAAATAGTCACCCTCCGTTCCCGATTGTCCTGGAAAGCCTCTTCCTAAATATGTAGAGTTGTTGGTCAACATGTCTGCTCTGCCAGTAGAAGAAGTGTTACTTGCATTTGTTGTTGATGAATAAGCTGGGCTAAACGCTGGATCAAACGTGTTGTCGTTTCTATCACCACTTAAATTATATAGCCACTGATAGGTATAAGTTATAGCACTTCCATTTCCAGATCTCCAGTCTCCATCGTATCCCCAAAGGTGATTACCTATAGTTCCGCTTGGCCATCCAGATGTTGGGGTAGTTGTTGGAGGACCCATTTGTTGAACTGGTGGAGCTTCTACAACTGGATTTACTGGATCATTTGCTGTTCCAGTAGGGTCATATGTGCTATTTGTTCTAAATGTATTAAGTCTTATTTTAGGTCTATCGTTTCCTTCAATAAAAGGCCTGTTACTTGTTGTGTCATAAAACTTGGCCCATCTTCCCGATACTGATCCACTTTCTCTAACTTTTATATAAGCTTTTCTTACTGGTGCCCAAGTTTGTCCGCCGCTTTTTATATATATTCTTTTTACTTTAGTCCAGGTGCTGTTGCCAGTTTTAATATAAGGTTTTCCAGGCATTTTTAATCCGCCGTACTAAATATTAAATCACCAATGCGACCTACATGGTTATGTGTTCCATTTGTAACAATAGATGTTTCGGTTGTTCCAGATTTAAATATTGTTCTTCCTACAGACAATGTACCATCAGATTTAATCATAAGCATTGCTGGTTTATCGACATAGTTAAAGTTAAGGTGTGTTCTTGATGTATCAGCTAAATTTTTAAATACATAGGCTCCAGCCGTTGAAGAATTTAACTCTAAACCAGCACTAGTTACAGTAATTGAAGAAGATCCTGCTCTCAAAACTGCTGCTATTGGGGATTGACTTAGATATAAAGCTCCTCCATTAGAAACTCCACTAGTTGATCTTATTGCCAATGTCGATGCAGTTGTAGAAGCAGCCGCAGCACTTGAGCTTGAGTAAAGTGAGTCTGGTGTGTCATCTTCTGATGATGAGCTTCCTGTGTTGCTTGTTGCGCTAACTACCGCTATGCTTGTAGACTCTTGATCTATTTCATACCCTTGTTTAAATGTAATTGATTGATCTGATGAATCAATTACCATTCCGCTAGAAGATAAGCTTGTGGCATTAATCGTCCATCCGCCAATTTTTCCAGTACCATCTTTTGCTAATTCAAATCTTGGAGCAGTTACTCCGTTTGCATATGCAGCAATTCCACCTGAGTTAATTAATATTCTATCTCCAGAATCTGCATTTGCGCCAATAAAAATTGTTCCAGATGCACCTATTGCTAAATTTCCAGTTATGCTTCCAGAGTTTGCGGTAATTTTTCCAGTAATTTCTGCGTCTGTAGACGTTAGTTTACCAGTAGATGCTGCAATTGATGATGCTCCTACCGTCAAAGATCCGCCAGTAATTGTTATGTCTTGTGCTATAACTGCACCTGCTGGGGTTACTGAAAATTTAGCAGATGAATTTCCAGCAGATACTGGAGATCCTGCCCATATTGCGTATGTTCCAGTTGAAGATATTCCAGTATATGTATTAGTAGTGCCTCTTTCAAACTTAGATGAATCAATTGTCCAGCCAGCAATTTGCCCATATTGTGCGTAAATACCTCCGTCTGAAGTATCAAGTCTTAGCTGTACCGCTCCCTTTTTAATTACAAGACCACCGCTATTTAATAAAAATCCGTCGCTAGTTAGATTACCAGATCCATTTAATGTTCCTTGAAATATAGATGCTCCTGACGCACCCATTGCAATATTTCCACCAATTGTGGTTCCGCCTGCAACTCCAAGGTCTCCGTCTATAGATAACTTAGTTCCATTCCATAGAACATAATTATTTGATGACCCACCTATTTTAAATAATGCTGATTGAGCCGAATCAATATACCAATAATTGCTTGAGTTTAAAACAAGGCCTCGCTTGCCTGTATCCACTCCATATCCAAATTTAAATGTTCCAGTATCAGTTCCACTTACTCCTGCTTCAAAGTACCCCGTGGTTGAAACATTTGTGCCAATGAATGGGGATCCGCTTACCGCAATGTTTGGAGAAAGGGCAGTGTATGCAGATGAAGTGTTATTAAATTCATCGTATGAAGCAATGCCGACTTCATAGGTAGTTCCTAAAGCTAATCCTGAAAGTCTATAAGATGTTCCAGTTCCTGGAGAATCTACATATGAATAGTTTTCGAATGGAGCCGATGCTTTATACGGTCTAAATCTAATTCTATATCCACGAAGGGTTGAATCAGAGACTGCAGTCCATGAAATATTTACTACTCCATTAAATCCTACTGTTCCAGTGCTATCAGTGCCTGCTGTTGCTGATATTGTTGATGGAGCATCTGGAGCATTTACATCTGCAGCAATTGCATCAATTGGAGTAACAGATTGCTCTGCTGACCAAGAAGATGTGAATCCGTCATCCGTTAAGTATCTAATCTTTACATATCTTAGAGTGTACACAGTCTTCTTTATGATTGCTGGGCTTGCCCCGCTAAAAACTAAATCAGATTCTGTTGGGTTTCCAGCACCCCAGGAAGTTCCACTTTCGTAAACCTTCGCATAAGAAGCTCCAGCTGGTAAAGTCCAAGTTGCGGTGTAACCATTTGTAATTCCAGTTAAAGTAAATGTCGGGACTACTCCAAGCAAAACATTTGTTTTTTCAGGTACAATAAAAGAAACTCCTGAATCACGATTATCTAATGAATCTGCGGAAACAAACAGGCCAGTGAACGATGTGAAGTATTCTCCAAATGTAACATAGAGCTCTTGCTGAGTAATTAAAATTGATTGTGAAGTTCCAGACGTGCTTGGAAACTTAGTAAAGAATCCTTCGTCCGCTCCGTTTGTTAATCGAATAATAAACTTTTTAGCATCAGCAGACACCGTTGCTGTTATTAATATATTATTGCCAGACCATGATGCTGTAATTCCAGATGCTGCTGTTGGAGGAGTAATGTCTAGAGCTGCTGCTACTGGATCTACTGGAGTAACCGCTACTGGATCAGAATATGGTGTATTACCTAAAATTTTATCTATAAGCTTTACACGAACCCATCGCTTAAGGATATCTCCAACGGTTATCGTTGTTGGATTAGTAGAACTTACTGAAACTTCAGTCCATCCAGATGTAGGAGCAGTGTTTGAATTAGAAACAGATTCTTCAATAATTGCATGCTCAAAATTTTTATCTGTTTGTTTTGTATAAGAAACTGTATATCCAAGAGACGCTGGAGTTACTGTAACAACTGGTTTTGTTAATTGAGAAACATAAGAGGCTGCTGTTAAAGTTAAGCCGTCTGACCAGGGACTAACTTTTCCGTTTGGATACACCCATTGAAAATTAAAAGAATATTGTTGACCAATTTTTAAATCTACAACAGGTATAGTAAAGTAGTCTTGACCAGTTTTTTCTTTATTGTTTTTATTTAAATCTTCTGGGTAATATTTTTCCCAATTAGCTGCATCTCTTGCACTCATTTAAAAATCCAACTGTAACTTATATTCTATATCTACTGGCCTACCAGGCTTTTTAATCAATGGTGTTGATAAAACAGATCTGCTAATTAGTCCATATCCTGGATCAAATGTATCTTCGTCATTTATTCTAATAGCGTCAAAGTGAACTGTTGTGGCGCCGCCAGTCGCAGTTGTAGCTACACCAATTTTTATAATTGAAGATGGGTCTGGAAGATTTGGTGCAGCCGTATAGTTTGAAAAAAGATTACTTAAAGATAGTTCTTGTATCTTATCTCCTGTTCCAGACGCTGGAGTAAAATCTACATAGTAATACGCTAAGTCAGAACTATAAAACTTTACTCTAATATTAGATACATTGTTATCTGACTTTTTATATGCAATAGCAATCGTGTCATTTATACTATATCCAGATATATCATCAGATATTAAAGAGTTAATATATTCTTTTGTTTGCCCAGAAGCAACATCTACCCTTATCATGCTATCGCTAACCTTAGATAAAAATGTGTAGGCTCCGCTAGAATCCTGCGTATTTGCTTGGGATGTAGGATTATCTGATCCGCTAAACCAATTAAACTCATTTGTAAAAGATGTAATAAATTTACTATCAAAGTTATTAAATGATTGTCTATCTCCAGGGTATAGTCCTATTTCAGAAACTACCCCAGATACATCTTGCGGTATTGTTGATTTATAGGTAACAAAATATTCGTATACAGGATCACCGTCACCATCGACGCCGTTTTGCAAAATATCAAAGCTTGCTAATTCTACTGGAAGCCTATAAAATTCAAAGTCTAGCCTTGTGTCATTTCCTTTTGCATTAGGAGTAGTCGATCCAATCCCCAAAGCCAACTCCTTTAATGAAAAAGAATTATTACCCGACAGGTAACTTGTTAGGAACCTTTTGCCAAATTTAGTTATCATTTCTTCTCCACTCTTACGTTTATTGCTTTCAATTCTACACCACTACTATTTTTAACCTTAAAAACTATTTTTGCGGTTGGAAGATCTCCAACTCCACGAATTACTTCGTTTGATAAAACCTCAATATCTGAAAGACTTGGTCGACCTTTGGTTTCTCCCTCTTCGCCCTCTTCCTCTTCTTTTTCTTCTTCTTCTGTCTCTTCTTCTTCGGTCTCTTCTTCTTCAGACAGCCCATCATCTATATCATCATTTCCAAGCTTGCCCTGTCTTTGTGCCGCTGCAAATTGTGGTAGCTCGTAAGCTAGATAATTTGAGTTCGTATAAAAATCTAATTCTGATCCAACTACGGTAACTAGGGCAGCGGTATTGGGTTGGCTGCTTGTTGACTTCTTTTTCTTATCCGATGATGCCATTTTTTTATTATACCATTTATAGACTATAAATAGATCTAGTCGTTATTTTGGTACTTAGCCCCCCATCAAATGAATTATTAATACTAGAAACTATAAACTTTTGTGTGCCGTCTAAACCGTTGGACGGATAGTTAATTGTAACAATATCTCCTACAGAAATCAAGGGGTTTGAGAATATTTCTAATTCACAAACAGATTGCTTTTTTGACCATTGAAGTTTAATCCAATCCGAAAGACTTTTTGCGTCGGCCTCTCTTTGAATCCAGGTTGATTCAAATGTCACCTGTTCTGGAACAGTAAATTCATTTATTGTTTTATCTAGGTATTCATTTTGACCAGACTGAACTATTGTATTTCCAATAACGCTAAACGAAGCGAATCTAGAATCGTCTAGTGGTATAAATGTTCCAGCATTATTTAAAACATAAACCTCTGCTCCAAAAGAATTAAGTCTATACCCAAGCAGTTCGACAAATTGATTTAGTCCAAGGCTGGTTATAATTGGAAAAGCGGGCCTTGAATCATATTTAATGTTTACTTTTAAAAGTTCTCTAGCAACTGTTCCAAATTCATCTATCTTTCCTCCAGATATACCACTATTCTCAAATCCGCTAGATAGTTTATCTCCATATAAGAAGTCTAAAGTGGTAGATCCAAATCTTCCAGAGTATTGATTTGCTATTACTCCATCTGTGTATTGTTTTTCACTAAGTGGAATAGAGTATACGTAGTCAAAAAATGTAGAATTAGAATTTGAAAAAACAGCAATATTGCTTGTTGGAGAAACAATGTTTGTTGCATCAACTGCTGTTACTTTAAAATTATTTATGTAAGCATCTATAGAAACAACTGAGCTTTTAATCTGTACACGAATATCAACTTTATAAGACACTCCCTGTGCTAAATACGCTAAAGATTTAGTTTTATCCGTTTGACTATCTTGTAAATTAGTTATTACTCCATTTTTTACTTTGAATATTGATAGTGGTTTATCAGATCCACTTTCTGGTTGATTGCTTGTTGTCTCTAGTTTAATATAATATCCATCCAGTCCGTTTGCACTTGTAAAGAATGCTATACCGCCAGACCCCCTTGTATTGTCTTCGGTTCCTTTAAAAAATAAACCAGTTCCAAAATTATAATAGTTTCCTGAAGTATCTATTGCCATGTCTTTTACTGCAATAGAATACTGTTTACTTTGTTCGCTTTTTGATCCTAGGGCGGTTATTTGCAATAAAGATTTTTGAATTGCTTTGGTTCCCACTACTGGCTCTTCTGATTCTGGAGGAGTATCTAGTAATCCAGGAATTGATGCTGTACTAGAGGTAACAGTTTTAGGCTGGCTTACGGCTGGGGAAGTTTCACCACTAGATCTAAGAGTATTATCAAATCCGTTCCATCCAGTTATTGATCCAGTTTTTGCATGAGCAACTGCGCTAGTTCCAAATGCGCCTCTAGTTTTTACTCTAATTTTTCCAGTCTGTCCAATTATTTTATTAGCGGGCTCTAAAGCATATAAATCATTTGCTATTTTCTGTAAATCAGAAATTTGAGTAACCCATAATTTTTTCAATGTCTTTTGTGTATCAAGGTACTGGTATTCTATTGCGTCGTACTCTATAATTTCAGAGTCTATAACTAGGTATCCAGAATAGTTATATATAATTTGTTTAACATCTTGTACTGTTATTGGAAATAGTGTAATCTCTGTTCCTGCTCCACCTCCACTTGTACTAGATGGAATATCTGCCACCAAAGAATATGCTCCGAGGTAAGCTGTTCCAGATTTCCATAAAGGTTGACCATCTCCAATTAGTTGGCTAGATGTTACTGGATTCCACAAAACCTTTACCTGATTTACTGCTGGTAGATCTCTTTTTTGAAAAGACATAATGTTTGGCAATATGCTGCCATCTTTTGCATACTTAAAATTCCAATGTGTAGTTGCTTGCTTAAACAAATAGTCTCTTGTATAAAACTGCAAAATGTTATTTTCATCAAATGTAGCAACCATTTGAGAGTCTCTACATAGTTCTTGAATAGCATTCCATACGCTTTCACCATCGTCAGTCCACCAATATATTGGACTAAGAATAGATTGATCATCTATTACTGTTACGTTATTTTCAACTTTTGTTTTATAGTTTATATTATAATTAGTAAAACCGACATTGTCTAAAAGCCTTCTAATAATTCCTACTGCAGTAGTATCTTTAGATACCATTCCAGGACAAATTAAATCTTGCAGGTACTTTGCACCATCTAAGGCATCTAGAGATATGTCTCCAAACTCTGATGTGCTCCAGTTATCAATATAGAATGTTCCCTGATTTACTTTCTCATACGAACCTTTTGAGTCTGTGTATGGTGCTCCAGAATTATATACTTTTATATATGGCTTTAACTCTACAGACTTATACATATATAACTTAGTAGCATCAAACGCTGTTCCTTTTTCATATGTAATAATTTTTCTAGTTGCTTCGTATGAAACTAATCCCATAGAAATTGAATTTGCTGAAACCTTGCCTACTGGCAAAATATCGTCAGCGCTTGTAGAAGATTCTTTTGATATAGAAAAATCTACGATATGTTCTGTTAAATCTGTTACCCATCTAGGTGAAAGTTCAATTACTCCTATGTGAGCATTAGTAACGCCAGGCGTTACTAGCTTTAATCCTGTTATAGATACTGGTGCTGATATAGTAGAAGG
>Ga0315906_10011567_pt1 | contig 10289 bp, 10 predicted proteins | sample LakEriMetagenome_4_FD_203526 | JGI IMG/M metagenome (GOLD analysis project Ga0315906, IMG submission 203526) | Freshwater fungal communities from buoy surface, Lake Erie, Ohio, United States - Buoy 2 MA122 | ecosystem: Environmental > Aquatic > Freshwater > Lake > Lake biofilm | place: USA...
GGCACGAACAGCACAATCTCGGCGTCAAACCGCCGACCTTTGAGTGCGCCGGCAAACGACTGGAGCAACTCCCTCGATCCGTTCATGCGCCAGTTGTAAAAAACTTTTTTCTGAAACAGCATCGTTGTGTTTTCACAAAATAGCCGCAGAGGTGATGCAATGCTTCAAGTAATCAGCTTTCCGTCGCGGTTGTAGACAGTGAGGCTGACGAAGGCCTTCGGGTTGGGTTTAGACGAACGCCACTGCCCAACAAAACCGCCAAAGTCACTTGCAGGGGTGTTGTCCAGAGCGTCGGAAATGCCCGAGGGCGTCACCGTTTTTGCGCGCTTGAACGTGTCCACGAGCATGCTGGCACTGAGCCAAGCCTCCATGCTGTGAAAGGACGGTTGCAAGCCATGCCGCTCGCAAAACGCGCGGTGCTGTCGACTGGCAGGTGATACATCAGACAGCGGGAACGGCACGACCTGGGTCACTGAGATGCCCGATACAAGCGCCCCCAAACTCGCGACCAATCCTTGACTACCCACGGTGGACAGGGTGTAGAAGTAGCCCTTGAATCCTGCCTCACGAACGGCTCGAACAAACTTGGCTGTTGCGACATAGTTGCTGCCCAAAATGATGGCTTCGGGCTGCCGCGCCATCGTGATGGCCACGGCACCTGGAATGCTGTACTCGCTGCCTTCCCGGTCGATACTGGTGAAGGTGGTACGTGCTTGTTGCGTCGGGCTCAGAGATTCCAGTAGCGTGTCACGCAACTCCCACCCCAAAAAGTTGTACTCGTACACCAGGGCCAAACGCGTGACCCCCACCGTTTCGGTGTGGCGCACGATGTAACGCACCTCGTCTGCATGACTGGCCCGATAGGTGTAGGTGCGTGGTGATTGCGGGGTTCGCAATTCCACTGAGCCCGACATGGGCGCGATATAGGGTAACCCTTGTTCGGCTGCCGCGCGGGCACCGACGCGGTCCGCGCCAGCACCGACAAATCCGAACAAGGCGGACACCTCGTGTTCAGATGCCAACAGCTTGGTATTGATGGCGGTGCGTTCGGGCTGGTCCTGGTCGTCCAGCGACACCAGATCGACGCGGCGGCCATTGACCCCGCCCGGAGCTGCGTTGGCGTCTTTGAAAACCGCCAGCGCAGCCGCTCGGTAGGCCAGGCCCAACACCGAGTGCGTGCCGGTCAGGGGCGCGGACTGGCCGATGCGGATGGTCGCGGTCTGTGCGGCTGCGGTGCGGTGCGGCGCCAGGGGCAACAGGCCTGCAGCCAGCCAGAGTTGTCTGCGATCAAGCATCACGGTCTCCTTCACATTGACAGGAAAAAATCGATCTTCCTGGCACGGTGCCTGCGGCACTCGTATTTTTTTTACCAGCGCAGTGCGGCGGTGTGGACTGGTGCATCCCACAACGCAATGAGCTCCTCGTCGAGCAAGGTCACCGTCAGAGAACCGCCAGCCATCTCAAGCGCGGTGGTGTAGTTGCCCACCAAAGAACGAACCGGCTTCAAACCCAGCGACTTGAGCTGTTTGCTGGCGCAGTGGTGCAGCAGATAAAGCTCCATCAAGGGCGTGCCGCCAAAACCGTTCACATGCAGCAGCACCTCTCGGCCTTTTGCGGGCGCCAGGTCCTTGAGAATCGCAGACAAGAGTTCGTCCACGATGACTTCAGCGGGTTGTATGCGTTCGCGGCGGCGTCCAGGCTCACCGTGGATGCCCACACCGATTTCCATTTCGTCGGGGCCAATGTCAAAGGTAGGGCGGCCTGCCGCTGGAACGGTGCAACTCGTGAAAGCCACACCCATGCTGGCGGTGGCAGCGTTCACCCGGTCACCCAAGGCTTTGCACTGTGCCAAATTCATGCCCTGCTCGGCACCCGCACCGACCATTTTTTCCACAATGACGGTTCCCGCCACACCGCGCCGTCCGGTGGTGTGGGTGGAGTTTTCCACCGACACGTCGTCATTGACCAGCACGGTGGCGTTTTCAATGTCCAGCATTTCACTGGCGATTTGAAAATTCATGGAGTCGCCTGAGTAGTTCTTCACGATGAAGAGCACACCTTGATCCATGTTCACCGCATGGGCGGCTGCCAGCATTTGGTCGGGCGTGGGCGAGGTGAATACCTGGCCGGGGCACACCGCATCCAGCATGCCCTGGCCCACAAACCCGGCATGCAGGGGTTCGTGGCCCGATCCCCCGCCGGAAAGCAGTGCCACTTTTTTGCTGGCCGGCGATGTCGCTCGTGCGACAAACGTCGGTTCAAACTCGGCACGGACCAAATCGGGGTGCGCTTCGACCATACCGCTGATCGACTCTCGCAGCATGTTGTCGATGTCATTGATGAATTTCTTCATGGTGCCCTCCTCAAGCCGATACGTGACGCAAGACCGTGGCGCAAACCGCTGCAATCGCCACTTCGCATGTTTTGCAACCGGGATCAATGTGACCCAGCGCTCTCTCACCCAAAGAATAGGCACGGCCCTTGGAGGCAATCATGTCTTTGGTGGCCAGCATGTTGCGGGTGGCATCGGCGTTGAGCTCGTCGCAGACGGCTTGCAAGTCGCGCGGCTCCAGCGACAGACGGTCCAACATGCGCGCGGCCGGGATGAGCACGTCCAGCATGGTTTTCTCACCGACATCGGCCTTGCCACGGTTTTTGATCGACTCCACACCGGCAGCAAACGCCTGCGCGAACTCGCGCCGGTTGGGTTCTGCAATGCCATCAACGGCCTTGCCCATGGCAAGGAAAAACCCGGAAATCAAAGGGCCGGATGCACCGCCAATGGTGGACAACAACTTCATGCCGATCTTGTTCAAAGCCTGCGAAGGTGGCAAGGGCAGAAGTTCATCTTTCATGGCCACCAGCACTTCGCAACCGCGTTTGACATTGAGGTAGTGGTCGCCGTCGCCGATGGCGCGGTCCAGCGACTCGATGTCTGCTTCGTTTTGGATGATCGCGGCGTGTACAGCGATCAGCGAGTCAACAATCAATGGGGTGTTCATGGTTTTTTCCTGCGTGAGATGACAAATCAAGAAGTCGCAACACGGTTGCCCGCGCTGTCAAAGAAAAAGCATCGATCCAAGGGGAACTTCAAAGCGATACGCCTGCCTATGGGCAGCGGGTGGTCGGACGAGAACTTCGCGCGAACCTCGACTCCCGTGCGTTCAGCCACCACCAGATGCTTGACCAGCGAGCTTTCAATCACGTGAAAGCCGTTGGGCTCCACGTCCAAGTGCACCTCAACGTCTTCCGGACGAATGGCCACATGCGTCACCCTTGGGCTGGTGTGGCCTTGGAACCAATCGGCAGGCAGCACATTGACCACCGGCGAGCCCAAACGTTGCGCCGCCGCCAGGTTGCTCGGGTCGGTGTAAACCTGCTGCGGCGTGCCCACTTGTTGTATGCGCCCCTCCTCAAGAATGGCGATGCGATCAGCCATCGTGGTTGCTTCCACCTGGTCGTGGGTCACGTAAATCACGGTGGAACCGGTGCTGCGCTGAATTCGACGCAGCTCTACGCGCAACTCTTCGCGTAGCTTGGCGTCCAGGGACGACAGCGGCTCGTCCATCAGAAACACTTTGGGCCTGCGAACGAGGGCGCGGCCTATCGCTACGCGTTGCATTTCGCCGCCCGACAGGGCCGTGGCTTTGCGCGACAACTTGCTTTCAATGTGCAGCATCTGGGCCACCTCATCGACACGTTTTTTGATGTCGTCTTCCGCATGCCGGCGCATAGGTGAGCGCAGCGGGAACGCAATGTTGTCGTACACGGTGAGATGCGGGTACAGCGAGTACTGCTGAAATACGAAGGCACAGTCGCGGTTGGATGGTGGATGAGCTGTCACATCCAGCTCACCGATCCGAACCCGACCCTGGTCAGGCTGCTCCAAGCCTGCCACCGTTCGAAGTAAGGTGGTTTTACCTGCCCCGCTTGGGCCGAGCATGACGAAGAATTCGCCGTCATTCACGTCAACCGTCATGTCGCGCAGGGCTTGGATGGTCCCGAAGGATTTACTCACCCCTTGCAATGAAATACTAGCCATGGCGCATCCTTGGTTGGTGTTGTTGTGTGGTGCTGCTGGCCAACAACTTTTCTGTATCGCTGTTGAACAGCACAATGCGTTCTGTGTTGAGTTGCAGACCCACTGTTTCACCATCGACGGGGCGGACGCCCTTGGGAGCGACCGCTTTGACACGGCCCATGCCACAGTCCAGATCGAGCACCCAGTGAGAGCCGAAGTACTCGGCGTAGTTGACTTTGGCGGGCATGCCGTCTTGCGCGGAGACGACCCGAATGTGCTCAGGCCGAATTCCCATGGTGACCTTCTGAGCTGTCGTTTGCACCTCAGGAACAGCAACAGGCAAATTGCCAAAGAACACTTGCTGATCGCCCTGGGCCACGGCCTTGGTCGTGGGCAACAGATTCATCGACGGGCGACCAATGAAACTGGCGACAAACATGCAACTGGGAAAGTTGTAGATGCCGTCGGTGTCATCAGCCTGCAGGATCTCGCCCTTGTTCATGACAACGATGCAATCGGCCAAGGCCATGGCTTCGTTCTGGTCATGGGTGACAAACACTGTGGTGGTCTTGAGCTTGTCATGCAACTGCCTCAGCTCCACGCACATCAGCTCCCTGAATTCGGCGTCGAGTGTGCCCAGCGGTTCGTCCATGAGAAACGCTTTGGGTTGGCGGACAATGGCGCGTCCAAGAGCAACACGCTGCCGGTCCCCGCCCGCCAAACCACCAACCCGTGAGTCGAGCAGGTGTTCAATGCGCAGAATTTCCGCCACCTTCTGCACACGCTGTTTGATTTCTGCCTTAGGAACCCCCTCGTTGCGAAGCGGGAACTCCAGGTTTTCGCCAACCCGCATGTGCGGATAAAGCGCAAATAGCTGGAACACCATGGCAATGTCACGCTCGCGCGGACGCAGGTAGCTCACGTCCTCGCCACCCAACAAAATTTTCCCGCCTGTGGGGTATTCGAGCCCGGCAATCATGCGCAAGGTGGTGGTCTTGCCGCAGCCCGACGGACCGAGCAAGACCACGAACTTCCCGTCCTCCAACACAAGGTTGGACCCCTTCACTGCGGTGAAGTCGGCGAAACGTTTTTCCAGGTTGATGAGTTGAATTTCGGCCATGCTCAGTCGCCTTCGGGCAACTTGCCCGCGATGGAAAAGCCAACCACTCCCACCAGAAGGACGGAGAAGGAGTAGCTGAATACGTTGAGAGACCAGGGCTGCATCAGCATGAACAGCCCCAGCGCAATCAGGAGGGTGTTGACGGTTTCCCATGGCCCCCGCCTGAACCAACGCGGCGTCTTTTTGTTTGTGTTTTTCATTTGCGCACCGCACCGAAAGTGACCCCACGCAACAGGTGTTTGCGCAGAAGAACTGTGAAGAACAAGACAGGAAGCAAGAAAAGCGAGGTGCCTGCGGCCATGGCTGGCCAATCCAAACCGCCCTCACCAATGATGGTGGGAATGAATGGCGGAGATGTTTGTGCTGTCCCACTGGTCAAGAGCAGGGCAAAGGCGTACTCATTCCAAGCAAATATCAAGCAGAAGATGGCGGTAGTGGCGATGCCCGTGGCAGCCTGTGGCAGCACCACCTTGCGGAAGGCTTGAAGCCGGGTGTAGCCATCCACCATCGCCGCTTCTTCATACTCTCGTGGGATTTCATCCATGAACCCTTTGAGCAACCACACCGACAGCGATAGATTGACGACGGTGTAGAGAAGAATCAAACCCAGGTGGGTATCGTTCAGACCCAGTGCACGAAACATCAAGTAAATCGGTATGGCCACGGCAATCGGCGGCATCATTCGTGTCGAGAGAATGAAGAACAGCCAGTCGTCTTTGCCAGGTATGCGGAACCGAGAGAATGCATAAGCCGCCAAGGTTCCGAGAACAACAGACAACAAGGTGGAACCAAAACCGATCACCAAAGAGTTGAGGTAGCGATCGATGAACCGCGAAGGTCCCACCAAGATCATTTGTTGCTCCCGCACCAGCTTTTCATACCAGGTGGCCGGAGGCGGTAGCGCCTCCAGATCGGCGGCGCTGACCCTGGAGCGCGCTGTGAACAGGTTGACCATGCCCACGGCCGAGCTCTCGGCCACCACCTTGGGCGGGTAGGAGATGGCGTCTTGCGGGGTACGCATGCTGGTCATGAAGATCCAGGCCAGCGGAATCAGCGCAATGACCGTGTAGAGAATGACCCCAGTGGCGGCCAACCACTTGGACAAGCTGCTGGGCTCTAAAGGATGTGGGTGCTGCTTTTTCATCGTTGTTTCACCCTGTCAAGAAAGCGGGTGGTCACCATGGACATGCCGTAAATCGCAAGGAAAAGGATGATGGCCAAGGCCGATGCATAGCCGGTGCGCCACTTCTCAAATGCCTCTCGCTTCAGACGAATCGACGCCAGCTCCGTGATGGCACCTGGGCCACCCGCGGTGAGTTGATCCACCAGATCAAACATCTTGAAGTTTTCAATGGCGCGGAACAGCACGGCCAGCACAATGAAAGGCATCACCATGGGCAGCGTGACACGCCAGAACTTGGTCCACTCTGAGGCGCGATCGATCTCGGCCGCTTCGTAGATGTAAGGGGGGATCGACTTCAAACCCGCGAGCAACAGCAGCATCACATAGGGCGTCCACATCCAGGTGTCCACCAAAATGATGGCCCACGGCGAGAGGTCCACATCACCCAACATCGTGAATGTTTTGGGCCCGCCAAAAAAGCCAACGATGTAGTTGAAGATGCCGTACTGAGGCTCGAAGAAATACTTCCAAAACGTGCCCACCACGGCGGGGGCCAACATCATGGGCAGCAAGATGGCGGTCGTCCAAAAGCTGTGGGTGCGGAACTTGCGGTTCAGCAGCAAGGCCAGGCCAAAGCCCAGCAGCAGTTGCAGGGTGATCGACCAGCACAGAAAATGCGCCGTGTAGCGCATGCTCTCCCAAACCGTTTCGTCTGACAGCACGCGCTGGTAGTTGGAGATACCCACCCAGTCCACCTCCGCATTGGGACGGTTGGCGCGGAAGTTGGTGAACGACAGGTAAATCGTCCAGAACAGCGGGAATATATTCAGGGCCAGCAGCAAGATCACGGTGGGCAGGACAAAAATCCACGCCAGCGATCGGTCTGACAGTCCATGTCTGACGGTCGGTAAGGTATTCATGCAATGCAGGGGTGTTTGACGCCGGCGTGGGCGTCGAGTCATGCGGTGAGGGCGGCAGTGAGGCAACCACCGCCCTCGGCACCGCAGACAAGCGTCGTCGTGCTTGTCTGCGAGAGGCTTACTTCAACTTGCCGTCTTCTTTGAAGATTTCGGTCCAGTCTTTGAGCAAGCCATCAAGGGCTTCCTGAGGTGTGCCATTGCCAGCCACCACATAGTTGTGCACTCGTTTTTGCATGGCCAGCAACAACTGCGCATAACTGGGTTCAGCCCAGAAATCTTTCACGATCTTCATCGAGTCCAGGTACACCTGGGCGTAAGAAGTGCTCGTGGCAAAACCTGGTTTGTTCAGCACGGCGTTGTGGGTGGATGCACCACCCGCATCCCACCAGCGCTGCTGAATGCTGGGTTGGGCGAACCACTTCAGGTATTCCAGGGCGGCGTCTTGTTTGTCGGAGTACTTGACCACCGAGATACCTTGCCCACCCAACTGCGCGAACTGTTTGTCGCCTTTGGGCATGGCAAAGAAGCCACTTTTTTCACCCCCCACCTGCGGGTCTTTGGCCACGCCGGGCCAGAAGGCAATGAAGTTCATTTGCATGGCGACTTGTCCCGACTTGTAGGCGTCCAGGTTTTCCGTCATGTAGGCATTGGAGTGCCCAGGCGGCGTGCAGCAGTCGTACAGGTCTTTGTAGAGCTTCAGCCCTTTGACGGCACCGGCGCCATTGATGAAGCCTTTCATGTCATAAGGTTTGGCCGGGTTGGCGAAGTCCATTCCCGATGCAAACATGGTGTTTGTCACACCCATGGTGATGCCCTCTGAACCGCGCTCGGTGTAAAGCGCCGCGCCATACACTTTTTTGCCATCGATCGTGCGGCCCTGGAAGAACTCACCAATCTTCTTGAACTCGTCCCAGGTTTTGGGCGGGGCCAGATCAAAGCCATTCTTTTGTTTGAACTCGGCACGAAGTTCGGGGCGGGCAAACCAATCTTTGCGGTATGCAAACGCCACCGCGTCGCCCATGGCGGGTAAAGCCCAGTAGTTCTTTGAGCCTTTGGGCCAAGTGGAATACCCCTCCACCGTGGCCGGTGCGAAGTCGGTCATCTTGATGCCGTTTTTGTCAAAGAACTCGTTGAGTTTGACGTAATGGCCTTCGGTCGCGGCGGAGCCGATCCACTGGCTGTCGCCAATGAGCAAATCGCATAACTTGCCCTTGGAGTTGAGCTCATTGAGCATGCGCTGAGCGAAGTTCGGCCAGGGCACAAACTCGTACTTCATCTGAATGCCAGTTTTCGCGGTGAAGTCTTTCGACAACTCCACCAACGCATTGGCCGGATCCCAGGCGGCCCAGCACAGCGTGAGCTGTTTGGTTTGCGCATGCGCAGAGCCCCCAAACAGTGCTGCCGCAGCTGTGATTGCCGCCGCTGCGAGTGTTTTGGCTTGTTTTGCTTTCATCTTGGTGTCTCCGATGGTCAAAGAAACGACGTGGCAAGGCCACCCCGCACATGAGGCGCGGCTCACAACAGCCAGCGCGATGAGCCAGCATCACAAGATGATGGGCATCAAGATTTGTGACTCGAAGATATTCTTGATTGCCTCAATAATTAAATCAATCAATGGAAACCCTAGACGTCTTTCCTTTGCTCGGGGTTGGCCTGTGTCGATGCCTGGATACGCCATAGGGACCGGGGCCCATCCGCATGGCAGCGCCAACCGAATCGTTGACAATGAAGATTGATTTATCTTCTGGCTGAAGCGCCGCTTTCTCCGATGTCGAATTCCGTCACGATTTCTCAAATTGCCGAAACGGCGGGTGTCAGCACCGCGACCGTGGACAGAGTGATCAATGGGCGCAGCGGCGTGAATCCGCTAACGGTCCGCAAGGTCAAAGAGGCGCTGGTGGCACTGGGCGGCGCCCCGCCCATGCGGGGTCGCCCGCGCTCGACCCCTAATTACCGGTTTGCTTTTGTATTGCCGGCAGCTCGCCTGGGATTCTTTGACTTGGTGGATCGTGTCATCGCTCAGAACGCGGGCGAGTTCAGGCACCAGCACGTCACCGAGGTGACGCTGCGGTTGCCCTCCCACGACTTCAACGCCTTCGCGGAGGAATTGGCCAAACTCACCGACTACGGCGGCTTGGCGGTGCTGGCACCGGATGTGCCCGCCGTTAAGCTGGCCATCAATGAACTGGTGGCCGCAGGCGTGCATGTCATCTCCATGTTCTCGGACGTCGCTGGTTCCATGCGAAAGGCGTTCCTGGGCACTGACAACCGGGCCGCAGGCCGAACTGCAGCTCTGCTGATGGGCCGATCCGTGTTGCACCGGCCCGAGGAACGCTGCATGCTCTTTTCCTCGGCCACCCGTTATGCAGCGGAGATAGACCGTCGCATTGGATTTGCCCAGGTGATGGAGGAGCGGTTTCCGAGCATTCAAGTAACACGCTGCATTGAACTACCCGAGTCGGAAGAGGAAGCCTATGACTACGCCATGCAGGCGCTCCCCAAGCGCAGTGCGAAAGACCGCATCAGTGCCGCCTATTGCGTAGGCCCAGGCAGTTTTGGGGTCGCACGTGCCTTGATGGACAGGGGCTACAAAGAACATGCCTGCTACGCCGTGCATGACCTGCTGGAGATACACAGATCGATGCTGGTCTCCGGCGCGGTTGACTACGTGTTGAACCAAGATGTTTATGTGTCCGTGTCGGCTGCCGTTCGGGCCCTGCGCGGCTTGCAAGACGGGGTACGGGGTGCGCTGTCGTTCAAAAACCCCCGCGTTGAAATCGTGACCCAGGAAAACTTGGCGTGACCCAGGCTGGATGACTCACATGAAAAAATTCTTGAACGACCCCGAAGACTTTGTGGCTGAGAGCGTCGCGGGCCTGGTCAGCGCCTACCCTAAGCTGTTGGCTTTGAACGAAACGCCGCTTTATGTCCGGCGAAAACAGAGTAAACGCCATGGCGTGGCTGTGGTGTCAGGCGGCGGATCCGGTCACGAACCGCTGGACACCGGATTTGTCGGGCGCGGCATGCTGGACGCCGCCTGCCCGGGCCGAGTGTTCACTGCGCCCAGTCCTGACCAAATCGTGGCGGCCGCACGCCGTGTCGGCA
>Ga0315906_10011569_pt1 | contig 10288 bp, 4 predicted proteins | sample LakEriMetagenome_4_FD_203526 | JGI IMG/M metagenome (GOLD analysis project Ga0315906, IMG submission 203526) | Freshwater fungal communities from buoy surface, Lake Erie, Ohio, United States - Buoy 2 MA122 | ecosystem: Environmental > Aquatic > Freshwater > Lake > Lake biofilm | place: USA: Lake...
CCTGCGCACGACATGAACGACTTCATGCTCGGCGAAAAATACAAGTTGGAAATCATCAATATGATGAACGACAACGGCACCATCAGCGAAGCCGGGCAACTCTATGTCGGCATGGATCGATTTGACGTTCGCAAACAGATTGCCGAAGACCTTCAGAAGTCGGGCAATCTGGTGAAAATAGAAGAACTCATCAATAAAGTCGGATTTAGCGAGCGTAGTGACGCTGTTGTAGAGCCTCGCCTTTCGCTGCAATGGTTTGTTGACATGAAGGAATTGAGCAAGCCCGCACTTGACCATGTCATGAACGACGACATTAAGTTCTTTCCTCCAAAGTTCAAGAATAGCTATCGTAATTGGATGGAAAACATCAAAGACTGGTGTATTTCAAGACAGCTGTGGTGGGGTCATCGAATTCCAGCCTGGTATGCGCCCGATGGTCAGTTCGAAGTGGCCAAAACGAAAGAAGAGGCACTGCAGCAATTTGCTCAAAAAGGAATTGCGGTAGACGCAGAATCCATTCGTCAAGAAGAAGATGTGCTCGACACCTGGTTCTCGTCTTGGTTATGGCCTATTAGTGTATTTGATGGCTTTTACTCTGACGAAGAAGTCAACTACTACTACCCGACCAACGATTTGGTTACAGCACCGGAAATCATGTTCTTCTGGGTGGCACGTATGATTATTGCGGGATATGAATACCGCAACGACCTACCGTTCCGCAATGTCTATTACACCGGTATCGTGCGTGATAAGCAAGGAAGAAAGATGTCGAAATCATTGGGCAATTCACCCGACCCATTAGACCTGATGAAGAAATTCGGGGCTGATGGTGTGCGCGTGGGAATGCTACTCTCTTCACCTGCCGGCAACGACCTCTTATTTGATGAATCGTTGTGTGAGCAGGGTCGCAACTTCGCGAACAAAATTTGGAATGCTTTCCGATTGGTGAAAGGATGGGAAGACAAAGTTGACACCACTCTGAGCCAATCACCTGCCGCCAAAACAGCAGTTCATTGGATGAGAAGCAAATTCAACAGCACACTTACTTCATTAAATGATGACTACGACAAGTTTCGCATCAATGAAGCGTTGATGACCACTTACAAGTTGGTATGGGATGACTTCTGTGCTTGGTATCTTGAGATGGTTAAACCACCGTTTGGTCAGGGAATGGATGCAACGACATATGAGGCATCCGTTGACATTTTGGAAAATCTACTCGGTGTTCTGCACCCGTTCATGCCCTTCCTCACCGAAGAAATATGGCACTATTTGAAACCTCGTACCGAAGGAAGTTCAATCTGTACAGCGCAATGGCCGAATACAGGTGAAGTCGATCTTGGTATTTTAGATTCATTCGATAAAATGTCGGAGGTTGTTATTGGTATTCGCAATTTGCGCAAGGAGAAAAACATTCCTAATAAAGAATCAGTGATTTTGATTGTGCGCGCCGGTCAAGAACCAGCTAAGGAATTTGATGCTGTAATTCAACACCTCTGCAATATTCAATCGATCAACTATTCTCAAGACAAGCCGACAGGTTGCTTTTCATTCGTAACGGCTTCAGCCGAGTACTTCGTTCCATTCACTCAGCAAATTGACGTTGAAGAAGAAAAGAAAAAAATCGAGACTGAGTTAGCCTACGTGAGGGGCTTCCTGAAATCTGTCGAATCCAAGTTGAATAATGAACGTTTTGTCAATAATGCTCCGCCGGCTGTATTGGACAGTGAACGCAAAAAGCAAAGCGATTCATTAGCAAAGATTCAGATGATGGAGGAACAATTGAAGTCGCTTAATTAAAGCGGAATAGTTAATTCGAACGTCGTGCCCTTATTTAACTCCGAGTAAAAGCGGATGTTACCTCCTATTTGATTGACAAGTTTTTTCACCGTTGCCAACCCAATTCCGTTGCCTCTTTTTCCGAAACGATCAGAAGGGGCAGCCGTCTCAAACAACTCAAAAAGTTTATCATGGAAACGACTGTCAATTCCCGAACCATTATCAGCTACGACGACTCTATACCCCAACTCATTCTCCTCCATTTCAATTTTCACGATTGTAGAAGGCTTGTCGCTATACTTAATGGCATTACTAATTAAATTGAGTAGAACCTGAAGCAACACAGGGCCATGGCTATTTATCACTTCAGGCTTAATAGCAAAGTGCAGCTCCACCCCGGCTTCTCCGCCAAATAAATTTTGCAGCTGCGATATTATCTCATCCTTCCGAATTGGTGATTGCAAAACAGTATGAGCACCATCTAACCTATAGTAATCAAGCAGACCGGTTATAAGAGAAGACAATTGTTGTGATGATCCTCGAATAGCATTCAACATCCTAACACCATCCTGATGAATCGTTTCTCCATGACTCTCAATAAGGACATCAGTCATAGATGAAATGCCATTCAATGGCGACTTCAAATCATGAGCTGCGATAAAAGCGAACTGCTCAAGCTCCCTATTTTTTTCTTCGAGACTACTCAGCGTTTTCTCTAGTGCTATTTTGCTCCGACGTAGCTCCAGCAAAGCCATTACCTGGTCTGCTAAAGCATTCAGAGCATTCAATTGTGAATCGGAAAGCGTTTTCGGTTCAGTATCCAAAACGCACAAGGTTCCTAAGGCTAATCCATCCTCATTTACGAGTGGAACACCTGCATAAAAGGCCAGATGTGGATTACCGGTAACAAGTGGGTTATCATGGAATCTCTCATCGATACGCGCGTCATATACAACGAGTGTTTGACTTTGATCGTTAATAGCATGCGCACAAAAAGCCAACTCTCTGGCAGTTTGCGAAACATCTAACCCAACTCGAGCTTTAAACCATTGCCTCTCCTCATCTACTAAGGAGATAAGGGACATCTGACAACCACAAATTTGAGATGCTATAGCAGTAAGTTGATCATACTCCCTTTCCGATAATGTATCCAATACTTCATAGCTTCTTAAAGCTTTTAATCGATCCGATTCATTATGCGGTTTTTCCGGAAGTATCATTCTGCTGCTCTGGTGATAGAATAATCAAATGTAACCCAATCCATTTGGAATTGACTTGATAATTATCAATAAAAAGGGCTGCCTAAGCAGCCCTTTGCAATATATTCTTTACGACCTTTAATCTACCATCAATTTCAAGGTACGTGAATGTCCGTTTGAATGCAGCGAAATTAAGTATGCTCCATTTGCCAATGCACGGGTATCAATGTTAATACGCTGTGCACCAGGGGCAGAAGCACCCGGTTTCCAGTTATTAATAATACGACCACTCAAGTCAGTCAGAGTAATGGTCAAATTTTCAGCGCCGCGATCCACATAAGTCAAAACGGTACCATCATCGGCCGGATTAGGATAAACCATAGCTCCGAAGAAATCGGCATCTTGTTCATTCAACCCAACTGTTCCGGACATATTGATATCATCTATGAACAAATTATTTGGGAATTCACCTGCGCGGAATAAGAACTTCATACGGAAACCGTTTGTGAGGTATGTATTCGGAATTGTAAACGATTCATCTCTCCAGTCCGCAGAACTGCTTGGGAAGAAGGGAATACTAACACTACCTGCCGTTACCAGATCGAGACCCTCCAGGCTGACGCGTGGAAGACTAGACCAAGTCTGGCCGCAGTCGTTGGAAATATAGACTTCAAACAAATCTGCGATACCTGCTAAGTCCGTGCTTTGTGTTGCATATGCATACTTGAAAGACACCGCAGCACCAGAAACAGACTCCAGGTTGCAAGAAGGTGTAACAAGTTCATCAATGTCATAGCCTCCCTCATCAATATTCGTCACAGACATATCATAGGCATTCAAGTATGTGCTATTGCTATTCGTGAAACCAGCCATGGTTGTGTGACGCCATTCTGAAATATTGCTGTCGTAGTTGCCGGGAACATAGAAATTATTGAATCTCCAATAATCATCGAAGCTATCTGAAAACAAAGGCCCTCCGGTCTCTGTCCATGACGGGGCAATCACAACACACTGTTCAATTGTCTTCGTTGTTGAACCTTGAGCATTTGTAACGGTCAGCGTTACGGTTTTGCGACCTTCCGAGGTGAATTCTACGGAAGGATTATCATCATCGCTTGTTGCCGGATTGCCATCTTGGAATGTCCATGCATATGTTTCTACTTCACCATTGGTTGAATTGTCAATGAACTCGATTGACTCATTCAAACATGCAAACTTGGAAGCCGGATAAAAATCGGCCACAGGCGCACATGTCAGAGGAGTGTCATCCGTGCCGGTCAACACCCTGTTCGATTCTGTCCAAAGGTTGCTGCGCCCTGAAATTGCGGCACTCAAAGCCAATCTCATACGATCCTTCTGGCCATTTGTAAACATGTGCGAGCAATAGGAATAATCCATGAAGTTTTGCACATTTTCAACCACACCGAAAGTTCCAATAAGCTCCACGTCATCAATAGAGAATGATCCAGCTAAATCTTCCGCATTAAAGGCATAAACACGAAAAGTAACAGGGCCTGTTAAAGCAGAGAAGGTAGTTCCACCAAGAGTAACTTTTGCCCCACTCACTGCAATGGATGTGTCGGCAGCGAAGAAGAATGTATTTGCTGGATTTGGATTTGTTACTACTACCAAATTAGCATTCGCCGGAGCTACTGAAGCTGCTATATTGTTGCCAAAGTTATTCATGCTTGAACGCACTGCAAAAGCACGAGGTCCATTTGAACTGCGTGCTGCTTTGAAACGAAGCTCCGTCAGTGTCATCGCACTTCCCGGACGTGGAGTAACAGTAAACTCATAGTACTTCGAAGTATTGATCGACCCGGACATTTCGCTGTAGGCTGATGCACCATTTACCGCGCCTTCTCCCCATCCTGTGAATGAAAACTGACCATCCAAATTAGGATTAGTAGAAACCCCGCTAGCTTGATAGTAAGTGAAGTGCAAGCGGCTGAAGCCTTCTTCGCTTAGGAAAGCGGAAGGTGGCGTAGTCGGATCTGTTGTACCCCCGAATCCACCTACGATTTCATTAAAATCGTAGATTGCTGCGCTGATCGCTGTAGAGCTACAAGAAAAATCTCTCAAGTCGTTGCAATCGTCATGGCCCTCAGTTACGGGTGTATCAGAAACGCCGTCATCGCCGCACTCTACTTCAGGTTCGTTGGTGCTGCCCCATGGGTGAGCAAGATCGAGATAGTGGCCAACTTCATGGGTCAAAGCGCGCGACGAGAAGTCCGAACCGGTTCCGATACTTCCGACGTAATTATGTCGAATGATGATTCCATCAGCCAGAGCAGACTGACCGTCGATTACCGATGAAGGGTACTGGCTGTATCCCGCTACACCATTCTCCATGTTGGCGACAGTCCAAACGTTTAAATAACGCTCGCGTGGCCATTGATTCAATTTTGAACCGTTATCACCGACATAGGTTTCAATGGAGCGAATGCGCTCGATGCCATTGGTACAATTACCAAGAAAATCTTTGGTCGCCAAGCGGAACTCCAGTTTTACGTTGGCAACGATGGTATCGAATCCATTAACGACTACGATAGTATCCGAATTCAGCTTATTGTAATCACGATTGAGAATTTCAATTTGATCGTAAATCTGAGCATCCGAAATATTCTCAGGACCGTCTAGGTGCAAGATGTGGAATACTACAGGGATAACGAGCACGGCTTCCGCCTCTCCATCACGGTTATTGCGCCATTCAATCATCTCCTCGCGCATCAGGCGGTCATAATTGTCTTGAGCCTGCACCAAAAAAGGATTGCGTGCACGCTCTCTATTGTTCATTAGGTCTGTACCACAACGATACTGAGCCATTGCAGTAAGGGTGGATAAAAGTCCCAAACCAAGCGTAAGTAAGCTTTTTCTCATGTCAATTTCTGGAATTTAGAAGTCACAAATATAAACGCGATGTGAAATGCTCAAAATTTAGTTCCAACGAGCTTTCTTCCTAGTTACAGGCTACCCCATGTCTACCCTACAATTTCCTTCCCAACAAAACTGAAAAAAAGGCAAAAAAACACCATATTTGCCCACATGCGCTTGAAGTATGTAGCCATATTGCTCAGCATTTTGGTTGTTTGCCAGATAGGCGCAGCTTGGACCATTTACTCTACGGCTATTTGGCTCCACAAACAATCAAAGCAATCTCGGATCAGCGACGTCAACAAGTGGGAACATTTCAGGCTGTCTGCTTCGGACTTCGAAACATGGAAGATTGAAGATGATGAAATTGAAATTGAGCACATTTTATATGACATTGTATTCATCGAAGAATCAGGAAATGATGTTGAAATCTTCGCAGTTGCTGATGAGAAAGAGAATAAAATGAAGCGGACGCTTAATGGACTTCAAAACGAATCATCCGGATGGTCTGAATTTACCAATCTCGCGCAAGCATTTAGTTTGACTTTCTACGAAACGGAGACTGCCGTTCAATTACCGGCGACCGATTTTGAGTCGAAAACTGTGCATTTCTCTCGCTACCACGAAAGGCTTTGCAGAGGGATAAATCGAAATCCCATGCAGCCACCTTGCTCTTGATGGGTTCTAGCTCGATTCAACGTCGAGTCTATTGAATTTTCAAAACTCATCTCATCAAGCAACATGAAAAAGACTACAATCTTATCAGGATTGATGTCATTTTTTTGCGGACTATCGATTCTTCACGCGCAAAATGACTCCATTCCTCAACAGATTCAACTAAACGAAATAGTGATTTCGTATAATAAAACAGAGGAAAGAAAAAGTAAAATCCCTCAGCTAATTGAACTAATTGACGCAAAAACTATAAACCGCGCTCAGGCTCAAACCGCAGCAGATCTTATTGCCCAAAATGGCTCTGTATTGGTTCAGAAGAGCCAACAAGGAGGCGGAAGTCCAATTATTCGCGGTTTTGAAGCAAGTCGCATTCTGCTGGTCGTCGACGGCGTTCGGATGAACAATCTCATCTACAGAGCGGGGCATCTTCAAAACATTATGACCGTTGATAACATTGCATTGGAAAGGGCTGAAATTCTGTTTGGCCCTTCGTCGACCCAGTATGGTACTGATGCTTTAGGCGGAACCATCCATCTTTTCACAAAAAAACCCATCCTAAGTAGCGATGACAATAGATCTACCCAAGTTGGGGTGCGAACCCGTTACTCATCAGTCAACAACGAATCAACCTCAGGAATTGATGTCAATCTAGGCTGGAGGAATTTTGCCAGCAGAACGATTGTCTCTTTCTCGCGTTTCGACGATTTGCATAGTGGAAAAAAAGGCAATCCTTTTTACGATGGAGAATACATCCGACGCAACGATTTTGTAGACAGCAATTTCGACAAACCCGGATCTTTCGGCATAGATAGCATCCTGACAAATAAAGACCCGAGTCTACAGGTTAAGTCGGGATACAGCCAATACAACCTCCTACAAAAACTCCTATTCCACCCAAATGAGGACATTTCTCACTGCGTAAATATCCAATATTCGAATTCGAGCAACATACCACGATATGACCGACTAACCGACGAGAATAACGGAGCACTCAAGTGGAGCGAATGGTATTACGGCCCTCAGGAAAGGCTCATGCTCAGCTATGATTTTGAGTTCATACGAGAAGGTGAATTTTTTAATTTTTACCGGTTCAATATGAACCATCAGTTTATTGAAGAAAGCAGATATCAACGACGCTATCGCAGCCCCGAACTTCAGCAGCGAATTGAAGATGTAAACGTCACAGGATTCAACTTCTTTGCCCAACACAAGAGCAACAAGCATGAGCTCCAACTCGGCATGGATGGTCAGCAAAACAATCTCGTTAGCTCTGCTATTGCCATGAACATTTATACGGGTGCGACGTCAACGCTGGATACAAGATACCCAGACGGTAAGAACACCATGCTGCTTGGTGGTATTTATATGACGCACCTCCTTAAGCTTAATCAGCGCACAAACCTAACCGAAGGGGTACGCGTCGGTTACAGTTCCTTAAAATCGAATTTACAAGACAGTACCTACTTCAAATTCCCATTCACGAGTATTGAGCAAAAGACACCTACTTATTCCGGAAGCATAGGTATCGTTCATAATTCCAACGAAAGCATGAAGGTTTCCTTGCTGATTTCGAGCGCTTTCAGAGTCCCCAATATCGACGACCTCGCTAAAGTTTTCGATTCAACACCCGGGAGCATAATTGTGCCCAACAATAACATCCGTCCAGAGAAATCGCTGACCTATGAGGCTGGTTTTTCAAAGGTATTGAACCAATTACTCCGATGGGAAAGCTCATTGTATTATACAGCTTTCATAGACGCTATTCAAACCGCTCCCTTTACCTACAACGGTGCCGATAGCATTCTCTATGATGGCGAACTCAGCCGAGTTCTCGCTGCACAAAATAACGGACGGGCGACCATCCTCGGCTTTCATTCAAGTCTCAAAACAGCTGTAATTGGTCATTGGTCAATTTTCGCTTCTGCCAATTATACACGTGGGCGAATCCGTGAAGAGGAGGGACTTAAACCACTTGACCACATTTCTCCTTTCATGGCCAAATTATCGATTACATATGAAAAGTCACGATTCTTTGCTGAGGCATACAGCATTTATAACGGCACAAAGAAGCTTGAAGATTTCTCTGACAGCGGTGAAGACAACCTAAATTACGCAACACCCATTGGTATGCCTGCTTGGTATACTCTTAATGCCAAGATTGGATACTCCTTCAAGAATAACATTTCCATCCAAGGAGGTGTAGAAAATTTGTTAGATATCGAGTATCGAGTCTTTGCAAGCGGAATTAACGCGCCCGGACGCAATATTTATCTAGCTGTAAAATTCAACTACTAAAATCATTCAACGCATTCGTTTAACGCATAGCAGTGACTCACCCTTTTTCGCCGCACTATATGGTGACACAGGGGCAACACAGACTTAACTTTGCACAACTCCCTTTGCGGGTATGACAACTGATTATATGAAGAAAAAAAGCGAATTCATCAATCGTGAAATATCCTGGCTAGCCTTTAATGAGCGTGTTCTGAATGAAGCAGGAAACACAAACGTGCCGCTCATTGAACGAATGCGCTTTCTAGGTATCTTCTCCAATAACCTCGACGAGTTCTTTCGCGTAAGGGTCGCAACTCTTCGTAGGGCTATGGGTGTCTCCAAAAAGCCGATTGACCCTATGGATTTCGATCCGGAAGAGACCCTGCAAGAAATACAAGAAATAATCAATGCGCAGCAAGAGAAGTTTGATCATTACTTTCATTTAATTACGGAGCAACTGACGAAATCCGGAGTATCACTAATCAGCGAAAAACAAATACCCAAGGAGCACATTCCCTATCTAAACGACTATTATTCAGAACAAATAAAACCTTATCTCATACCGGTAATTCTAAGCCATAGAATTCCATTTCCACAATTAAACGACACCAGCATTTATCTGATATGTGAGCTCAATAAGAAAGGAGCTACTCACGGTTCCACACACGCCTTGATTGAGATTTCTCCTAAATTACCGAGATTCGTTGAGCTGCCAACAATTGGCAATAAGCGATTCGTCATTTTTATTGACGATTTAATACGCTATTTCTTGCGAGACTTGTTCGGGTCGCTTCATTTTACGAAAGCCGATGCTTGGGCAATCAAGACAACGCGTGACGCTGAGTTGGATATAGACGATGACTTATCAAAGGGCTTAGTTGAGAAGATGTCACGCAGCGTGACACAACGAAAAAAAGGTGAATACATGCGTCTCAACTACGATAATTCCATACCGCATCATGTATTAGATCTAGTGCTGAAGAGAGCTAAAATTAAAAACATTGAAAACATATCACCCGGAGGCAGGTATCACAACAAGAAAGACCTCATGTACTTTCCCTCTGTTGGTCGACCAGAATTAAACTGGCCATCAAGAAATTCCCTGCATCATCCCGCATTTCATTCAGAAACAGATCTGTTTTCGTCTATCCGAAACAAGGATATCTTACTTCACTTTCCTTATCACTCGTTTCAATATACGATTGACTTCTTACGTCAGGCCGCGATAGATCCGGATGTAAAAACAATTCGAATAACGCTTTATCGAGTCTCCAAGAATTCGCAAGTAATCAATGCACTTATCAACGCTGCAAAAAATGGCAAACGCGTAACTGCATTGGTGGAGTTGCAAGCCCGCTTCGACGAAGAGCACAACATCAAAGTTACACGTCAGCTCACCGAAGCTGGTATCCGCGTTATTCCGGGAGTTCAAGGACTCAAAGTACATTGCAAACTAATCCTGATATCACGACGCGAGGCCGCCAAAA
>Ga0315906_10011574_pt1 | contig 10286 bp, 8 predicted proteins | sample LakEriMetagenome_4_FD_203526 | JGI IMG/M metagenome (GOLD analysis project Ga0315906, IMG submission 203526) | Freshwater fungal communities from buoy surface, Lake Erie, Ohio, United States - Buoy 2 MA122 | ecosystem: Environmental > Aquatic > Freshwater > Lake > Lake biofilm | place: USA: Lake...
TCAGGAAGTTTACAGAAATTTTAAAGCCACAACGGAAAAACTTAATCGGCTGGTAAAAGACAGGACGGAAGAAAACGACCAGCTAATACAGTTCCCTTTATTCAATCCCAATCCTGTAATCAGTACCGATATAAAAGGGTCGATCATTTTTCAAAACACCGCAAGTAATGCGTTAAAAGAAATTTTTTATCAGAACAAGGAGTATCTGATAGAAGATTTTTTTATCAAGATTAATTCAGGATTAAAAGATACGGGCAACTTCGAAATAAAATCAAACGGAAGGGTTTATCTGATTTATTACAAAAAAATAGAAAACAATAATCGGATTAATTTTTACTTCTCTGATATCACCGAGCTGTGGGATCTTCAGCAAAAATCCTATGATAATTTTTACAGATTAAATAATTTTCTTGAGGCCACCGATTCTGTTCACTATATAATTTATGCACGTCAGAAAGAAAAAAACTTCTTTACCTCGCGCTGGCCTTTGCTTTTCGGGTTTAATCCCGGGAAAATAGATGATCCGATTGAAGAAAAGAGAAAAACGATCGTTGAGGAATCTTTAAAAGAATACGATGAAGCGATCCGGCAGATGGAGCTAAGCGGCCATGCTAAACTTAAATATCAGGTAATTAATAAGGTGACCAATAAGCGCCTTTGGCTTGAAGAAGAAGTAAAAAAACGCTATGATCCTTTTATCAGCGACGAAGTAATCATTGGTAAAATCACCGACATCACCGGCGCTGAAATGTATCGTGAGTTTATTGCGGAATCAGAAAGCAGATTTAAAAACATTACAGATGCGCTTCCGGTTATGACATGGGTTTCTGATCACAACAACAGGGTTACCTATTCCAATAACCGGGTCAGGGAGTTTTTCGGGAAAGGGTTGGAAGAGATAAGAGGAATCAAAGAGTTCGAACAATATATTCATCCCGATTACATAGACCGCGCCACAAAGGAGTGGGAGAATAAAATTAAAAACCACGAGCAGGTAAACGTGGAGTTTCAGGTTAAAGGAGCTGACGGTAAATATCATTATGTTCAGGAGATTGCCATTCCCCGTTTTTTAAACAACGGTGAATTTGTAGGATATATCGGTTCGTTTTTTGACCTTACAAAAGAGTATGAATACAGCAAGCAGTTACAGGCCGATAAAAAGCAGTTTGAGCTGATTGCACTTAATTCAAGTGACATAACGGTGATAACCGACTGGAAAGGTCGCGTCTCCTATATTTCACCCGGCGTTAAGCGATTGCTTGATTATGAAGCAGAAGAGCTTGTCGGACAAAATATTTTTTCTTATTTCTGTGAAGAATGCCGCGTTACGCTGAGTCCTCTTGTTTCTCCCGACATGTTTCTGACGAGTGAGACACAAACATTCTCGTTTCGTTTAATGAAAAGAAACGGAGAGCTTTTGTGGGTCGAAGCTGTAATGACTCCTTTTGCACAAACCGATGGTACCGATCAAGGTCAGACCGTGCTGATGCACATCCGAGATATACACGAACAGCAAATGGCCTTTGATGCCCTGAAATCAAGTGAAGAACGCTACAGAACTTTGTTCCAGAATATGAAGCTCGGAATTCTTCAGGTGGACAGTTCAGAGAATATTGTTTTCGTGAATGAAGCCATGGAAAAAATTACAGGCTATTCCTCTTCAGAAATGATTGGCAGAAAAACGCCTGATGTTTTACTAAAAACAGAAGAACAAAAAGCCAATCTTACCAAGATATTGGATGAAAGAAAAAAGGGGAAAGCTTCGGTTTATGAGCTGAACATCACAAGAAAAAACGGAAAGCCGGGTACTATTGTTGTAAGCGGAGTTCCTTTGCTGGATAATGCCGGTCGTTTTATCGGCGCTATTGGTATTAACTGGGATGTTACTGAATTACGCGAGATAGAAAACCGACTACTTGAAGAAAAAATTGATAAGGAAAAAAGTATCATCGAAGCGCGTTTGCAGGCAGAAGAAGAACAAAGAGCTCAAATCGGAAGAGATCTGCATGACGGCGTTGGGCAGATGCTTGCCTATATCACACTATACCTGAATGTGATTAAATCTAACAATTCTTATGGCGAGAAAGAAATTAATGAGATAGAAAAAACAGTCAAGAACACACTTGAACAAGTACGTACATTGTCGCGAACACTTGCACCGCCCGCTATCCGTGATCTTGGCTTACGCGACTCTGTAATAGAGCTGATAGACAGTTATGGTATTTTATCTAAACCTGTTTTTCAACTAAGTGTATATGCACAAAAGAACGAGTACCGAATACCGCTCGAAATTAAAATTGTGCTCTACCGTATTTTGCAGGAGCTACTGAATAATACATTTAAGTATGCCAAAGCGGACACCATTACAATCAGACTCTCTTTTGTGAAAGACAATCTTTGTTTTGACTTTGCTGATGACGGAAGAGGATTTGATTTTGAAAAACAAAGAAAGGGTGTGGGACTAGAAAGTATGAAATCGAGGGTGTTGTTTTACAAAGGAACAATTGATATTAAAACAGCGCCGGGCAAAGGAACAAAAGTGTCGATAAAAATTCCCTGCAAACAAAAAACAAACTTATTATCCGGCGAAGTTGTTACATCAAAGGAAGAAGTTGTTTAAAAAATAATTTTATAATTGAAAGGAAAAAGGAACAAAGAAGATGAAAAATAAAACGACGATCATAATTGTAGATGATCATGTGTTAATCGCAGAAACATGGGCTACGCTTATTGGCCTCGATCCGAGGTTTACGGTATTAAAAGTGTACGACAATACCCAAACTATGCTTGATGAAATAGCCGAAGTACGACCCGATATAGTATTGCTGGATATTAATGTGTTTCCTATTTCTGGGTTTGATGCAGTTGAGCCTATTCTGAAATATTCTCCCGGAACTAAAATTATAGCTGTTTCGATGCACAATCAGCTTTCATTTGCCAAGCGGATGATTTCAAAAGGAGCGAAAGGGTATGTTACAAAAAACTCTCCCAAAGATGAAATGTACCAGGCTATCGAAGATGTAATAGAGGGTAAAACGTATATCTGTAAAGAGATCTCCAGCAAGTTTACGGAAGCATTTGTTACAGATGATGAGAGCAGCAAATTACAAACACTTACACAGCGCGAAATGGAAATCATCAAACTGCTGAAGCAAGGAATGACTACCGACGAAATTGCCACCAAGCTTTTTCTATCTCCGCGTACCGTAGATACACACAGAGGTAAGATTTTGAAAAAACTAGGATTGAAGAACAGTATTTCTCTTATAAAGCTGATTAATGAACATTTTCCTGATTTATAGCAGAGAGAAGCTGTTATAAATCAGTTAATTAATTTCAAAAGCTCAGATATGTCATTGATTTTAAAAAATTCGGTATATACTTTTACCGACTTTTAAAATTTCCTTGATGAATCAATCCCCTTTTGCAAAAAAAGTGTCAACTATTTTATTGGAAGATGATATGGTTGCCCGTCTTACTCTTGAGAATTTTTGTCAGAATTATCCCGGAATTGAACTGAAGAAAGAGTTTGAAGATATTGGCGAAGCGATAGACTACCTCAAAGAGCATCATGTTGATCTGGTATTTCTCGATATTCAGCTTCGATCGAGTAACGGCTTTGATTTACTCAAATATTTGCCTGCAGATACCAAAGTAATTGTTACTACTGCAGATCCCGAAAATAAAGAGCTTGCAAGTAAATACCATGTTTCAGATTGTCTGATTAAGCCCATCTCACTAGAGGCTTTTCAGAAAAGCGTTTCCCGTTTACATGAAGCATAAAAAACCCGCAGCACAAAGTACTGCGGGTGCGATTGACCGTTTGTCTGAAGACATAAAATACAGTCAAGGTTTTACTAAGGATTGAACTATGATTTTTCACCTAAGAAAATCAGGCGGGTGTATTCAGCAATAAAGTTGTACGGAAAATTTGGTTTGGCAGGAAGTTGGCAGTAATAGAGCAATTTAAAAAGTTCTGCTGACTTATAATATATTTCAAATCATATTGTGTATAAATAACGAATAACTCTGTAAGCGTTATGCGTATTTATACGGTAATTTCTTATTGGCGGCTCTCTAAAATATTTTTAATATCTGCTTTACCAAGAGGTTTTTCGCGATATCCTTTCACGAATGAAAAAGCCGTTGCTTTTTCTCTGTCGCTCTCAAACAAAGAAGAAGATACCATATATAAATCAAGGTTTCGAAAATTTGAGATAGCAGGAGTTAAGAGTCGAAGAAGTTCGAAACCGTTTATTTCGGGCATGTTTATATCTACAAATACAATCAGACGCTCATGATTTTCCTTCGCGCCAAGTTCATTCATTTTTTCGAGTCCTTCTTGTGCAGATAAGATAACAATTACTTCGGCCGAAGGATAAATAGAAAGGATCACTTGCCGGTGAATAAAGTTGATCATCTCATCATCATCAATCAGAATAAATTTAGTCATGGTTCTTTCTGATATTCCGGCAAAGTAACCCTAAAAACGCTTCCCGTTTCTTTTGATGTGATTAATTCAAGTTTGCCGTTTAATTTATCAACTATTTGTCTGCAAATATAGAGACCCAGTCCTGTTCCGTTACTGGTGTTGCTTGCGCGGAAGAACATGTCAAAGATTTTCTCTTTGTTTTTTTCAGAAATACCTTCACCATTGTCTTCCACTTCTATGATGATCTGACCATCCTGTTTTTTTATGCGAAACTCAACATAGGAGTTTATGCCTTCTCTTTTTTTACGGTATTTAACAGCGTTGCCAATCAGGTTGCGCAATAAAGTATGTAACCTTGAGCGATCAGACACGATGGTCTTTATATTATTTAATTTCAACCTGAAATCAAATTGTTCATCCGCGCTGAATTTCAGGTCTGCATAAATTTCTTCAACGATGAGTTCGATATCTGTAGGTTCATACTGCAGATCCATTCTTGCATTTCTTGAATACTCAAGAATTTCCTTGATGATATCGTCGAGCCGGTGAATACTTTTCTCTGCCATACGCAGATAACTATCAACCTGTGGGTCGAGATGTTCAAGATCAAATACCAAAGCAAGCAGACCTTTAATTGAAAGCAAGGGAGACCGAAGGTCATGCGAAACGGAATAGACAAAGCGATCCAGTTCGGCATTGGTATGTTGCAGTTCTGTATTTTTATTTTGAATAGCCAGCTGCATTTCTTTTTCCCCTGTTACGTCAATGGATGTTCCCAGCAGCTGAAGTAAGGTTCCGTTAGTATCTCTTTCGGCGATCGTAACAGTCTGCAGGTAGCGAATTTCTCCGTTGTCTATTCTAATGATGCGGTTTTCGTCCTTTATCACACTCCGTTCGCCTTGAACCAGCCTTGCCGTGTTTTCTAAAATCCTTTCCTTGTCATCCGGATGAATTGCATTTTGCCAGAACCCATAAAGATCATGTTCAATTTCATTCCGCTCTGCCCCATACTGTCCAATTAGAATATCGTTCCAGATGGTTTTGTTGGACGCCACTTCCCACACCCATATACCAATGGCGGCCTGCTCCGATAGAAGGCTAAAGCGATTGTTGATGCGAATAATTTCTTCCTTTTGCTTGATTTCTTCTGTAATGTCTCTTTGAAGTGAAACGAAATTGATCAGCTCATGTTTGTCATTAAATACAGGATTGATTTCAAGCTGATTCATGTAGACGCTTCCATCTTTTCTTTTATTCGGAACAATTGTTTCAATATAGTTTTTATTCCAGAGATTGTCTTTCAACAATTGAAAACCCGGATGTTCGACTCCTTCCGGTTGTAAAAAATCTTTCGGCTTTTTATTTTTTACTTCATCAAGGCTGTAGCCGGTAATTTTCGTCAGCGCTTCATTAATCCATTCAATCCTTCCCCAAGCATCGCTGATTATTACGCCGCTTTTTGTTTTGGTAGCAATTAGAGACAATTTAGCCAGATCTTCATTTTGTTTATTAAGCTGGTGTGATTTTTCAAAAAGAGATTGTTGTATTTTATTGCTGACAGAAAGAATGAACAAGATCTCAAAAACAGTAGCAAGTGATGCGCCAAAAAAATTCACAAAAAGATCAATTTCTAATGCTTTCCCGGTCAGTTTTTCTTCAAACTGAATATCTGTACTTAGAAAGAAAATCAATGCAACCAGAATGTATCCGGTAAGAACGTGTGCATAAATTCTTTCTCTCCCGAAAAAAGTTAACTGGGTGCCAACAAGAATGGGAATATAAAAGGCAAGTACACCATTTTCAGGAGAGTGGACCATGCTTAGTAAACCAACTATTGTGGTTACTTGAAACATGTTCATCACCTTAGACAATATCTTATATCCTCTCAGAAATAGAAAATATTCTACAGATACAAAAATCATAGGGATGATAGTCATAACCATCTCGGTATGTGCACCTTGGAAATAATTTATGACAGTATATGCGGCGGAGTAAATAAATAACAATGCAAGCAACAAAACATGAAGTGTGTCTCCTTTCTGAACAAGGATATCCAACTCGGGTGCATTTTCGTATGGATCATCTTTTCTGGAAAAAGCATCCTTCACCTTTTGATATAAAAAAGACATAACTGTTTTGCTTATTTTGATTGAACTGTGGAAAAGTAGACCACAGAATAAGCAAACAAGGTACAATTTAGATCTGTATAAATACTGATATTTATAGCGAGGAATTTGTGTTTATTGCGGTCGAAACTGAACTTTCTGTAATACTACCTGTTGGTGATACGTTGAAATACGTACTGTATTTTGGTTACGGGTTATGTGTTGCGAGTTACGAGACCAGCAACTCATTATTCTCCCGCATCTTTCGATGCGGTTCGACTTCACTTGCAACTTATAGCTCATTTATGTCATTAATTTTGTAGAAGAGATATCTCTCAATCAATCATAAAAATTTTCATGATAAAATCTGTTCTTCTGGTTAAAAAGGCAAATCCGCCACATATGGTTGGAGACGGATTTCCGGTTGTTGGGTACATCGATTCTTCACTTTGGGATAAACTAAGTCCATTCTTAATGCTTGATTATATTACCCGCCGCGAATTTTCGCCAACTGTTCATCCCCGTGGTGTGGATGTTCATCCGCACAAAGGCTTTGAAACGGTGAGTATATTGTGGGAAGGAGCTTTGGCACATGAAGACAGTACAGGCGCGAAAGGAGTTATCAAAGCCGGTGATGTGCAATGGATGACTGCAGGATCGGGCATTTTGCATAAAGAATTTCACGAAGAGGAGTTTAGTCGAAACGGAGGTGTGTTACATGGTGCACAGTTGTGGGTGAACCTTCCGGCACAATTTAAAAATACGCCACCCTCCTATCAGGATCTTCCTGCAACTTCTATTCCTTTTGTTTCTTTTGATGAAGGAAAAGGCCGTGTTCGCGTCATTGCAGGTGAATGTATGGGCACAAAAGGTCCCGCAAAAACCTTTACCAGAATCAATGTGTGGGACGTGAACATGCAAACCGGTTGTAGGACCATGTTTTCATTTTCGGAGGGTGATACGGCAGCGGTGCTGGTATTATCTGGCACGACTGAAGCAAACGGAGAACAGATTGCAAGAGCGGGTGAAATGATTGTATTCCGGGAAAGCGGAACAGAGATTTCTATTGAATCAAATAATGATGCGCATCTTTTGATATTAAGCGGCGAACCCATTCGCGAACCCATTGCAGCCTACGGGCCTTTTGTGATGAATACACAGGAGGAAATCAGAGCGGCCATATCGGATTATCATGCCGGCGCGTTTGGATATCTGGCATAATTATAATCTACTTTATTACCCAAAGAAAATCACTTTAAAAAACTGGTGAAAATATTTTGTTGGAGGTTGTCTAATTAGATAACTTTGTTTTGCTAATCAATCAAAATGAATGATAAACACATTAGGGAGATCTTTTACTATAAAGATTATTACCTAAATTTCTTTAACCGATTAAAACCAGATGTTCAGAAAAAATTTAACTGGACGCTACAGTTAATAGAAACATTAGATATCATTCCAAATAAATATTTCGATCATATCACTAACTCTACGGGATTGTTTGAAATAAGGGTTGAACTAGGCTCAGATATTTTCCGGGTTTTCAGCTTCTTTGATGAAGGTAAATTGATTATATTGATCAATGGATTTCAAAAGAAGACTCAAAAGACACCTAAGAAAGAAATTCAATTAGCAGAAAGGATTAAAAAACAATATTTAGATGAAAAAAGCAAAAAATAAAATGACATCTTTCAGAGAACATCTCGACAGCCAATTCGGTAAACGAGGCACGCATAGACGAGAAAAATATGAACAAGAATTTGAAGCGTTTAAGTTGGGTGTTATACTCCAGGAGCTTCGTAAGGAAAAAGGTATGACACAGGAAGATCTAGCAGAGAAATGCGGAACTACCAAAAATTATATTTCAAGAATAGAAAACAATGCAAGCGACATCAGGTTATCCACAATTATGAGAATAATTCAGGAAGGTTTTGGTGGTCGCTTAAAGCTTATTGTTGATTTATGATTAAAGCTGGATGTTAAACGACAGTCAACGAAACAAAAAAAAATTACACATAATCCCCTATCCCAAGTTCTGCTTTTTTGCCCCGGATGTTTTTAAAAAAAGTATGAATTTTTCTGAAATCATCTTCTTTGTTTTCAGAAGGGTATAGCAATTCTCCAATGATGACTTCCTTTTTTGAGAAATCCAGACCGATGAGTAAAATGGGAATACCGGCTTCTTTTGCGATATGATAAAACCCGGTTTTGAGCTTTTCTACTTTTTTTCTGGTTCCTTCCGGACTCATACCCAGACGAAACCGATCGGTTTCCTGAATCTTTTCTACTACCTGTTGCACCAGTCCTTTGGAAGAAGTTCTGTCGACAGGAATGCCGCCCATCGATCGGAAAAACCAACCAAATGGACCATCGAATAATTCCTTTTTTCCAAGAAAATGCGCGTTTTCAACAGGGATCAGTCTTTTTGACGCAACTCCAACTACAAAATCCCAGGCACTGGTATGCGGACCAACGGCCAGTACCATTTTGGGGATATCGAAAGGAAACTGACCGACAATTTTCCATCCCGATAATTTAAACCAAAAAGCAAAAAGACGGCTCAGCATAACTATTTTTCGGAAAGTTAACAGGTTAATGTGATAATATGCTAATGTGCCGATGCGATAATGTGCCAATGCTTCGTATTTCGAAAAACGAGCAACGAGCAACGAAAAAGATCCTCGACTGACGACCATCATATCCTGAAATAGATCCATTCGCCACTTTTGTACCTAATTATATTTGTGAGCTAACGAGTGTTATCTTAAGTTTGAATTTCAAACCAATTCATAAAACATGATTGCTTCGTCTAAAATTGAGTTGAAGGTTTGGGTAGACCGTATGGCTGCCCATTTTAAACCTGAAAAAGTGTACTGGTGTGATGGGTCTAAAGAGGAATACGACCGTATGTGTCAGCAGCTGGTTGATAAAGGAACATTTATTCGTCTAAACCAAGAGAAGCGCCCGAATAGTTATGCCTGTTTCAGCGACCCAAGTGATGTGGCCCGTGTGGAGGATCGCACTTTTATATGCAGCAGGAGAAAAGAGGATGCCGGACCTACCAACAACTGGATGGATCCACAGCAGATGAAAGAAAAACTTGAACAACTTACTGAAGGAAGCATGAAGGGGCGTACGCTTTATGTGATTCCTTTTTGCATGGGACCGGTAGGCTCTCCTTATTCTCGATATGGCGTACAGCTTACGGATAGTGAATATGTGGTGATTAACATGCGCATAATGACGAGGATGGGCAATGAGGCATTACAAAACATCAATGCCGATTTTGTAAAATGTCTTCATACTCTGGGAGCACCACTCGAACCCGGACAAGAAGATGTTAAATGGCCATGTAATCCAACGGTAAAATACATCAGCCATTTTCCAGAAGACCGTTTGATCATTTCATACGGAAGCGGATACGGAGGCAATGCCCTGCTTGGAAAAAAATGCTTTGCGCTTCGTATTGCGAGTGTGATGGGGAGAGAAGAAAACTGGCTTGCAGAGCATATGCTTATTCTCGGAGTTGAGTCGCCCGAAAAAGAAAAAAGTTATGTTGCCGCAGCTTTTCCCAGCGCATGTGGCAAAACCAATTTTGCCATGATGATTCCTCCCGCAGGCATGGAGGGTTGGAAAATAACTACAGTAGGCGATGATATTGCATGGTTGCATAAAGGAGAGGATGGAAAAGTGTATGCGATAAACCCGGAAGCCGGCTATTTTGGTGTTGCTCCAGGTACAAACGAGAA
>Ga0315906_10011575_pt1 | contig 10285 bp, 9 predicted proteins | sample LakEriMetagenome_4_FD_203526 | JGI IMG/M metagenome (GOLD analysis project Ga0315906, IMG submission 203526) | Freshwater fungal communities from buoy surface, Lake Erie, Ohio, United States - Buoy 2 MA122 | ecosystem: Environmental > Aquatic > Freshwater > Lake > Lake biofilm | place: USA: Lake...
TGTGAGCGTGTTGGCCTGCTCTGGCGGCAGCGTGCCGTGGGGCACGGCCTCGAAGACCTCCACGGCATCCTGCAGCCCCTTGGGAACCACCATGCCCACGCGCAGGAACTGCGCGGCACCCTGGGCCCCGGCGTCTGCCGCGATCGCGCGCGTGCAGAGGATGCCGGCCTCCATCCGTTCCGGCCGACCGAGTTGCTCGAGTCGGCTCGCACGGTTCACGACGGTGCCGAACAGTCCGAGCTTCGCGTGCAGGCGCGCACCCATCGGCCCGAAGAGGCACGCTCCCGCATCGAGGCCCAGTCGCGAATCGGGCACGATGCGCTTGGCCACCAGCGCGGCACGGATCGAGGCTGCGATGTGGTCATCGTGCGCGGTCGGCACGCCGAAGGCGGCGAAGACGCCATCGCCGGTGAACTCGACCACCATGCCTTGCTCGTCGAAGATCGCCTTCGTGAGCTCGTCCATGTAGCTGCGCATGCGCTGGTGCACGGAAGCGACCTGGTCGTTGGGCACGTCCACCAGTGCACTGAATCCCTGCATGTCGAGGAAGAGGCATGAAGCCTGCTGCCAATGCGGGACCTGCTCGAGGGTGTCTGTTCCTTCGCGCGCGAGCAGTGCGGCGATGCTTGGCGAGACGTATCGGCTGAACCGCGCACGGCGCAGCTGGAGGACCGCCTGCGAGGCGAGCTGCGCGACGATCCCCACGAAATGCGCGAAGTGGGTGCGCGCCGACCCGAGAGCGTGGCGGCCCTCGGCGTAGAGCAGGTTGGTGCCCTCCTCGCTGGCGAGGTTCGTGGCGTGGCAAGCCACAAACTCCGAATCGCTCATCAGGGTGGCACCGACCGAGCCCTCGGCTGAGCGCTCGAAGATCGCGGTCTCGTCGGGCGTGCGCAGCGACTGCTCGATCGCGCGGCGGCTGAACGTGGCATCCTGGTTGCCGTGGTGCGCAAGCACCGTGATGCGGGCAGCATCCTTGGCTTGGACCGCTGCAGCGGTTGCGATGCCCAGCCCGCGCGCCTCGGCGAGCGCGCGAGCCGCGTTGAGCCAGACGTCGCGCTCGGTCGAAGCCTGCCCGATCGATCGCGAGGCCTTCAGCACATGCTCGAGGAGTTCAGCGGGATTCGCCGCAGCGATGCGCGCAGGGCTCTCGCCGCTGTCATCGAGCGTGCGCAGCATCGTGGCGCCCGCGGGTGCCGTGATCTCGATCACCGCCATGACGCCGGGCCCGAGCGAGAGCTGGTCCCCGTCGAAGAGCGCCACGGGTTCCTGGGCCTGCAGCGGGAGGCCCTGCCGCCGCGTGCCTGCACGGCTGCCGAGGTCCGTCACGCGCCACTCATGCCCATCGCAGTCGATCTTCACGTGCTGCCGCGAGACGGTGGCCACGGGCACGCAGACGGTCGAGCTCGTGTCGCGGCCGATCACGGCCGACTGGCCGGGGGACAGCAGGACCGATCGCGAGCGATCGCTCCAGGCGACGTGGACCCGGATGGTCGGCGCAGGCTGCACGCCCAGAGGCTACAGCCGCTGCACTCAGTCGTTGAGGTGCTTCTCGGGCCAGAACTTGCGGACCCCGACGGCGGCCTGCAGCAGGACGCCATCCTTGGTGAGCTCGTAGTACTTCCACACGCCGCTGGTGTTGGCGGCGTTGCCGGCCTCGCCGCCACTGTCGCCCTTGGCCGCGGCATCCGCGCGTGCGTTGAAGCTCCAGCCCTTCTCGGTGAAGTTGCGGTAGTCGAGGTCGTTGTTGAAGAGGCAGACGATGAAGAAGCCCTTGGCTCCGAGGCCGAGGCCTGCGCTGGCTTCGCTCATCGACATGTAGGTCTTCTTGCCGGCCTTGTCGATCGCCACGCCCTTGGCGCCCGAGCCGCCGCCGAAGATCACGAAGACGTTGGTGCCGGAGAAGACGGCCGAGCCATAGGCCTCCGCCATCTGCTTCTTCGCATCGGGATAGACCGCGTACAACTTCTGGAGCACGGCCTCGCGCTCGCCATCGATCTTCGACCGATCGGCTGATCGTTCCTCGGCGGTCGGTGCCGACTGGCACGCCGGCAGGACGCAGACGAGGAGCGAGGCAAAGCAGAGCAACAGCGCGCGATGGATCATCATGCCCGGATGTTCGCCGTCGCGGGCGAAATGCGCAAGCGATCAGTCGCCGGTCTTGGCGCCGTCGGAGCCCGTACCGCCCTTGGAGGCATCGTCGCCCTTGGGCTCATCGTCGGTCTTGGCGGCGTCGTCAGCCTCGCCGTCCTCCTTGGATCCGCCCTTGGCCGACTTGGGGAGCTTGCTGCCCTTGGCGACCTTGGCGACTTCAGCGTCGAAGGCCTTGTCGTGGGGGTTGCCGATCCAGCTGATCATGCCCTTGGTGTCGACGACGAACGCGCAGGGGATGCCGTTCTGGCCGGCGGCGCTCATCCATGCGGCGGACATCGAGCGGTCGCTGTCGTAGGCGACGGTGTAGGCCATCTTTGAGCCCTGCTTCTTGATGAAGGCTTCCAGCGGCTCCTTGCCGGTACGCTCGGCGCCCGCCACGCCGATGATCACGATGTTCTTGTGCTTCTTCTGGAGCTTGGTGAGGTGGGGGATGCTCTTGATGCAGGGCCCGCACCAGGTCGCCCAGAATTCGACGACGTAGGCGGTGCCTTCCTGCAGGCCCTCGACGGGCTTGCCCTTGAGGAACTCCTCGACGCTGAGTTCCGGGGCCTTGCTGCCAACGGCGAGTCGGCCTGAATCGGAGCCGCCTTCCGCGGCGCCTGCGCCCCCCAAGGTCTGTGCCATCGTGGGCGCACACGTGAAAGCAAGCACGAGAAGCGAGACGATGGCAGTGCGAGTGGTCATGTTGGTTCCTTGTAGCAAGCGACAAGCATCCTACCCGCGATCAGCCCTTGGCAAAAAAGCGAACGGTCGGGCAGGGGCCCGACCGAGTCGCCTGTGATTCGAAGGAGAAAGGACCGGAACTCAGGTCGTCGAGCGCTTGCTGAAGACGGCCAGGATGACCATCAGTGCGATCAGGCCGACGAGGCCGTTGTTGCCGAAGCCCGAGATGAAGCTCATGAGGTTGTCGGTGATGCCACCGAAGAACCACGTGTTCGTCTTGCCGAAGATGATCTGGGCGAGCACGCCCACGGCGATGAACAGCATCGCGATGTCGATGAATTCGCTGGTCCAGTTCTTGAGAGTGTCGAACGCCTTCATGTGACTGCCTCCTGTGCAGTTGGTGAGAGTGCAGCCCGCGCACCGTGCGCCTTCCTTGGCTGCACGGGTTGGATCGGTGCAGATCGGACCCAACCGATAAAAAACGCGCCAAAAACCGCCGTTCACACCGTGAAGACGCGATTTCACGCTGAAATCGCCGGTTCGTGAAGAAAAGCACGAGCCTGAACGGCGGGATTCTCAGCGATTTCAGCGCGATGTGAAAATCAGGAGCCCTTCGGCGCGCAGTGCGAAGGTTCCAGCAGTGCGGTTTCACAGCCGGTCGGGTCGTAGGTGGGTTGCCATCGGCCCACACCAGGGATGGGCATGATGTCGCATGGAAGCGTGGCGCCGAGTGCCTTCGCCTGCGCGGCGGCGGGATCGATCGCGTTGACCTGCACGTACGGGTACCAGCGTGCGCGCTTCCACGGGTGCGCATCATCGGCGCACTGCGTCCAGAGGCTGGCGACGGGATGCCCGTTCGCGCTGGCGATGGTGACGGTGAAGGCGCCCATGTCCTGGTCGTTGGAGGTCCACCCGAGGACGTACGCGAGGAACGCCGCGCTCGCCTTCGGATCGGGCGTGACCAGCTCGCACCAGCACATGAAGCCGTGGCCGTGCGGATTCACGCCATCGGTCGCGCCGGACGCAGCGGTGAAGAGTCCAAGCGCCGCGCCCTGCGGATCCTCGATGATGGCCCCGCGGCCCATGCCGTTGTCGTGCGGTGCAGCCACGCTGCGAGCGCCGAATTCAAGCGCTCGCGCGTAGGCAGCGTCGGTGTCATCGACCGCGACGAAGGGAAGCCAGTGCGGTCCGCGCTCGATGAGGAGCGCCGGGCACCCTGCGAGCGCGCGCAGCGACCAGCGATGGTGCTGTCCTGCGTTCAGCAGGTGCATCGTGTTCCCGCAGGGCAGCGGCACGGCGGCATGCTCGCCGCCCACGAGGGCTGTCCAGTACTCGACCGCACGCTCGGGCGCATGGCTGTGGTGCTCGAACCAGCAGAACATGCCGTGGCGGACAGGAACGGTCATGACGTCAGAGGCGCTCGGTGCAGGCGATGTGCTCATGTCGACTCCATACTGAGGTGTGATCGGAGTTCGGTGAAGCCGGCTGCATCAGGGGCTGGCGGCGGGTGCTGCAGCGGGGGACGGATCGTTGACCGCGCGGTCCGGCGCCACGGGTGAGCGTCGCCAGCAACCGCCCTCGGGAAGACCGCACACGTAGGCGCTGCCGAGGTCGCTGCACGGGACGGGAGCGTCGGTGCTGATCACGTTGGCACCGCTGGCGAACGCAGCATCGCGCCGCGCGGTCGAGTTCGCACGGATCTCCCGCAGGTCGCTGTCGGCGCGTGTGCGCACCATGTAGCCGCGGCGCACCAGGTCCGTGATCCGTCCGCCTTGGCCGACCGGATCGTTCACCACCAGATACGCCGCGGCAGGCGTGCCGACGGGTACGTTGATGAAGCAGGCGCGGCCCTGCGCGCTCGGTCGGCCGTCGAGATAGGCCGTGCGCGCTCGAGCGCCGCACTCGATGATGATCATCACCCGACCCGCCGCTTGGGCGAGTTCGGGCCACCCATGCGTGGTTACGGCCACTTCGAGCGTGGCCGCATCGCCCCGCACGAGATCGGGCGTGATGAGGCGGTCGGCACCAATCGTGTCGCGGATCACGGCATCGAGTGCATCGAGCGCAGCGGCATCGAAGGGCGGTGGCGGGTCGATGCGGTAGCCGCCAGGACCTTCGTAGCCCGACTCCTTGAGTTCGAGCTGGATCAGGATCGGCACGTGGCCGGCGTGCTCGCTGCTCCACGCAGCGACCTGCGCCAGCGCATCCTTCAGGAGCACGCACCGCGTCCCTTGATCGACCGAGGGAACGTGGAAGACCTTGAATCCGGGCTGTTTCAGCAGCGCCGAAGCACCGTGCCCAAGGAGAGGGTTGCGGAACAGGCCGCCCTGCGGATCATGGTGCACATCGAGTTCGAGCGCGCGGATGTTCTGGTCGCTGAGCTGCTTCGGCAACGGGGCGTGCGTGTACTGCCAGGCGCGGGCCCGCTCGGCAAAGAGCGTGTAGAGGCCTGTGGGCGGAGCCACGTGATACGAGTTGTGCGTGCCGACGACCTGGAGATCGTTGAGGCGCATGCCCGGTGGAAATGGTCCGCTGCAGATGGCGGCGGCGGTCCATCGTGGCGCTGCATCCGGCGGTGCTCCGTGATCGCCGGCCCAGCCGCTGCACGGCAGGACGACGAGGAGTGCGGCAAGCGGCATGGCGGCGGCGCGCATCGAGCACTACGGTACCCGTCGACCGGCTTTTCGCCGGCAAGGAGCGCGCAATGGCAATCGACCGAGGCATGGCTATTCGGCTCATGGATGCAGCCATCGAGCAGGCCGAGAAGGGCTGGAGCGAGGGCGGGATCCCGATCGGCAGCGTGCTCGCGCGCGCCGACGGCACGATCGTGGCGCGCGGCCACAACCAGCGTGTGCAGTCGGGCGATCCCATCTTGCACGCCGAGATGGATTGCATCCGCAACGCAGGCCGCCGTACCGACTGGTCCGAGCTCACGCTCGTGAGCACGCTGAGCCCGTGCCCGATGTGCACCGGCACGGCGGTCCTCTACAAGGTGCCGCGCGTGGTGATCGGGGAGAACCGCACCTTCATGGGCGCCGAGCGCTGGCTTGCCGAAGCTGGTGCCGAGGTGCTCGTGCTGGACGACCCGCGCTGCGTCGAGCTCATGCATCGCCTGCAGCGGGAGAAGCCCGGGCTCTGGGCCGAGGACATCGGCGAGCACTATCGGCACCAGGTGGCGTTCGTGTGCACGGCCAACTCCTGCCGGAGCCAGATGGCCGAGGGCTGGGCGCGCGCGATCCATGGTGCGCGGCTTGATGCATTCAGCGCCGGGGTCCGCGCGAGCACGCTGAATCCGCTCGCGGTGCGCGCGATGGCCGAGGTCGGCATTGACATCAGCGGCCATGCCAGCAAGACCGTGGGCGAGCTGCCCGGCCATCTCGATGTTGCGGTGACGGTCTGCTCGGGCGCCGATCAGGCTTGCCCAGCCATGCCCGGCGCGGTGCGTCGCGTGCATGTGCCCTTCGACGATCCGCCGCACCTGGCGCAGAATGCTCGCACGGATGACGAGGCGATGCCGCACTACCGCCGCGTGCGTGATGAGATCCGCACGTGGGTTGAGCGCGAGCTGCCGAAGCTCCTGCATTGAGTCGCGGTAGCCTGCACAGGTCGGGCCCTTGGCGGAATTGGCAGACGCAGGGGACTTAAAATCCCTCGCCGGTCACACGGCATCCCGGTTCGAGTCCGGGAGGGCCCATTGAGGTGCGTCAAGCCACCTCACCCCAGCCCCATCGCGGCGAGGGTCTCCTGCGCCACGGTCCGCGCATCGAACACCTGCTCGGCGCGAGCCCGGCCCGCGCGGCCCATCGCGTCAGTTCGCGCGTGATCCTGCATCAGTGACTGCATCGCGTGCGCCAGGGCGGTGACGTTCCCGCGCTCGACGAGCAGGCCCGTCACGCCATCCTCCACGCATTGCCTGCAGCCCGGCACGTTGTTCGTGACGACCGCACGGCCAGCGGCCATCGCTTCGAGCACGCTGTGCGGCGTGCCTTCGCGCCAGCTCGGCAGCACGAAGACGCGGCACCACGCCAAGTCAGGCCGGATGTCGTGGCGACGACCCACCGATGCCCACACGCCTCGCGCGGCACCCTCGGCCACGCGGCGCTCGAACGCCTCGCCTTCCTTGCCATCGCCGAAGCCTGCGATGCGAATCGGGATCGACGGCTGCGCGCGGTGCACGAGCTCGGCCGCCTGCAAGAACTCGTCGAAGCCCTTGTCGGTCATGAAGCGACTGGCAAAGAGGATGCCGCCGTCGGGATTCGGGGGCTGGACCGCGTGATGCGCGAGATCGACGCCACTGCCGGCGGTCACGGTCACAGGCACGCCGGCGTCGAGCAGGCCCCATCGCGCAAAGTCGTCGCGGTCATCCGGATTGTGGAAGATCACATGCGTGGCCTGCGCCAGGGCACGGCGATAGAGCGCGCTCGCGGCCGTGCGCGCGATCCGCCAACGTAGTCCGCTGCGCACGAAGACGCTGCCCACGCCCGTGATCATCGCCACGCGCACCGCGACACCTGCCGCAGCCGCAGCAGGCATGCCGTGGCAGACCGCCTTAATCGTGCCGGCCAGCACATGGGTCGGTCGCTCGTCGTGCATGAAGCGGTCGAACTCCCGTCGCACCGCGCGCTCGGCCAAGGGGTTCATGCCGCGCCGCGCGTAGTCGAGCTCCACGACCTCGGCGCTCGCCTCCTGCATGCGTTCGCGCACCCAGGGCTCGATCGCGGGAGCAGCCACGACGACCTCATGGCCCGCAGTCCGCAGCATGCCCACCAGCGGCGCCCGGAAGAGCGGCAGGGTCGGCGCGAAGCCGGTCAGGATGGCGACACGGGCCATGCGCTGATCGTACGGCGATGCGCGTCGACCCTACGATGGCCTGATGCGCGCACCCGCAGAGGTCGCCGTCGTGTGGACCGCCTCGCTTGCGAGCGCGTTGCTTGCCTTTGCCTTCTCGATCGCCCTGGCCCGCACGCTCGATGCTGCGGCGTTCGGCACCTTCATGACGGTCTTTGCGGTGAGCCGGCTCGCGGCGCCCGTGGCGCAGGGCGGTGTCAGCGAGATGTGGCTTCAGGCCTTCGGTCGACACGGTCGTGCGGCATCGGCATGGATCGTGCCGGGCCTTGGTGCCATGGCGAGCACCGCCGGACTGGCGGTGCTGGGCATGACGGGTTGGGCCATGGCTTTCGCGCCGTCAGGCGATGCGGGGGAGCTGGCGATCGTGATGGCGGTGGCGGTCGCCCTTGGTGCACCGGCCGACAATGCCATCGCCGAGCCGATGCTCCGCGGCCGATTCGTGCGTGTGGCCCTTTGGCAGCTCGCTCCATACCTCGTGCGCATGGCGGCGGTCGGCGTGGCCGCAGCGGTGCTTTGGCGCAGCGGCGGCACACGTGCCGTGGGTGGACCGCTCGTGATCACGCTCGTCGTCGGCACGGCCATCACCAGCGTGATCGGCATGCGCTGGATCCTCCGGCTCCGGCGCGATCCGCCGATCGACGATGCACCGTCCCATGAGCCGATGGTCGGTGTGCCCGGAGCGGGAGCTGCGCTGGCCCGGTCGTTCCCCTTCGCGGTGCAGGGGTTGGCGTACCTCGCGGTGCTGCAGGTGGGCACGATCGCGCTGGGCTCGGCGGGTCTCGTCGAGGACGCCGGATCGTTCTCGGTGGCGATGAACATCGTCACGGCCATGCACCTGCTTCCGAGCGCGGTCTTCTCGAGGGTCTTCGCGCCGCGCTACTTCCTCTGGGGCAACAGTGATCCTGCACGGCTCGCGCGCACGGCACCGCGCGTGCTCGCCTGGGTCATGGTGGTCGCGATCGTGGCCTCGATCGCTGCATGGCTCGTGTTGCCGTGGGCGATCCCGCTCGTGTTTGGAGCAGCACAGCAGGCCGCCGTCGCGCCGGCACGCATGCTTGCGCTGGCGTTTCCGATCTGGTGCCTTGCGGCGGGGCTCACGGCCCACCACACGACGCCGGCCGAAGTGCGTTGGCGCACGGTGTGCTGGGTCGGCCTGGCAGCGATCACGATCGGCGGCTGCATCCTGCAGGCTCAGGCTGCGGGCTTGGACGGCGTGGTCAGGGCCGTCATCGTCGGTCAGGTCGCGTTCGCGATCATGGCGATCATCGGCCAGCTCGTGTTCGTCGGCCCACGCTGGCGCGCGGCTTCATGAAGCCTTCACCACATCGCGTCGCGCGCTCCTAGGATCAGGTCGATGCAGCAGCAGCCACAACGGGTCTCGGGTCGTGCCGTCGGCGCGGTGATGTTCATCGCCGCACTGGCCGTCACCGTGGCCTGGATCGTGCTCAGGGTGTTCTTCACGACGCAGCCTCCCGAGGCCACGCCTGATGTGCCCGCGTCCCCGATGAGCGCATCACCGAACGCGCCGCGCGCGATCGCGCAGCCCTTCGATCATGTGGTCGTGCTGAGCATCGACGGCCTGCGTGCCGATGCCGTCGAGGATGCCGTGCGACGCGGGCGCCCTGGGTTCACGGCGCTGCTGAAGGGACCGCACACGCTCGAAGCGCGGACCGATCCGGACATCACGGTCACGCTGCCCAACCACACCGGCATGGTGACGGGCCGGCTCTTCAAGGGTCCGCAGGGCCACAACTGGCTGCCCAACGACCTGCCGCCCACGATCGTCGAGGGCGGCACATTGCATGCAGCGCATGGCTCGTACGTGCCGAGCATGTGGGACGTGGCGCATGACCATGGCCTGATGACGTCCATGCTCGCGAGCAAGGACAAGTTCATGCTGTTCGACAACAGCTACCGCGAGGAGCAGGGGCGACCCGATGCCACTGGTGCCGACGACGGCACGCGGAAGATCGACCTGGTCGGGTTCGCGCTGCGCAGCGAGGGGGTGGCACGCAAGACCATGTCGTTTCTGGACGAGGCGGCCACGCAAGGACGAGGGTCGCTGTCGTTCATCCATTTTGCCGACACGGATGTGACCGGCCACGGCCGCACGTGGGACATGACGCCCGGTTCCGAGTACCTCGCCTGCGTGGATCGCATGGATGCGCTCGTCGATCGGCTGGTACTGCACATCGAGGCGAATCCGTCGCTGCGTGGAAGTACAGCGATCGTGATGACCGCGGACCACGGTGGCGGCGCGCCCGCGTGGTCACACACCGTGGCGGAGTCGCCGCTGAACTTCCGCATCCCGTTCGTGGTCTGGACCGGCGATGGACGGGGCGGTGACCTTTACGCGCTCAGTCCCATGCGGGCACGGCCCTCGGCGAGCGAGCGCATGACGGCCACTGGCGGATCACCGATCCGCAACGCCGACGCGGGCAATTGCGCACTGTGGCTTCTGGGCCTGCCCTCGATTCCGACGAGCACCGTGGGCGCGGAGCAGGACCTGCTCGCGGGGTGGTCACGCCCCGCGCCGTGATCAGCGCTTGACCTTGTAGTACTCGCAGTACCAGTCGATGAAGCGCTTCACGCCGACCTCGACGGGTGTGCCCGGGCGGTAGCC
>Ga0315906_10011577_pt1 | contig 10284 bp, 14 predicted proteins | sample LakEriMetagenome_4_FD_203526 | JGI IMG/M metagenome (GOLD analysis project Ga0315906, IMG submission 203526) | Freshwater fungal communities from buoy surface, Lake Erie, Ohio, United States - Buoy 2 MA122 | ecosystem: Environmental > Aquatic > Freshwater > Lake > Lake biofilm | place: USA...
CGCCAATCTAACGGTTTGCCATGACGCTCTCGACTCACACGGCCAGCAGCGAGCCGCTGGTTCGCTATGCCCGCAAGCTGGCGCACGACCTGAACAATTTCTCCACGGTGGTGCGGACGTACAGCGAGCTGCTGCTGTCCGATCTTCCCCCCGATTCCCCCACGCACGCCGACGTCACCGAAATTCAGCGTGCCGCCGAGAGCATGGTGCAATACCTGCACAGGGTCACCCGCTTTGCCCGCGCGGGGACGATGAAGCGATCGGCGGTCGAGGTGGACGGGGTGGTGCGCGAGGCGTCGGCGCTGTTCGTGAGCACGATGCCGTCGCGGCCGGTAGACGTGCGCGCCACCTCCGGGGCCACCATTCAGGCGGACCCGATGTGGTGGCGGGATGTGCTGATCGAACTGCTGCAGAACGCACATGAGGCGTCGCCCCCCGGTCGGGCGGTGCTCGTCACGGCGCAGCGGGCCGACGGCGACGTCGTGGTAACGGTGGAAGATGAGGGGCCGGGGTTCGACGCGACGATCCTGCAACATGCCGGTGAACCGCTGGTGTCCGGCAAGGCCGGTATACGCGGCGCCGGCATGGGGCTCGCCATCGTGGCGGCATTCGTGGGGACATTGGGCGGCACCCTGTCGTCGGCGCACGCCGACGGGCGCACGGTGGTGACGCTGCGTCTGCCGGCGACGTAAGCAGCCGGGGCTACGCCGGTGCGGACGCTCGCACGTGGTGAAGCAGAGCGTCGGCCACCCGATCGAGCGGCAGCACATCCACCGCCGCGCCGAGCTTCACCGCCTCGCGGGGCATCCCGTACACGACGCACGTCTCCTCGTTCTGCGCCACGGTGTACGCGCCGGCCTCCCGCATTGCCAGCATGCCCTTGGCGCCGTCCGCACCCATGCCGGTGAGGATCGCGCCCACGGCATTCCGGCCGGCCGCGCGGGCCACGCTCTGGAACAGCACATCCACGGCCGGGCGCTGGTGATGCACCTTGGGGCCATCCTTCACGCGCGCCACCCATCGGGCGCCACTGGCTTGCACGATGAGGTGCTTGCCGCCGGGCGCCACGAGCGCGAGCCCGGGCACCACGTAGTCGCCATCCTTCGCCTCCTGCACGCGAATCGCGCAGACCGTGTCGAGGCGTTTGGCGAAGGACAGGGTGAAGTGCTCGGGCATGTGCTGCACGATCACGGTACCCGGCGCGTCGACCGGGAAGCGGCGCAGCACGTGTTCGAGCGCCTGGGTGCCGCCGGTCGAGGCGCCGAGGGCGATGAGCTTGTTCGTGGCGTTGATGTTGGCGATCGCCGATCGCGTCGCCGCCGGGGGCTCGGCCGGCTCGAGACGCCGGGTGACCCGGGCGTGCGACGCGGCACGTACCGCTCGCACCAGTTCGTCGGCCACGTCACCGGTCGCGAGGGAGCTGCCCGGTTTGGCAATCACCTCCACCGCGCCGAGAGCGAGCGCCCGGAGCGCCGTTTCGCTGTTCTGCGGGGTGAGCGACGAGCACACCACGACCGGCAGGGGGAAGTGCCGCATGAGCTTGGACAGGAACGACAGCCCGTCCATGCGCGGCATTTCGATGTCGAGCGTGATCACGTCGGGGCGCAGCTGCGCGATGCGATCGCGCGCCACGTACGGATCGGTCGCCGTTCCCACCACTTCGATGTCCTCGTGGCGCGACAGCGCTTCCGTGAGGATGCGGCGCACGAGCGCCGAATCGTCCACGACGAGCACCCGGATCACCCCGGGGGTGCGCGCCGGCGGCTGACCACCGGGAGCAGGCGACGACGCGAGCGACATCACGCCGCGACGGCGCCGTTGAAGAGATACAGCAGCACCTCGGCGCGACCGTCCTCGACCCCGACCTGCACACGCGCGGCCGGCTGATCGCTGTCGCGCTGCGGCAGCGCGCCGCCCTCGTGCACACGCGGCGCAGCGAGATTGAAGATCTTGTCGGCCCCGGCGATGAGCGGCAGCACGTGACCGCAGATCACGTTGCCGATCTCGCCCAGGGCATCACGCTGCAGCGGCAGCTGCTGCGACTGCTCCGCTCCCAGCATGTTGGCGGCGATCGCCGGCAGGATGCACTGCGACGCGCGCACGACGAGGCGCCCCGTGAGCGGGCCGCGGAACTCCACCGATACCGCGACATCGAACGGGGCCGCCGCCTGCTCGGCCGACAGCTCCGTCTCGGGGAAGAGGAGCGCGAGCTCCTCAAAAGTCGCCGTCGTCGCCTGCGACAGGGACCGGACCGTAGTACTCGACATCTGTGACTCCAGTGACTCGCAGGATGGTGTCGCGCAGGGTTTCGGGCGCGAAGGGCTTGCGGACGATCGAAGCGCCCAACTCCTGCAGCGCCTGCAATCGGGCCTCGCTGCCCTCCGTCGAGACCACGATGACGGGCAGCTGTTCGGTGTCGGGGTTGGCGCGGACACGCCGGAGCATCTCCTCGCCGTTCATCACCGGCATGTTGATGTCCAGAAGCAGCAGGTCGACCCACTGATCCTGCAGAAGGAACAGCCCTTCCTCGCCGTTGCCGGCCTCATAGACCGAACCCAGCGGGACGCCGCTCATCCGAAGCGTGCGCACGACCATCTGCCGCATCACGGCGCTGTCGTCGACCACGAGAACGTTGAATGCCATATGGGGAGTCCGCCCGTCAGAGCTTGCTTTCCGAACCGTTGATCTTCAGCGTGACCTCACCCGTGGCCACGTCGACCCACATCGTCCGCGACGTCTGCACGCCGCCGGTGTCGTGGGCGTGAATCATGACGCCGTTCTTCCAGAGCAACTTGCGCAGCGCGATCATGTTGCGCTTGCCGATCTGGAACCGATCGTCTTCCTCGCGGGCGCCCGCATGCGCGCCGCCCGCAACCTTCACCTGCATGCGTTCCTTCCTGGCGCCCAGCTTGTAGCACTCCTTGAAGAGGAGCGGCACGCCGCTGTCCACGAACATGGCCGGCTTGTCCGCCATCTTCGCGGGATCGATGGTGCCCGTGGGCAGCATCACGTGCAGCATGCCGGCGACACCAGCCACCGGGTCGTGCACGACGATGCCCAGGCAGCTGCCGAGCGCGTAGGTGATGAGCCGCTCACCGGCGGTACTCGACACGCGGAGATCGGCGACGCCGACCACCCGCTCACTGCCGCGATCGGTGGGACGTGAGGCGACGATGCTTGCCATGTCACTTCACGTAGACGGCCGGCTGCACATAGCGGAACTTGTGCACGAGACCCGTCAGGCTTTCGGAGTGACCGACGAACAGGTGTCCGCCGGGGCGCAGGAGCTGCCAGTACCGCTCGATCAGCTGCTGCTGAGTGGCCTTGTCGAAATAGATCATGACGTTGCGACAGAGAATCGCATCGAACGGTCCCTGCATCGGCCACCGTTCCATCAGGTTCAGCTTCGCGAAGTGCACCAGGCGACGCAGCGGCTTGCCCGCCTCGAACGCGGCGCGCCCCTGCGGATCCTGCGTGCGCGTCCAGTACTTCTGCAGCCACGCCGCGGGTACGTCACTCATGTTCTCGGCGGGATACACGCCCGCTTTGGCATGCGCGAGCACGCGGTGGCTGATGTCGGTCGCGAGGATGCGCACGTCCCGCGTCGCGATGTCGGCGAACGCCTCGTTGCACAGCATCGCCAGCGTGTAGGGCTCCTCACCGCTCGAGCAGCCGGCGCTCCAGATGCGCACGGGCCCGGCCAGCGTCGGGAATACCGCGTCCCGGAGGTAATCGAAATGCGACGCCTCCCGCAGGAAGCTGGTCTTGTTCGTCGTGAGTGCGTCGATCATCTCGGCGAACTCGCGGCGCGTCGGGTCCTTCTCGATGTAATTCAGGTAGGCGTCGAAGTCCGCGAGGCCGAGCTTCCGCAGACGCTTGGTGAGGCGCGCACGCACGAGGCCTTCCTTGCCCTCGCGCATGCGGATCCCGGCGTGCTCGTGGAGCACGTCGGTGATGCGCGCGAACTGCGCGGGCGTCAGTTCGCACTCGGCGAACATCGAGGACGCGGCGGGACCGGTCATGCGGGGCTCGTGGGAGGAGACGGGACGCGGCGATTCAGCTGGCGTGCGCCTGGGTCGCCTGAAGCGCGGCGATTTCGCTGGTCGCCAGGACCCGGTCGATATCGAGCAGCAGCTTCACGCGACCGCCGGTCTTGCCGATCCCCAGCAGGAACTCGGTGCGAATGCCGGCGCCGAAGCTTGGCGCATCCTCGATGTCCCCTTCCGTGATCGCCACCACTTCGCTCACGCGATCGACGACGATCCCCGTCTGCACCCCCCGCATCTGCACCACGATGATGCAGCTGTCCTGCGAGTCCTCGGCGCCCATGCCGAACTTCATGCGCAGATCGGTGATCGGAATGACCTTGCCGCGCAGGTTGATCACGCCCCGCACGAACTCCGGCATGCGGGGCACGCGCGTGATCGGCTGCAGCCCGATGATCTCGCTGACCTTGAGGATCTCGAGACCGTATTCCTCGCCGGCCAGAAAGAACGTGAGGTACTTGCCAGCCCGCGACGACGGGATGGTCACGAGGGCGGCGTTGTCGACGGGCATGACCTGCAGGCTTTGCGTGCTCATGGCTCGCTCAGGATAATGAAAAGTGGGTCCCGAGTCCTTCGACTCATGACGTGTGGTATCGGTGCCCCGCCGTCGGAGCGTCAGTGCACGGTCCTGCGACTGCGGAGACGGGACGTCCGGCCGTCAGGCCGCGTCCCGCTTCGACGTACCCGCCTCGACCGTCTGCGCAAGGGCGAGCGTTTCGTTCACGTCGAGAATGAGCCCCACGCGGCCGTCACCAAGGATGGCCCCGCCGCTCACACCTTCGACCTTGCCGAGGCCCTCGCTGAGCGCCTTGGCCACCACCTGCTGCTGCCCGAGCAGGTCGTCGACCAGCAGAGCGGTACGCTTTCGGCCGTCGCCGACGATCATCAGCAGTCCCGCCAGCGGGCTCTGCACCGCATTGGGCACATCGAACAGACGATGCAGACGCACGATCGGCATCAATTCACCGCGGAGCAGCACCATCTCGCCCTTGCCCACCACCGTCGAGAGCATGCTCGGCTCGGGGCGGAACGACATGTGGATGTGCGTGAGCGGGATGATGAACCGCTCCTCGCCGACGCGCACGAGCATGCCGTCGGTCACGGCAAGGGTGAGCGGAAGGCGGATGGCGAACGTGGTGCCCTTCCCCGGCACCGACGTGATGTCGATGCGGCCCCGGATCGCCTCGAGGTTGCGGCGGACGACGTCCATGCCGACGCCGCGGCCGGAGATGTCGGTGATTTTCTCGGCCGTGGAAAAGCCCGGGGCGAAGATGAGGTTGAATACCTCGCTGTCGGTCATCCCCTTGTCGCTCTCGATGAGCCCCTTCTCGATCGCCTTCTGCACGATCTTGTCGCGGTGCAGGCCACGCCCATCGTCGATGAGCTCGACGACCACGTTGCCGCTCGCGTGATAGGCGTTGAGACGCACCACGCCGCGCGTCGCCTTGCCGGCGGCGCCCCGCTCGTGCGGCGGCTCCACTCCGTGGTCGACGGCGTTGCGCACCATGTGCACGAGCGGATCGCCCAGCCGGTCGACCATCGTGCGGTCGATCTCGACGTCATCCCCCTCGGTGACGAACTGCACGGACTTGCCGGCCTTGGTGGCGGTGTCGCGCACCACGCGGGCGAGCTTCTGGAACGTCGGCCGCAGCGGCACCATGCGCATGGACATCGACAGCCCCTGCAGCTCGCGCACGATCTTGCCGGCGTGCGTCACCTTCCGGAGCAGTTCATGCTGCGTGCCACCGGCGAACGTGTCGTCACCGGCGATCATCGACTGCGCGATCACCAGCTCGCCCACCATGTCGATGAGTCGATCGAGGCGGTCGGTTCGCACCCGGATGGTGGCGTCGGCGGAGTTGCCGGCTCCCGTGCCACCGCCCGTATTGGCCGAGGGTACGGCCGCGGACGCCGCGGGCGCCGGCGGCGGAGCGGCCGCCAGGGCGGGAGTCGAGGGACCATCGGTGGCGGTCATCGCGCTCGCGATCGCCGCCATCGCCGCCGACGGCGTGAGCATGACGCCGCGCTTCTCGCTCGCGGCCGCCGCCAGCGCATCGGTCGGGAACACCTCGTCGCCGGCTGGGCGTGCGGGGATCGCCACGCCATCGGCGTCACGGGACGGATCGTACCCGGCCAGCGCATCGAGCAGCTCGAAGTAGCCCTCGGGCACCGGCATGCGCCCATCGCCGGCGAGCGCCGTCTCGACGACCGTCAGCAGGGCCTTCAGCATGTCCGCGGACCGCAGGGAGAGATCAGCGCAGCCCCGCGTGTAGGCGATCTCCTTGTCACGCACGCGGCTCAGCAGCGACTCGGCCTCGTGGGCGAAGGCGGCGATGCGCGTGAGCCCCAGGAAAGCCGAGGTCCCCTTCACCGTGTGGAAGGCGCGGAACACCGTGTTCACGGCTTCCTCGTCGGACGGGTTCGCCTCGAGCTGCAGCAGCGCGGCCTCGGAGTGGGTCACGCACTCGCCGCTTTCGGTGATGAAGTCGGGGAGCAGATCGCGGTCCGCATCGTCTGGCAGGCGATCGACGTGGGTGTCGCGCTCCCGGATGGTCGTCTCGATCGTTGTCTCGAGCGGGTCCGAGGCCATGTCCGACACGGCCGTCTCGAACGTCGTTTCGACCACCGGGGCGACCGCGCCATGGCCACCCGCCGCGCTTCCGGGGCGCCCCTCGCTGGCCTTCATCGCTTCCTCGATGGCGTATCCCACCTCCACGAAGGCCGCAGGCACATCGACGGCAGTGCCGTTCACGATGGTGCCGAGCACGCGCGCCGCCCGCGCCACGTGGGGCTGGGCCGCGAGCGGCACACGGTTCTCGAAGGCGAGAACCATGAGCGCATCGCGCAGGGCGGCGAGGTCGGTCGTATCGGTGGCCTCCAGCTGCATCAGCAGCGTGGCGGCATCGTCGAGGTTGAGTGAGGACACGGGCAAGGCAGACGCAGAAAGGTCCGATTACAGGGCGATTGATACGCCTGATTCGGTGGAGAGTATCGGCCGGCCCCCTCTGCATGTTTACCGGCGATTTGCCCGGGGTGTGCCAAGACTGTGACGGGTCGCCCGCGCGTCCGACGGGTAGCCCACCAACGACGAACGGCCCACACGCGAACGTGCGGGCCGTCGTGAAGCAGCGTGCGATCCGGGGGGCGAATCGTCACGGTGCCGTGGGGGTCCCCCGTCTCAGGCGGCGGGCGCCTTGACCGAGGTGAAGATCTCGTCGGCGAGCGCCTGACGCCCTTCGGCGTCGCGGGTCGTCGCATTGGGATCGTAGGTCTTCTCGTCGGGAGCCGACTGCGTGACCACGATGTTCGCTTCGACGTTGTGGTCGAAGAGCTTGGCCACATCGAGCAGGCGGTTCTCCATTTCGACGAGCACCGACGACGCGTGCGCCAGTTGCTGCGACGTGATGTCCTGGAACTGGAGCGCGCCCATCATGAGGAACAGCTCGTCGCGCAGATTGCCCCGAATGCCGCTCGCCCGTTCCCGATCGGGCGTCTCCGCCGCATCGATCGTGTCGAGCTCATCCACCATCTGCGTGGCCCGGTCACAGGCGTCCATGATGTTGATCGCGGCATCTTCGGTGGCCGAGGTCACTTCACGGATCTTTTCGTGCGTCGTCTGGAGCTTCTCCAGCGCGGTCGTTTGCAGGGCGGCACGGCTTTCCCGGAGACGAGCCAGGACATTCAGAATCTGCGCGTTCGCCTGCTCGAGAATGTTGGGCAAGTCGGCAAGGGACAGGGTGGGCGCGGCCGGTGGCGCCACATCACGCACGTCGTGAAGGCCGGTCAGTTCCTGATCGACCAGGCGGAGGGCGGCCTCGGATTCGTAGAACACTTCATGGGCTCTGGAACTGGACATTGGGGGCTCCTCAGGCCGCCGCCGCAGGCAGGAGCGCGTCGATCTTCTCCTTGAGCACCTGAGGGGTAAAGGGCTTGACGATGTAATTGTTGACGCCCGCCTCCATGGCCGTGAGGATGTCCTCCTTCACCGACCGCGCCGTCACCATGAGCACCGGCACATGCTGGCCGTCTTCACGCGAGCGTAGCGCCTTCGTGAATTCCGTACCCGTCATGTTGGGCATGTTCCAGTCGGTGATGACGAACTTCACCGAGCTGTCGAACTTCGCGAGGGCTTCCTGACCGTCGCCGGCTTCGACGGTGTCATTGAAGCCGATCCGCTGCAACGAGTTGATGACGATGCGACGCATCGTCGCCGAGTCGTCCACCACGAGGAACTTCATGTGGCCAATCTCCTGATGTAGCCGGTTTCTGGCGAGCGCGCGGCGAGGTTAGAGATCGCCGCGCGTGAGAATGCGCCGAGCCACCTGATCGACCATATCGAGCGAATTGTAGGCCCCCGACAGCACCTTCTGACGGAGCTCCGACACCCGCTCGGGGTCGACCACGGCGTTCTGCTCGGCACTGAGCCGACGGGCTTCGTCCGAAAACTGGACGGAGTCCGACTTGACCGGCTTCGTCGCCGGAACCTGGGCGATCTCCTGGGCGGGGCGCTGAACAGCGGGAGTGCTGTTCGACGTCTGCCGTAGGGAATCGATGTAACCGTTGATTTTCATAAGGATCCTCCTCCTCTCATGGGACTATCGGCAGCATCGGCCCGCAACTTTACCTGCCCGAGCAAAATCCGCAGGATTAATTTTTCCACATTCGCTGTGGATTACGGGCGGCGACGTCCCTGTCGCCCACTTGGAGCCTCCGTAGCCGCGTTGCCGGTGTTCCTTCGGGAAGGCCGGACCGGATAGCGGATATCGAGGGTTGGCGGTGCCGTCGTCTGCTCCGCCGGGTCCTGCTGAAAGCGTACCGTGGCCCCGGTGGGCCAGGGTCCGCCACTGCTGTTCGCCACCAAATGAGCGGCGCGGAGCCGAAGCTGCTCCACCTCGTCCCGCGCCTGCCGGGCATCCGACGCGTCGATCGCCTCGGCAGCCTCCACCTCCGCGATCGTTTCGCGCAGAATGGCGTCGAACGCGGACTGGCTCGTCATCTCAGCGACGGAGATCCACCAGGCTCGCACCGCCGTGGTCACGGCCGTACACCATGCCGGCATTGCCGGCGCGCTGCACCGCCGCCAACTCGGCCCGCAGCTCCTCGACGCGCGCGGCCACCTTCGCCGTCAGCTCTACCGTGACCCGCTTGGCACGGTGCAGCGCCTCCGTCACCTGATCGAGCACGGCATCCGCGTCGTCCACCGCGCGCTCCGTCGTCGCATAGAGCGGGCTGTCGGCCGTCCGGTGCTCGTGGCGCAGCGCGGCCAGTTCCTCGGCGAGGTCGGCCAGCATCTCGTCCCGGGCCTCGAGGAGCGCCATCAGGCGATCCTCGTTGGAATCCATGATGTATTCCGCCTCGTGCGCGAGCGCGTCTGCCGTCTGGCAGATCGCCAGGGCCCGGCGTGCTGCCTGCGCGGTGGACGGCGTGGGGCGGACCGTCCGCGGCTGTTGACCGTCGAAGAGCTGGTACATGATCAGGCCGAGCGCGCGAGGCCGGCGGCAGTGGCCGGCGCCTGGGGCGCGCTGAGCTGCGCCGCCGCACCGACGAACCCGTCGCGAAGCGTGGCGCAGATCTGCGTCAGGCGCACCATGTAGGCCGCATCACGCTTGAACCCGGCGTCCGTCAGCTCCGCCAGGAGGAACACGTAGAGGCTCGAAAGCTGCTCGGCAATGTGCCCGCCGGCCTCGAAGTTCAGCGTATCGTTGAGCTCGCTCAGAATCGCGCGAGCCTTCCCGATCGCGGTCACCCGCTTCGCCACGTCACCCTGCTCCATGGCGATGCGGGCGGTGGTCATCTGCAGCACGAGGTGATCGAACAGCATCACCACGAGTTGCTCGGGAGAGGCGGAGAGCACTTCCAGCTCCCGATAGTTCGCGGCCTGGCGGGCGTAGCTCATGATACTCGAGGCAAGGAGGACACAACGGTGGTCACTCTCTAGTATCGGCAGCGTCTCGACCGACTTGATGGTCGATCGCCCACCAGATCGCCTACTTGTTCAGTCCGAGGATCGACGCGGAAAGCGCGTTCCCCTGACTCTGCAACCGCGACAGCGCCGACTCCATGGCGGAGAACCGGGCCACCAGCGCTTCCCGACGCTCCTGCACCCGCTGTTCCATGACCGTGATGCGGCGATTCAGACGACCGGACGTGGCATCGAGGCTGTCCTGCTGGGCCACGATGGTGCCGTCACCACTGCGGGTTGCCAAGGTCGTTGCCGACACCATCGCCGCACCGATAC
>Ga0315906_10011578_pt1 | contig 10284 bp, 8 predicted proteins | sample LakEriMetagenome_4_FD_203526 | JGI IMG/M metagenome (GOLD analysis project Ga0315906, IMG submission 203526) | Freshwater fungal communities from buoy surface, Lake Erie, Ohio, United States - Buoy 2 MA122 | ecosystem: Environmental > Aquatic > Freshwater > Lake > Lake biofilm | place: USA: Lake...
CTGAGATCCAAAGGGGAGCTGATTGGCCTGAAAATCTCGGAGGCGATTGTTTCTAAAAAGAACAAATGACGCTTCGACACTCTGAGAGCCAGGAATGGCGGTCCGATGATCATGATCCCTTCCCAGGTACCCCCCATTCGGATTCGGAGCAGCGGAAGAACCTCCCCCGACTCGGACGGGGTATACGTTCTTTATTGGATGTCGGCGCACCGCAGATTAACCCACAACTTCGCGCTCCAGCGAGCCGTGGATTGGTCTTTGTATCTGAGCCAACCTCTGGTGATATTGGAACCTCTTCGATGTGGTTATCGGTGGGCCTGTGATCGTTTCCACCAGTTCATCTTGGATGGAATGGCTGAGCATTCCAGGAACATGGCCAAGGTACCGGCGACCTATTACCCCTACGTCGAGCCGCAGCGGGGCGAGCAGGACGGGTTGATCGACCACCTAGCAACCAGTGCGTCGGTGATCGTAACGGACGATTTCCCAGTTTTCTTTCATCCGGCGATGATTCGTTCGATCGCCCGTCGCCACGAACGCTTTTGGGAGATTGTCGACTCCAACGGCATCATCCCAATGCATCAGTTCGACCGCACCTTCACGGTCGCTCATTCCTTTCGACGCACACACCAGAAGTGGTTTCGCCAGCAATGGCCCGTATTCCCCGAACCAGCGCCACTGGATCGACTTCCCAAAGGAAAGGCGATGGAGATGCCAGCCGCTGTGAAGAAGCGCTGGCCCGCATTGCAGTTTGGTCGCGATGGCACGCCGAAGATCGACTTGTCCAAACTTCCGATCGATCACGAAGTACGAGAAGGCTTCACCTCGGGGGGCACAACAGTCGCCAAGCAGAGGCTAAAGGCTTTTGTGGAAAGGAAACTCCCCAAGTACGCCAACGATCGAAACGAACCGCAGCAGGAGGGCTCCAGTGGCCTATCAGCTCATCTCCACTTTGGACATATCAGTCCACATGAAGTGTTCCTCGCCCTGACCGAAGGCACTGGATGGTCGCCGGAAGTCCTTGGAAAAGCCGAGGGAAAAATGGAAGGTTTCTGGAATCTCTCGCCCAATGCCGACCCGCTGCTGGACCAGTTGATCACGTGGCGTGAGATCGGCTTCAACTTCGCGGCTAGAGAACGCAACTACGACCGCTACGAGTCGCTTCCCGAATGGGCGCAGCAAACTCTCGCCGAACATGCCGACGACCCTCGACCCGCCATTTACTCGCTCGAGGAGTTCACGCACGCCAAGACACATGATCCGCTTTGGAATGCCGCCCAAAGGCAGTTGGTGCGAGAAGGGCGCATCCACAACTACCTTCGCATGCTCTGGGGAAAGAAGATCCTTCATTGGACGCGATCTCCGCAGGAAGCCCTCGAGGTGATGATCCAACTGAACAATCAGTTTGCCCTCGATGGGAGAGATCCAAACAGCTATTCGGGGATCTTCTGGGTCTTGGGCCGATACGATCGGGCCTGGGGCCCGGAACGCCCTATCTTCGGAAAGATTCGCTACATGACTAGCGAATCGACCGCCAGCAAATGGCGCGTCGGTGAATACATCAAGAAGTATTCCGAGACCGTCCTCTGATCGAAGCTAGGCCCTTGAGTAACCTCAAAAAACGGTCTCCTCGGCACTAGGGACTTTCGATTTCCGAGGCCCGCTCCTCTAGATGCCCCGCCTATTGCAGGGTCGCTTCATGGGGGTTCAGAGGTAAAAGAGGCGCCGCCCGGATTCGAACCGGGGATGGTGGATTTGCAATCCACTGCCTTAGCCACTTGGCTACGGCGCCATGACGATGCAGGGTGGGGCGAGGCCCCATCGATGCACCAATTTATCGTCGATTTCCGGCCGGAAACCTGCACGAATCCTATCGATTATATCGATTTTTCCAGAGGGGGTAAGGGGCTAGGGCTTCGGGCCCGAGGGCTGTCCCAACCTTAGGGCAGACCTGACCAGAACCCCAGAGACCGAAGTTCCGTGCGGCTTATCGTCGATTGTGGGCAGCGACCATCGCCTATAAACTTCGTAGTGCCGGGGTTTGGGAAGTCTCCATAGGCTTGTGCCCATCTGACAGCCCCGGCGATTGTTCCGTCGCTGGCATGGCACATCACGTCTCCAAGGCCTGTGGCGACCTGATGGTTTCGGAAACGAGGACGAAAGGGAAGACTCACAAATGAGCGGCGATTGCGACTTTGGGCTGATCGGGCTGGCGGTGATGGGCGAGAATCTGGCGCTCAACGTGGAAAGTCGTGGGTATCGGGTCGCTGTCTTCAATCGGAGTATCGACAAAGTCGATCAGTTGATGGCAGGGCGAGCCAACGGGAAAAACTTCGTCGGCTGTCACTCGATCCCCGAGCTGGTCGCTTCCCTCAAGGCGCCACGTATCCTCATGATGTTGGTCAAGGCAGGTCCTGCTGTCGATGACTTGATCGAACAACTAATGCCACACCTCAGTCCCGGCGACATTCTGATCGATGGGGGCAACACCCATTTTGCGGATACCGAGCGGCGGACTGCGTACGTCGAAGGGAAAGGTTTTCGGTTCGTCGGCTCAGGAGTGTCGGGCGGTGAAGAAGGAGCTTTGAAGGGGCCCAGCCTGATGCCAGGTGGCAGCGAAACCGCATGGCCAGCCATCCGGCCGATCTTCCAAGCGATCGCCGCCAAGGTTGGCCCGCAAGAGGATATCCCATGCTGCGAATGGGTAGGACCGCGGGGTGCTGGCCACTATGTCAAGATGGTGCACAACGGGATCGAATATGGCGATATGCAATTGATCTGCGAGGCGTACTTCCTGCTCAAGGAAGCTGCAGGCCTGACTAACGAAGAACTCTACGAAGTGTTCTCCGAATGGAATCGTGGTGAACTGCAGAGTTACTTGATCGAGATAACGCGAGACATTTTCAGCGCCAAGGACGACCTGGGAGGAGAGGGGCATCTGGTCGACAAAATCCTTGACGTCGCCGGTGCCAAGGGGACAGGGAAGTGGATGAGCCAACTGTCGCTAGATCTGGGAGTTCCTAGCACCCTGGTGACAACGGCGGTCTACGCCCGCATCCTTTCCTCGATGAAAGACGCCAGAGTGCGGGCCAGCCATGTTCTGTCCGGCCCCGACAAGGGGCACCTCTCGGCGATCCAGCCAGCTATCCAATCGATGGTTGGAAATAAGAAAGCCTTCATCGAACAGGTAAGACAAGCTCTCTATGCCTCCAAGATCTGCAGCTATGCTCAAGGCTTCGTTCAGCTTCAAGAGGCCAGCAAAGAACATCGCTGGGGACTCAATTATGGGGACTGCGCCCTGCTGTGGCGTGGCGGATGCATCATCCGAGCTCAGTTTCTGGATCGCATCAAGGAGGCATTCGACGAGCAGCCGAATCTAGAGAACCTGCTTCTTTATCCATACTTCCGAGATGCGGTAGCCAACGCGCAGGAGTCGTGGCGTCAGGTAGTGATTGCGGCGACGGCGATGGGAATCCCGGCCCCCGCTTTCACCACCGCACTTTCCTACTACGACAGCTACCGACTGGCACGGCTGCCAGCCAACCTCCTCCAGGCTCAGCGAGACTATTTCGGCGCGCACACCTACCAGCGCACCGACCGCGATGGCGTGTTCCACTCCGAATGGCTCGACCTTCGCAGAAAAAGCTGATCGGCGGCTTCAATAGCCGGAGAGTTCAAGTTTCTGGGAATCGACTCAAGCGGTTGAGCAGATTCCCCAGGGAACAGTAGCGGAAGGAACTGCGCTATGGCATCGTCCATCGTGATTTTTGGCGCCTCGGGGGATCTGACCAGCAGGAAACTGATCCCAGCGCTCTATCGCCTAGCTCAGCGCCGGCGAATCGATCCCGCAACCCGAATCGTCGGTGTCTCCCGGACCCCACTGGACGACGCGGCGTGGAGGAAGCAACTCGCGGAATCGACCGCCAAGTATGTAGGAACGTCGTTTGATGCAGAAAGCTGGTCCGAATTCTCGCAACGAGTCTTCTACCAGCCCGGCGACCTCTCCAGCTCTCAGGACATGCAAAGGCTCCAAGGGAGACTGATCGAATGGGAGGGTGATTCGGTATCCGACCGACTTTACTATCTGGCAACCATGCCGCAACTCTACCAAACAGCAGTTCAGCAACTGGGCAAGGCGGGGATGCACGAGGAGTCCCAAGGAGCTCGAAGGCTGGTGGTTGAGAAGCCTTTTGGAACCGACCTCGAATCGGCCAGGCATTTAAACGACGCAATCCACCAAGTCTTCAACGAAAAGCAGATCTATCGCATCGACCACTACCTCGGCAAGGAAACCGTTCAAAACATCCTCGTCCTCCGATTCGGCAATTCGATCTTTGAGCCGCTTTGGAATCACCACTACATCGACCACGTCCAGATCACGGTGGCTGAGGAAGTGACAGTGGGCCGGCGCGGCGACTACTACGATCAGGCTGGCGTGCTGCGGGATATGTTCCAGAATCACCTGCTGCAATTGATGATGGTGATCGCCATGGAGCCACCTTCGCGATTCGATGCCGATCTGGTGAGGGATGAGAAAGTCAAGGTGCTTCATGCCGTGCGTCCATTTCGCGGCAGCGACTTTGCAACAGGAGGCGTGCGTGGACAATACGCTGGGTATCTTGCCGACCAGGGCGTTCCGAAAGGCAGTCAGACGGAGACTTTCGCCGCATTGCGTCTGCTGATCGACAACTGGCGATGGAAGGGAGTTCCATTCTTTCTCCGAAGCGGAAAGGCGATGAGCTGCAGAACCACGCAGATCGTGATCCAGTTCCGTGAACCACCACACTTTCTTTTCGATCAGCGGGAGTCGGTACGTCCGGAAGCCAACCGGCTGGTCATCCAGATTCAGCCCGCTGAAGGACTACAGGTTCACTTCCAGTCGAAGATCCCTGATGAAGAAATGCGCATGCGCACCAGCGAATTGGACTTTCGCTTCGATCAGCGCGTCAAGGAAATGCCCGATGCCTACCAGCGACTGCTCCAGGATGCCATCTCTGGCGATGCCAGCCTCTTCGCTCGAAGCGACGAAGTAGAACAGGCTTGGCGCATCGTCGATCCAATCATCGCCGCATGGAAAAGCCCCGCCGCTCCACTTCTGCAGACGTATCCTGTGGGAGCCTGGGGCCCCGAAGAATCGAACCAGTGGATCGAAGGATTCAAGCGAAACTGGTTCGACGTCTGCCCCATCATCCGATGAGTTCCTCGATCCAGCCCCACCGCCATCGGGAAAAATCAAGGACGCAGATTCCAACCTGCCATCGATTCCAGAAGTGGCGACTTGGTCAAATCGAACTGCAATGGCGTTACAGTGATGTGTCCTTTGGATAAAGCAGCCACGTCCGTTTCGTGCGGGGTAGGCGGCGGTGGTGGATCATTGGTCGACCAGTAGTAGTCACGCCCCTTGGGATCCTGTCGCTTCAGGTAACGGTCTCCGTATCGCTCCACTCCCATCGGGACACAATGCACTTCAGGGGTGGATCCACTCCGAAAAAGTTTGGTGGCTTCGGTTGGGATGTTGATGTTGAATAGTTCAGCCTTCCCGCCTGTGGCTGCTAGCAGCTGCTGAATCAAACGGACTGCCATCGTCGCTGCCGCCTCGAAGTCTGCATGCGGATCGTACTCCAGCGAAACGGCAAAACTGGGCAATCGAAAAAAAGCACCTTCGATCGATGCGGCGACGGTACCCGAGTAAAGAACATTGATCCCAGCGTTCAGCCCCCCGTTGATGCCGCTGATCACCACATCCACATCGCCTCCCGACAGCTCACTGATCCCCAGTTTCACACAGTCCGCAGGGCTCCCGTCGACTGCCCAACCACGAAAAACCTCCTGATCGAAGACCTTTTTGCAGGTCAGCGGCGTCAGATAGGTGATCGAATGGCCCACCCCACTCTGTTCGGTTGCTGGCGCACAGACAAGCACCTCCCCAATCCTGCGAAGCTCCTTCTCCAATGCCGCCAGCCCAGGTGCGAAAAAACCATCGTCGTTTGCCAAAAGGATACGCATCGCTTGATCTCCTAACTCTTCCCACAGCCCCAGCGCCCACTCATCGTTCGCCCCGGTAACCGAATCCCGCCGTAGTGTCCCCGAAGGCGCTGGACTCAGCAAGACGCCAGCTGCGGCCAAACTGTCAGGTCAAGTTTCGTGAGGCCGATGTAGCACTCAAATACCCCCTGCTCCTTCCAGGGCGGTAGCTTCCCCGCCAGCCGGACCAATGGATCACCCTTTCCCACGGATGTTCGCTAAGTTTCTCCCCCCTGATTGGGATCCAGTAGCATGGTACAATCATCGGTTTCCTGTGGCTTGGTCCCTGGAGGCGGGCTTCGATCAACCTGTTGCAGGACCTGCCGCAACGGCCAGGACGCTGGCAACCGCAACCCGTGGCCGACGCTTGGAGTTGGCTGGGTTGGTTCATTAATTCTCCGATGGAATACAGCATGAGTGCTCAAGCAGAGGCGAACGCCTCTCGCCCCGCCCAAGAACATGTCATCGTCCTCGATTTCGGATCGCAGTACGCCCAACTGATTGCTCGAAGGGTGCGAGAGCACCATGTCTATTGCGAAATCGTCCGTCACGACATCTCGATCTCGCAAATCCGTAAGCGGAACCCAAAGGCAATCATCCTTTCCGGTGGACCATCCAGCGTTTACGAACCGGGGGCTCCGAAGGCGACGTCAGAACTGCTCCAACTGGGGATTCCGGTGCTTGGAATCTGTTACGGAATGCAGTGGATGGCTAGCGCCCTGGGCGGAGTTGTGCAGGGGTGTGAGGCAAGAGAATTTGGTCGCGCCGCCATCGAGATCAAACGCAGCCAAAGCCGAGCGGCACAGCTGTTCTCCGATCTTCCCGAGGCGATGGAGGTTTGGATGAGCCACGGGGATCAGGTAGTCCAACTGCCCCCTGGTTTTGCTTCGATCGCATCGACTTCCACCTGCCCAAACGCAGCGATGGCGCACCAGGAAAAGCCTCTGGTCGCACTGCAGTTCCACCCGGAAGTGACCCATACACCGCTGGGCGGGCAGTTGCTGCGGAATTTTCTCTATGAAGTAGCCGGTTGCCGCGGCGATTGGCACCTGGGAGATTTTGCCCGTCGAAGCATCGAAGAGATTCGAGAGCGAGTTGGGGATCGCCGGGTGATCTGCGGACTCTCGGGAGGCGTCGACTCCAGTGTCACCGCCGCCCTGATCGCCGAAGCGATCGGCCCACAACTCTCCTGCATCCTGGTCGACAACGGACTGCTGCGCCATGATGAACAGACCACGGTGATCGACGAATTTACCCGGCACTTCAAAACCGATCTCCATGTGGTTCATGCTGGCGATCGCTTCCTGAAAGAGCTTGCTGGGATTGTCGACCCCCAGGAGAAGCGGAAAAGGATTGGCTATCTGTTCATCGATTGCTTCCAGGAAGAAGCACGAAAAGTCAAAAATGCCGTTTTCCTTGCGCAAGGTACTCTCTACCCCGATGTCATTGAAAGCGGCGCAGCCGTCGATGGTCCAGCGGCAACCATCAAGCTGCATCACAATGTGGGAGGGCTACCCGAAAAACTTGGCTTTGAACTGATTGAACCGCTCCGGGATCTCTTCAAGGATGAGGTAAGGCGGCTAGGATCCTCCCTGGGCCTTCCCGATTCCCTGGTCTGGAGGCACCCTTTCCCCGGTCCAGGATTGGCCGTCCGTTGCCTGGGGGAAGTCACCGAAGAGAAGTTGAAGATCCTGCGGGATGCCGACCGCATCGTCGTGTCGGAGATCATCGCTGCCGGATGGTACCGAGATACTTCCCAAGCATTCGCCGTGCTGCTTCCAGTGCAAAGCGTTGGTGTCATGGGGGATGCGAGAACGTACGAGAGCACCATCGCCGTACGAAGCGTCAAGACCGACGACTTCATGACCGCCGATTGGTCTCACCTCCCCTACGAACTGCTCGCCAAAATCAGCTCGCGAATCATCAACGAAGTGCGTGGCGTCAACCGAGTCGTCTACGACATCAGCTCCAAACCCCCCGCGACGATTGAGTGGGAGTGAACCACGTCTGCTACCGGTTTTCTAAAGATCGATTGAAGCGAGGAAGGGCCCAAATGAGTCGACGCCCCGAGATGAATCTCAATGACTACATCCGAAATATCCCTGACTTTCCGAAACCAGGGATCCAGTTCAAAGATATCACCCCACTGCTTCTGAACCCCGAAGCGTTTCAGGAATCCATCGACCGGCTCGCCGACCATTATGCAGACCAGCAGATCGATCTGGTCGTTGCGGCGGAAGCGAGGGGCTTCCTGTTTGCAGCCCCCTTGGCGATCCAGCTGAATGCCGGTCTGGTTCCGATTCGCAAGCCGGGAAAACTGCCCTACGAAACCTTCCGGTACACCTACGAACTCGAATACGGTTCCGACACGCTGGAAATGCACACCGACGCCGTACGCCCAGGTCAGCGAGTGCTGGTTTTGGATGACCTACTGGCGACCGGAGGTACGGTGACCGCCTGCTGTCGGATGGTCGAAAAACTGCAGGCCACCATCGTTGGCTGCGCCTTTGCAATCGAACTGATGGCACTTGGAGGTCGCCCCAAACTGGCTCCCTACCCCGTCTTCAGCCTTCTGGAACTTTGAGTCCGATATGGGCAACGACGAGCCGCTCAAGGAATCGGATGGGGCCAGCGATAGCCAGTCGGAGGGCCTGGGGTATCGTCGAGCTGCTGAGAAGGCGAAGGGGTTTCCGCAAAGCCCTGGGGTGTACCTGATGAAAGACCACCAGGGTCTGGTGATCTACATCGGCAAAGCGAAAAACCTCAAGAATAGAGCCTCTAGTTACTTTCACGATACCGCCATGCAGGACCCTCGCCTTGCCGCGTGGGTGCGCGAGATCTGCGACATCGACTTCCTCCCGTGCACCAGCGAGGTCGACGCGCTGCTGACCGAGAACCGACTGATCAAGGATATCCAGCCACGCTACAACAAGGAACTCAAAGACGACAAGACCTATCCCTACCTGATGATTGTGACCCACGAGGAGTTCCCACGAGTCGAGGTGACAAGGACTCCCAGGCAACGAGGCGCTAAGCTGTATGGACCGTTCACCAGTGTGGCTCAGTTGCGTGGGGCACTGCAGGTCCTGCAGCGGCTGTTTCGATTTCGTACCTGCTCTCTCGATATCGAGTCCGCTGATCCCCGCTGGCGTTGGTTCCGCCCCTGCCTATTGGCATCGATCAAGCAATGTTCGGCTCCTTGCAATCTTCGTATCTCCCGAGAAGACTATCGCCGCGATATCCGACGGCTCCAACTGTTCCTCGAAGGGGGAAGGGAACGGCTGGTACAGCAGATGGAAGAGGAGATGCGGCAGGCCAGCAAGGAGATGGCGTTCGAGAAAGCTGCTCGGATTCGCGACGAATTGAAGCTTTTGGCATCGCTGGATGAACGCGGACAGATCGATCGCCATGCACAGCCGGAAGTGTTTCAAATCGATCCCAAACGAGGCCTTCGAGGACTGAAAAAGATTCTTCAGTTGCCTGAAGTCCCTCGCGTGATCGAAGGAATTGATATCGCGCATCTGGGTGGACGGGAAACCGTCGCTTCCCTGGTTCAGTTTATCGACGGACTTCCATTCAAGCCGGGGTATCGCCGCTATCGCATTCGCGACGTCGACGGAATCGACGACTTTCGCAGCATCCATGAAGTTGTGTCGCGTCGATTCCGACGCGCCTTGCATCAGGACGACCCTTTCCCCGACCTCCTTCTGATCGATGGTGGTAAAGGGCAGCTCAACGCCGCACTGGCCGCCTTTCGAGACCAGCAAATCCAGCCCCCCGTGCTAATATCCCTGGCCAAAAGGGAAGAGGAAATCTACCGGCCAGGAGAATCCGAGCCACTGCGACTGCAGCGCAACGCTTTTTCGCTCAGGCTTCTTCAATACGTGCGAGACGAAGCGCATCGATTCGCTCAGCATTACCACCATATCCTCAGGAGGAAGAAAACCTTCGACGAAGATCCGCCGATGACACCGTGACTGGGTTACCAACTGCTGCTTTCCGATTCATCCTTGAGGAAAAAAGGAGGGCAGCGTCTTGCCCGGGCACCGACCTGGGCAAACAATCGATCAGCTTTCCCGTAGCGAATGCATTCCGCTTGCGACTGCTATGGAACCTGCACGATGAGAGCAACATTTACGAGGCTGCTGGAAATGTCAGCCTGCTGAAACATGAATAAAGTCCGTAAGTCGATTGCCTGGCATGCCGCCAAGCTTTTGCATTCCCGAGAAGAAACACAGTGGCATCGAGCCAAGTGGAAGG
>Ga0315906_10011581_pt1 | contig 10280 bp, 12 predicted proteins | sample LakEriMetagenome_4_FD_203526 | JGI IMG/M metagenome (GOLD analysis project Ga0315906, IMG submission 203526) | Freshwater fungal communities from buoy surface, Lake Erie, Ohio, United States - Buoy 2 MA122 | ecosystem: Environmental > Aquatic > Freshwater > Lake > Lake biofilm | place: USA...
TGACTGATTGAGAATCGTATAAGACTTTACTTCCAGTTCTATATCGCCGGTTAACAATTGCGGATTTTTATTACTCCTTTCACGCACGATACCTTTTACCTGTAGAACATATTCACGACCGAGTGATTGCTGAGTCAATTGATCATTTAATTCCTCTCCGAATAAAAGCTGTGTGATGCCATAACGATCGCGCAGGTCAACGAATGTGATACTGCCAAACTTTCGGATTGTCTGCACCCAACCGGCGAGAATTATTTCTTTACCGGCATCTGCTAAACGTAATTCACCACAGGTATGTGTTCTGAACATAATTAATAATGATTTTTATTCCCGGCTTGTCAATTTAAATTGATAAATCCGTAAGGGCAACAAAGATAGTGCCTGAAAAGAGAGCAGGGAAAAGGATATTGGCAGATCTGCTTTATACTCTCTCTTTTTCTTTCTCCAGCACCTGGTCTGCCTGCCTGAGAACCTTGTTTCTGAAAGAAGGCTGGAAGTAATAAAGCAGATAATAAATCGCAAGAATTGCCAGTCCGGCTGAAAAAGGAAACAAAGCCATTTTACGAAGCCCAAACTCACCTTCATCCCACCCAAAAAACTCACCAATCATCCATGTGCAGTTGGCAATGATCCAAAACATGATGGCCAGGTTGTGAAGTAATTCTGAAATAATTTTTCTTGTCTGTATAGTAATAACAATTGCTGCTCCCATTGTTGGTATGATCATAACCATTGCCGGTATAGAAAGATTTAAAGCCCAGCATGCATCCTTTAAAAGCCAGAAAAGAATATGCAGATTTTCTACCCTTCTGAAACGAGCTGGTATGGAATAAATCGGATGATTACTCATGCAATATATGGTTGCCTGGTAAAAATAGTAAAAATTAGCAGGAAGAACACCGATAAGATAGATCAGCTAAACATATCCTTGATCCGTTCAAAAAATCCCTTTTCGCCTTTTTCAGGATGAGGTTGAAAATTAGGACTTGACTGCAATTTTTCCAGCATTGTTTTTTCTTCAGCAGTAAGGTCCTGCGGAGTCCAGATGTTTACATAGACCATCTGATCACCTTTTTCATAACTCTGGACGGCAGGGAATCCTTTTCCTTTTAATCTGAAGACTTTTCCGCTTTGTGTGCCGGCCGGAATTTTGAGCTTTGCGCGGCCATCAATGGTTGGCACTTCAACCTGTGTTCCAAATACCGCCTCCGGAAATGAGATATGTAAATCATAAACAACATTTAATCCGTCACGCAGTAATTCCGGATGCGCTTCTTCCTCAATCTGTACAATTAAATCGCCGGGATAGCCTCCACGTTCGCCTGCATTTCCTTTACCCGACATGCTCAACTGCATCCCTTCCTGCACACCTGCAGGGATATCTATCGTGATATTTTCTTCTCCGTATACCCTTCCGTCACCTTTGCAACTGCCACATTTATTGGTGATGCTTGTCCCTTCTCCATTACATGTGGGACAAGTTGTAACTGTTTGCATCTGTCCGAGGAAAGTATTCTGTACCCTTCTCACCTGACCAGATCCGCCGCAGGTACCGCAAGACTGGATACTGCTTTTATCCTTAGCGCCCGAACCACCGCACGAGTCACATAGAATGTATTTTTTTACTTTAATAGTTTTTGAAGCCCCTTTTGCTATTTCTTCAAAATTCAATTTAATACGTACTCTTAAATTACTTCCCCTCGTACCTCTACTTTTACTTCCACCACCACCGCCTCTTCTACCTCCGAAGAAACTTCCGAAAAGATCATCTCCGAATACATCACCAAACTGGCTGAAGATGTCTTCCATATTCATGCCTTGCCCACCTCCAAAACCACGGCCATTGCCACCAACACCCGCATGGCCAAAACGATCGTACTGACTACGCTTATCCGCATCGCTTAATACTTCATATGCTTCTGCCGCTTCTTTAAATTTTTCTTCTGCTTCCTTATTGCCGGGATTTTTATCAGGATGATACTGCATGGCTACTTTACGGTATGCCTTTTTTATTTCATCCGGAGAAGAGGTCTTTGTCACACCCAGTATTTCGTAGTAGTCGCGTTTCATGCTTTGTTTGGTCAGTTAATAATTATACTTAAGACATTGTTTTATTTACCCACTACCACTTTTGCAAATCGGATGATTTTATCATTGAGCAAATAACCTTTTTCAACTTCATCAATTACTTTTCCTTTCAGCTCATCAGAAGGTGCAGGAATTTCTGTAATTGCTTCATGTTTATCAGGGTCAAAATCGGCACCTTTAGTTACCATTATTTTTAAGCCGCGTGACTGAAGCGTATTTCTGAGTTTGTGAAAAACGAGTCGCACCCCTTCTTCCTGCTTACCCTGTTTGTTCATTTCTGCCTCAGCACGGTCTGCATCATCCATTACTTCAAGTAGCGAAATGATGATTTCTTTTCCGGCGGTCTGCATCTGCTCCAGACGTTCTTTTGAAGTACGGCGCTTGAAGTTGTCAAACTCAGCAAATAAGTAGAGGTATTTCTTTTTTTCCTCTTCCAGTGTTTCTCTAAGTTTTTCGATCTCGCTCTCTTCTCCTACGGCTTCATTAAGGTGAGTTGTACCCGCCGCATTTTCATCAGTATTAATTTCCGGACCCATAGTTTCCTGATTTTCCTGATGTGTCGTATTCTCTGCCATTTCGTACGTCTTTAAAGGTGAAAAAGGTAAAATTGTCGGCAAAGGTAAAACGGACAAGAATGCTGCCAAGACTTTTTAAAAGACAATTTGTCTTGCTTTTGAAAGAAAGAGTAGAAGAAAAGAAGGAGGAATGTGTCAGCTTATTGGCTTAATACAACATCCATCACAAGCGGCGGTGTTTCCATAAACCCCGTGCACTGAATACAATTTCCGATAATGGGTTTTTCGATCACTCGGCATTTGTAAGACATGTCAACCTGCATACCTTCAGGAAGGTCACAGGGGTTTGCAACCGTGAATACATTTTTGAATTGTTTCCAATCCATTCCTAATTCTGAGTATTCCGGGTCCTGTATTTCCAGTATGGTATAGGCGCAAAAGCTGGCAACTACTCTCACTTGAAACTCATTATCTGAAGCAAGCGTTTCTTTTTGGCAACCTTGGAATGAACCGGAAAGCAAAAAAGGAATCAGTAAAGAGGTCAAAAATATTTTCATCACCCCTTATTTTTTTTACGGACTAATTTCAGCACTTTAATGTTTCGGGAGAGCGATGGAGTTTCCAGAAAAGCTCTGCAGGAAGGACATTGCACCACAACAGGTTTTTCGATTAATCGACAACTGAGTATATCTCCTTCTTTTAAATCGGCTGGCAAGTCACAGTAATTTGCCACTTTGAAAACGTATTTATATTTCTCCCACTCTGTTCCCAGTTCCTGAAATTTCGGCGTTTGAACTTCTACGATTGTGTAAGCACAAAGCGTAGCGACTACTTTCACTTCAAACTGCTTTTTGGATTCAGCTAATTTTTTTTCATCACTATTGGATGCTGTGATTACCAGGAATGGGATGAGAAAAAGGGCAGTAAAGAGTTTCATGTTAGTTGTTGGTTGTTGGTTGTTGGTTGTTGGATAACCATCAACAACTTTTTAAATAATTTATTTACTCTAAAGTACAAAAAATACCTTTGCTTGATATGAGCAAAGTTATTCTTCAGAAAAAAATAGGGAACCGCGTCCGCAACGGGCATCCGTGGATTTTTGGTAATGAAATAAAAACCATTGATGGTAATGCAGTTGCCGGAGACACTGTAGATGTATATACCCATGATCAGGTATTCATTGGTAAAGGGTATTTCAATCCGCAATCGCAGATACAGGTCCGATTACTGACAAGGAAGCAGGATGAAACAGTGGATGATCATTTTTTTCACAGGAAATTGAAAGAAGCATGGGCGTACAGACAGCAATTAGGATATGTTGAGAATTGCAGACTGATTTTCGGTGAGGCAGATGGTTTGCCGCAACTGATTATTGATAAATTCAACGACTATTTTGTTATTCAGACACTGGCCTTAGGAATCGACAAATGGAAACCTTCTATTGTGGAGGCTATCCGCAAAATTTTCTCTCCGAAAGGTATTTATGAACGGAATGATGTACCTGTAAGGGAACTCGAAGGCATGCAACAGCATAAAGGGTTTATTGGAGAAGAATTTGATACCAATATCATTATCAATGAAAACGGATTAAAGTTTCATGTCGATATTGCAAACGGACAAAAAACCGGATATTTTCTGGATCAGCAGGATAACCGCAGAGCCATTCAACACATTGTAAAAGATGCAGATGTTCTTGGTGCGTTTACCTACACAGGCACATTTGAAATTCATGCTGCTCATTATGGTGCAAAATCAGTTCACGGACTTGATATCAGCGAAAATGCAATAGATATGTGCAGAAAGAATGCTGCATTGAATGGGGTGTCTGACAAATGTAAATTTGAATGTGTGAACGCTTTTGATGTTTTAAAAACATGGGTGAAAGAAGGTCGAAAATATGATGTGGTGATGCTGGATCCTCCTTCCTTTACAAAATCAAGAGCAACCATACAAAAAGCTATCACAGGTTATAAAGAAATTAATTTAAGAGGGATGAAACTGGTTAAACCCGGTGGATTTCTCGTAACGTCTTCCTGTACCAATCTCGTTCAACCTGATCTTTTTCTTGAAATTATTCAGATGGCTGCCTATGATGCACGTAGGACATTACGACAGGTCACTTTCCAAACTCAAAGTGCCGACCACCCGATTGTTTGGGGATGGGAAAACACACATTACCTAAAGTTCCTGATTGCGCAAGTGATGTAAATAGGTTGTTAGTTGTAGGTTGTTTGTTATTGGTTATAAAACTAACAACCAACAACTAATAACCTTCCTACCAGCTTCCTACCAGCTTCCTCCGGCACCACCTCCACCGAATCCTCCTCCGCCAAAACCGCCAAAGCCACCTCCCGAACCGCCGCCCCAGCTGCTTCTTCCACCTCCTCCGGAAGGAAACCAAAAAATAGGTGGCGTTCTGTGAACATGTCGGCTTCCGCGTCGACTGATCATGCCGCCTCCTCTGTTACTTCCTGATACTACTGCAATAATGATGATGAAGATTAATACCGCCACCCATCCGGGCAAAGACTTTTTCTTTCTTTTAGAATAACCCTCCGGAGCCTTGTACTTACCGGCCGCCGCTTCCATAATTGCAGTTACACCTTCATCCAGACCACGATAGAGATCTTTCGTTTTGAAATTTGGCAGTATCTCATTTTCAATGATACTCTTTGCCGTAAAGTCAGGAATAGCCCCCTCCAAACCATATCCTGTTGCAATAAATACATTTCGCTTATTCCTCTTTTCATCTATTAAAACTGCCAATACCACCCCATTGTTATTTTCCTTTCCTCCTACACCCCATTTACGACCCAGCTCAACTGCAAATTCACTAAGGTCATTGCCTCCGATATCGCCTATTGTTACTACTGCAATCTGTGTAGAGGTACTGTCATCGTAAGCCACCAGCTTTTTTTCCAATGCCGCCTGCTGATCAGGGGTTAGAAGGCCAAGGTAATCATTCACCAATCTTGCAGGTGATGGTTTGGAAGGGATATACTTTTCAAGACTCTGAGCAAAAACACCGGAGCAGAAACTTAATAACAGTATAGTATAAACGAATATTTTTTTCATAAGATTATTTCCCGAAGAGCATTTGATCCGGTAATTCATTTTTATCCTGTCCTGTATATGGGAAATGCTGTTTTAAAGCCTGGCCGACATCAAATATTAAATGAACAAGGCCTTCTGCGATGTGATTACCCCTAAACTCTGCTATCATCTTTTGCACCTCCTCATTCCAAAATATTAGCCCAACTTTTTCATGAATGCCTTTATCGCCAATAACCGCAAGCTGATGATCCTCCATAGCAAGATATACAAGCACTCCGTTTCGCTCATCTGTTTGGTTCATCCCTAACTCCTCAAACAACTCAACAGCACGATCAACTGCATTTAGATAAGCACACTTTGATTCGATATATACCCGAATTTCTCCGGATGTTTGTTTCTCAGCATCACCAATAGCCTTCTCTATTAAAGAAGTCTCTTCAGGGGTAAACCATTCTTTCCGGCCAAAAAGAAAAGAGAAAAAGTTTTTCATTGTCACTTTAGATTAAACTGTACTTCAGGCGCGGCTTCTGAACCCGAATCGGATTTAAAACCTTCTTTCAATTTAAAGCCCGTAAGGGTAGCAACAAGTGAAGAAGGGAATTGTCTTACGCTCGTATTGTATTCATTCACACTCGTATTAAAATCTTTACGCGCAAATTTGATCCTGCGTTCTGTTCCTTCAAGCTGCGATTGCAAATACAAAAAGCTTTTTGAGGCCTTCAGATCAGGATAAGCTTCTACAATTGCAATAACCCGATTCATAGAAGTTGCAAGTTGCGACTGCGCCTCTTCCTGCTTTTGATAATCTTCTGCAGACAATGAAGATGATGCTAGCGATGCGGTACGGCTTCTTGCAGCTGCCACTTCTTCAAGCAAAGATTTTTCGAACGATGCAGCTCCTTTCACAATCGTTACAAGTGAAGGAACCATATCGGCACGTCTTTTGTAAACATTCTGTAACTCTGACCATGCAAGGTTGACCGACTCTTCCTGCCCGACTAGTTTATTAAATGTAACAGCCAGATAAATCCCGGATATAACAATCAAACCGGCAGTAACCAGAAGAATCAAACGTGAGCTAGACATAAATTAATGCTTGAATTAAAATTCAACTTTGGGTGCTTTCTCAGCTCCTGCCTCTGCTTTGAAACCTTCCTTCGCTGAAAAACCAAACATGCCTGCAAGGATATTCATTGGGAAGGAGCGTACTTTTACATTGTACCCATTGATTGCTTCGTTAAAAACTTTTCTGGAATTTTTAATATTATTTTCAATGCCTTCAAGCTGACCCTGCAGCTGCTGAAAACCCTGTACTGCTTTAAGTTCGGGATACTTCTCAACGGTTACAAGTAAGCGGCTAAGTGCACCTGAAAGCTGCGATTGTGCATCTTCGAACTTTGCCATATTTTCAGGAGTAAGGTCTTCTGCTTTTAGCTGAATAGAGGTTGCTTTTGAACGCGCTTCAATTACTTTCGTAAGTGTCTCCTGTTCGAAATTGGCTGCTCCTTTTACCGTATTCACAAGATTTGGAACTAGATCTGCACGGTTCTGGTATTCTGCCTGCACATCGTTCCATGCTTTCTTCACCACTTCATCTTGTTTTACCAAACCGTTAAATCCATTACAACCCATAAAAAAGAAAATCGCCAGCAAGCCTACTACAGCCAGCGTTACAATCGTTCCTGTTTTCATTTGTTTATTTTTTTGTTTGTTTTAATTACCAAATGTCATGCTATCGGCATTTCATTGATGTTTAATTTTATACAAATCAAGTTACAAAAAAGGTGCCAGTCTTTATTAACCGACACCTTTTAAACAGCCTTTAAGAAAAATATAACTTTTGGGTATATTAGTTTTTAACTGCAGCAATGCCCGGCAGGGTTTTTCCTTCAAAGAATTCAAGCATTGCCCCGCCTCCTGTAGAAACATAGCTCACTTTATCATTAAAACCAAACTGGTTTACAGCTGCCACACTGTCGCCTCCGCCCACAAGCGAAAAAGCCCCTTGTTGGGTGGCATCTGCCACAGCTACAGCAATAGCCTTGGTTCCTCCCTGGAATTTTTCCATTTCAAATACCCCCATTGGGCCATTCCATAAAATAGTTTTGCTATTGAGAATTACCTCGCGAAACCGTGTACGTGCCTCTTCGCCGATATCGAGTCCCATCCAACCTGAAGGAATAGCTCCACTGTCGCAGTTATCTGTTTGCGCATCGGCAGCAAACTTGTCTGCAATAATACTGTCGGCAGGTAAATGAATCTGTACACCTTTGCTCTTCGCTTTTTCGAGAAGTTCACCGGCAAGTTGAAGACGATCTGTTTCACACAATGAATTTCCAATTTCTTTGCCCTGTGCTTTCAAAAACGTGTAAGCCATACCTCCGCCAATAATAATATCTGTTGCGCGGTCGAGCAGATTTTCCAGAATAAGAATTTTATCACTCACTTTTGCACCTCCGATGATGGCCGTAAACGGTTTTTGTGATTGCAACAATACTTTTTCTGCTGCCGCTACTTCACCTTCCATAAGAAGCCCAAACATTCTATTTTCAGGAGAGAAATATTGAGCTATCACTGCCGTGCTGGCATGTGCACGATGGGCAGTACCGAAAGCATCATTCACATACACATCTCCGAGAGTTGCCAATTTTTGTGCAAAAGCTTCATCACCTTTTTCTTCTTCTTTATAGAAGCGAAGATTTTCCAATAATAATACTTCACCGCCTTGTAAAGATGCAGACTTATCAACCGCTTCCTGTCCGATGCAGTCATTTGCAAAATCCACCTGTGTGTTCAGAAGTTTCGACAAATGAGCAACAATATGACGGAGTGAATATTTATTCTCCGGACCTTCTTTTGGCCTACCGAGATGACTCATCAAAATCACACTACCACCATCAGCAAGAATTTTTTGAATCGTTGGAACGGCAGCACACATTCGAGTATCGTCTGTAATTGCCAATGTAGCCTTGTCAAGAGGCACATTGAAATCAACGCGAATCAAAACTTTTTTACCGGAGAAGTTGTATTGAGAAAATTTAGACATAATAGTGGATTAAAATGATAAATGACATTAGGTACATCGATTAAAAAAGAACGGGAAGATAATTTTATCTTCCCATTCGATTTATTCCTAAGTTTAATTACCCGATCAATTTTGCAAAGTAGTGCAGTGTGCGAACAAGCTGACTCACATAGCTCATTTCGTTGTCATACCAGCTTACAGTACGCACCAGCTGAGCATCCCCTACTGTTTGCACTCTTGTTTGTGTAGCATCAAACAATGAACCGAAAGAAGTGCCGATGATGTCTGCACTTACAATTTCATCTTCGGTATAACCAAAGCTTTCATTTGCTGCGGCTTTCATCGCTGCATTCACTTCTTCAACTGTCACTTTTTTGGAGAGTATTGCAGTAAGTTCTGTCAGAGATCCTGTGAGTGTTGGCACACGCTGTGCACTTCCGTCGAGTTTACCCTTCAGCGAAGGAAGAACCAGTCCGATTGCTTTAGCAGCCCCTGTACTATTTGGCACGATGTTTTGTGCGGCAGCTCTTGCCCTGCGCAGATCACCTTTCGGATGTGGAGCATCCTGTGTATTTTGGTCATTGGTATATGCGTGAACTGTTGTCATGAGTCCGTTAACTATTCCGTATTTCTCTTCAAGCACCTGCGCCATTGGAGCAAGGCAGTTGGTTGTACATGAAGCGCAGCTGATCACTGTTTCACTTCCGTCTAGGCTATTATGGTTTACATTAAAAACGATAGTTTTGAGTTCACCTGTTGCAGGTGCAGAAATCACCACTTTGCGGGCACCTGCAGCGAGATGCGCTTCAGCTTTTGCTTTATCGGTAAAGAAGCCGGTACATTCCAATACCACATCTACTTCATGCTGTTTCCAGGGAATCTGCGCCGGATCTTTTTGGGCATATACATTGATGGTTTCTCCATTTACCACTATCGCATTTTCAGCAGCAGTCACTTCTTCGTTGAAACGCCCCTGTGCAGTATCATATTTCAGCAGGTGGGCCAATACTTTAGGAGATGTCAAATCGTTGATGGCAACCACATCGATGCCTTCCATGTTGTAAATCTGACGAAATACCAGACGTCCGATACGGCCGAAACCATTAATCGCTACTTTAACTGTGCTCATGCTTTGAGAATTTTAAATGAAGAATTCGTAAAACGCTGCGAAGGTAGTTGTTGGGAACGAAAACTAATCATTTTGATATTCCCTTTTTTTCACCCAAAAACCCAAACAAACAGCCGCTTGTTTGCATTTTCTGCTATTTTAAAAATACCTTGCCTAACTTGCTAAAAAACTGATTGTTTGAAAACGATTCTTGTACTTGGAGCCGGTAAATCGGCGACTGTTTTAATTGAAGACCTGCAGGATGCCTGTTTAAAAAATAACTGGCAATTGATCATTGCTGATGCCAGCCTTTCGCTGGCAGAAAGCAAAATCAAATCTCCTTCAGTTGCGCGTGCCGCAGCCCTGAACGCAAAAGAAGAAACACAACGAATATGTCTGATACGTGAAAGCGACCTGGTTATTTCTTTGCTCCCTCCCTCTTTACATATCCTTGTTGCAAAAGATTGCCTTCAGGCAGAGAAGCACTTAA
>Ga0315906_10011582_pt1 | contig 10280 bp, 8 predicted proteins | sample LakEriMetagenome_4_FD_203526 | JGI IMG/M metagenome (GOLD analysis project Ga0315906, IMG submission 203526) | Freshwater fungal communities from buoy surface, Lake Erie, Ohio, United States - Buoy 2 MA122 | ecosystem: Environmental > Aquatic > Freshwater > Lake > Lake biofilm | place: USA: Lake...
GCCACTGTCGCCGCCGACCGCACCACCCAGGCGCACCTGCGCGCCGCCGGTTCGGCCGCCGCCAGCGCTGCCGCCGCCGTTCTCGAGCAGCGATTCGAGCAGACCCTCCATCTTGAGCGGATCGGTGTAGGCCAGGTCGTAGACGCGGAAGAGGCTTCCGCCAGCCTGCGGATTCACGTCCCAGACGTCGGCGATCAGGTCCCCGATCGACTTCATCACCTCGGGCTCCGCGCGGATCGTGATCGAGTTCGTCGCCGGGAGCACGGTCAGCAGCAGGTTGTCGGTGGTGCCGGCGATCTGCTCGCCGCCGGCATTGCCCTGGGCTGGCGCACCACCGCGGCCCGGCGTGCGCTGGGCGGCTCCCGCGCGGGCGCCGCCGCCGGTGGGTCGCGTGTTGCTGAAGATGTCCGTGATCGCCGTGGCGATCGTCTGCGCGTCGGCGTACTGCAGGCGGAACGTCTGCGTCTGCACGTCCTGGTAGGTCGGCACGTCGAGCAGTGCGATCAGCTTCGCGCAGCGCTTGATGGTGCCGACGTCGGCCTCGACGATGATCTGGTTCGAGTTGTTGTCGAAGTCCGCCTTCGCGTACGTCGGCAGGCCGCCCTGGATGCGGTCGAAGACGCTCTGCGCCTTCGTGTTCTGCACGCGGAACACCTTGGTGAGCACCTGACCGCTGTCAGCCATGGTCGTCACGTCCTTGTCGGGGCCGAGGATCAGGCCCGGCTGCAGCGACCGGATGTTCTCGTCGCCGAGCGCATCGATCATGATGAGGTCTTCGGTCTCGACCACGGCGACGCCGTTGAGCCGCAGTGCCTGGAAGATCATCTCGAGCGCTTCCGCGCGAGTGACCTTGCGGTCGCTCATGATCGTGATGGTCTGCTGCTTGACGCTGGCCAGCTTGGGGATGACGGTCTTGCCGGTCGTCTCGACGATGAACGGCAGGAGCTGCATGAGCTGCACGTCGGAGCAGTTCACGAGCACCATGTCGGTGCGCGGATCGGCGCGGCGGTCCGAGCGGAAGATGCGCAGGGGTGCGTCGTCAGGATCGACGCTGCTGTCGGCGGCCTGCGGGGCGGCGGACCCATCGTCATTCGCGGCGGGCTCGCTGGGTGCATCCGTCGCGGCTTCGGGTTGATCCGCAACGGGCTCCTGCGCCGCCGGCTCGTCCATCGCCGGCTCGGGGTCGCCGCTCGGATCCGCGGTGGGCTCGGCAGCCGGCTCCCGCATGGGCTCCTGCGTCGGATCCTGTGCCGGCTCGGGGTCTTGCGCCGGTTCAGCCGCGGGCGATGCCGCTGGGGCAGCCGCTGGTGCAGCGACGGGCTCCGGAGCGGGCTCCGTCGGCTCATCAGGCTCGTTGGAGGGCTCCTGCGTCGGTTCACGCGATGGATCGGCGGGGCGACTCACAGGCGCAGCAGGCTGTGCTGCCGGTGGCGCGGGCTGCGGCGTGGGCGGGACCTGGCGGCCACCTTGGGCCAGCGTGGTGGTTGCCGTGGGCAGCAGCGTTAGGGTGGCCGCCGTGGCAAGCAGCGTGGTGAGCATGGTGGTGTTCGATCGGTTCACGGGAGCTCCAGGTCTGGTCGTTGGTCGTTCGTTGGTTCAGTCGAGCTTGTTGACTCGATCGATGAGCAGTTGGCGTTCGCGCTCGAGGCGTTCCTTCACGGCCGGGTCGCCCGAGCGGCCGCGCAGCGCACGGCTCACCTCTTCAAGCGCCTTCGAGGCCTGTTCGCGATCCATCGCCTCGATCGCCGAGGGCTCGAGCGCTGCCGGCACGGTCGGGGCGATCTCGTTGGATGGAGGCAACGCACCGGATGCGGGGGCTTCCGGCGCGGGTGGTGTGGACGAGGCAGGCGCCGAACCTGTTCCCGGCGCGGGTGGCGACGGGGGAGCGGGCGCCGAGGCTGCATTGGCACTCGGATCGGCGGCGACCGGGGTGATGCCCGGAGGATTCGTGCGGCCGATCGAGCTGCTCGAGCCCGACGAGAGCACGCTTGTGTCGAACTTCTCGCGCAGCGACACCGTGTACTCACCACCCGACCACTTGAGTCGCACCTCATCGGGCGGCAGGATCGCCACCACCGTCACGCCATCGCCGGACTCGCCGACCTTGACCGTGCGACCGCCGGCCAGCACCAGCATGTCGGCGATCACGCCGGTCGGTCGGGGACCGCCATAGGTGTCCGGCGGCCCCGCAGGCTTCGGCGGCGCAACGGGCTTGGGAGGTTCGGTCCGCACGACAGGGGCGGGCTTCGGGCGGCTCGGGGGCTTGAGCGGCGTGGTGAACAGGCTGCGCCCCTCGAAGCGCTTGCGATGGATGAGCGCCATCTGCTCGTGTCGCGTGAACTCCGGGCTCACGCGGTCGGCGCGCTCGGGATCGACGCCCGGAGCGAGCAAGGAACCGCCGAGGTCGCTCATGGCCGTCACGCCGACGATGGCGAGCACCGTGACGGCGACCGCGCTGGCGATCACGCGCGGGGAGCGCAGAAGGTCCGTGGGGATGGCGTGGCGCAGGTCGATCATGGCTTCGCCTTTCCGGCAGTGACCCATGCCTCGGCCATCAAGCGGACGCTGAGTTTCTTCGCCTTGTCGTCCCAGTCCATGCGCACGCTGCCGAGGGCATCGACCGCAGGCGATGACTCAAGCGACTGGATGAAGCCGAAGGTGTCCTGCGGGCTCGCGACGAAGTTCACTTCGCCGATCAGGCGCTCGACTCGCGAGGTGATGCCGGCTGCGTCGGAGGCCGCCTTGGGCAGCTTGCCGCCGGTGCGCGTCTGGAAGGTGTAGCTCGAGACCTTGTTCTTCTTGGCCGCTTCCTTCACGGCGATCGAGAGTGCGTTCGCGCCCTCGGCCTCGGAGCCCGGCAGGTCGAGTCGGCCATAGACCGCGATCGCATCGCGCACCTTGCCGGGCAGGTCTTCTTCGTTGCGAGCGCCTTCGTGCAGCACCTTCTGCACGTGGTCGGCCTCGGCGGACCATGCACGAGCGACTGCCCATGGGTAATCGTCGAGAAACGTGTAGGCGACCAGCGCCGCGACGACCGAGATGCCGGCGCGCACGAGCGGCCGCTGCGCATGGAAGCGCGTGATGGCGTCTTGGACCACGCTCATGGCTTCCTCGTCCTTGCCTTGAGCATGTCGAAATCCCTCTTCAGGCGGGCGCTGGTCTCTTCGTCGAGGCCATCACGCTGACGGATGCCCGCGATCTTGATCAGCATGTCGCGCGCTTCGTCGCGGCTCATGGCATCGACCTGGTCCTGCGTCAGCGCGGGCGGGATCGGTTGCTCCGCAGGCTGCGCCGCGCCCACGGCCGGACGGCCACGTCGTGATGCTTCGGTGGGATTGCTGGCGCCCGGGAGTCCGCCCCGACGGCCACCGCGGCCTTCGCGTGCGTCGGCATCGGCCTCGGTCGAACCTTCGCCATTCGACGCGACCGCCGCGTCGCCGCCGGCCGGTGCTGCGCCTGCCTCGCCGGCCGCCGCGACGGGCGCTCGGGCTGCTTCGCTTGCTGCGGCCGCAGCCGCGCCCACCGGTGTGGTCGGCGCGGGTTGCGCCCCGGCCTTGCCACCGCCCACGACCGTCGTGCCCGAACCCGGCGCGCCGCCAGCCACCATGTCCGGCACGGCGGGCACTGGCGACGGGTCACCCGTGGCGACCGGCGTGGTCGGCGCGGGAACCGCGGGCGCCGCCTGCGCCGAGCCGGCCTCGATGAGGAAGCCATCGCTGTCGACGGGCCCCCAACGTTGTTCGGCCAAGGTCTTCTTGCCGAAATCCTGCGACTCCGAGTAGCGCACGATCAGCATCGGATCGGCGACCTGCGCGGTGATCGAGAACTCCGTGCTGCCGCCCTTGGGTTCCTCCCAGCTCTTCACGATCCTCGCGAAGACCTTCGAGGCCCGCATGCGCTCTTCCATCATCACGATCGCATCGACGCTGGACAGGTCGCCCACGCCGCGCGCGAGACCGCGCACCTGCACGTTCGAGCCGTGGTCGATGTTGATCGACTCGAGTTCGATGCCATCGGGCGTGGTGCAGGCGACGTCGCTCAGGAGCTTGCTCATCGGCCAGCCGAGTTTGTCGACCTGGCCGTAGAGCGCGATCCGTCGCTCGCTCGACACCATCGCTGCCTCGAACGCCGCCGCATCCGAGAGCCGGAAGTTCAGCCACGCGAGCCGCAGGCCCGCCACGGCCATGGGGCCGAAGACCACGGCGAGTCCCGCTGCGATCAACGCCCGCTTCGTGAACGCCGGGCTGTCCATGCGGGTCAGCGCATCGATGATCAACCCCTGCGAACGCCGAGGTTCGATCGGCATCAGACCCAGCAACGGCGCCAGCGGACTGCGCAGGGCGAGCGCGACGCCGGCCAGATCGCCGAACTGCGCGCGCCATGCCGCATCGTCGGGTGCACCGGCGAGCGCCGATCCCAGGGCATCGGCTCCGGCGAGTCCCGCGAAGCCCTGCGCGAAGGCGGACGGCATGGCGCGGCGTGCGGCGATCAGGTCCTCTTCGGACCAGTGGCCGAGCATGGCCGTGTCATTGACCGCTTCACTGATGGCGCCGGCGAACTCCGAAGCATCGTCGCTGCGCTCGATGAGCGTGCGCGCCACAAGATGCCCTTCGCGCGAGGCCACGACCGCCACGGATCCGGTCGAGGGCTGCACGTCGATGCACATGCGGGCCGCGCGGCCCAGGCCATCGGCTGACATCAGGCCGAGCAGCCCCGCCACCGGCGCGGTGAAGGTCACGCGCGGCGCAACAGGCCCCTGGGCAGCTCGTCGTCCATCGTCCGCCTTCAGGCCCGCCGGCAGCTGCACAGCGCCGCCGGGCTTCCATTCCAGCACGATGCCCAATCGTTCCTCAGCACCCGTCGAGCCGTCGGGCACGACCGCGCACGCTGACCGGCAGCGGGGAGCATCGGGCGCGAGCGCGCCCTCGGCCTGCAGGGCGAGCGCTTGCTGCTGCTGCGCCGGCGTGGCGCGCGGCAGGGGGATCGATCGCAGGATCACCTCATTGCCCGGCACGATCACGACCACGCGCTCAGGCATGAGTTCGTGGAGCCAGGGCGCCAGATCCTCGACGCCGCTGCCCTCGCCGCAATCCGGGCCGAACTCGCCAGCCTGTTCGAACTGCACGCCCAGCGGGCCGAACCGCACGAGCAACGCCTTCCAGCGCTCGCCATCCAGGCGAAGCACCGCGGCAAGGTCGGCGGCGAGGGTGGGCTTGGCGGCGTTCTTCTTCACGGTTCGAGGTACTCCAGGATCGTCACGGGCAGGGTGGAACGATCGACGACGACGATCATTTCAACCTCCGTGCCGGTTCCGGGGGCGCGCCCCCGACTGGTGATGGTGTACACGGAACTCTGGGTGTCCATCGTGCGGGCCATCTGGGCGGCATCCTGCGGGCTCAGGCCGTCGATCCGGGAGAGCTCGCCGAGGGTCGTGATGCCCGTCGAGGTGTCGCGACGGTCGATGATGCGCTGGGCGACCTTCGGCTCGAGGCCATAGACCTGCTCGAGCACGCGCTTGGACACGGTGTTGATGTTCACGCGCCCCGCGTCGCCCGGCTTCGGTGCCTGCGTGACGCATTCCCGGAGCACGGTGTCGAGCTGCTCGGGCTTGAGCGTGGCGGACTGCTGCGCGGTCGGCGCTTGGTTGCGACCGGCACTCGATCGGCCGCTGCGGCCGCGGGTATTGCCGGTCGGCGCCTGCTGCGCCTGCTGGCCCAGCGGCGTGCTGATGAGCTGCTCGACGTAGAAATTCCCCTGCTTGGCCGAGTCGACCAGCTGCGTGGCCTGCTGCTGCGACAGGCCGGTGCGTTCCACGATCTCTTCGGCCGTCGCGGTCTTCAGGTCCAGGCGATCCTCGCCGCCGAGCGTTCGCGGGAAGGGGCGGGTCCGGGCCGTGAACATGCCGGCGATCCCGTAGTCCAGCACGCCATCGGCGTTGTCGTCGGGAAAGCTCGCGTCGCCGTCGTTCTCGTTGGGATCGAGCCGGTTGTTGAGGTTCCAGTCCTCGCCGCGCACTTCCTTGGGCCACACGCCGAGCACCATCTCGAGCTCGGGCACCGAGCGGAAGTTGGCGTTGCGCGGCTCGTAGTTGATGTTCGAGCGGCCGAGGTACGAGCGTGACTCCGCGCCCGACATCTCCTCCTCGTCGTTCGTGTCGCGCCAATCGACGATCGCATCGGCGAGGAGCCCGACATCATCCATGTTGTAGAGCTGCGCCCGGCTCACGAGGTTGATGTTCATCCGTGCGTGCTCGTCGAACGGACCGGGGTAGATCGCGCCATCGATCTCGTGGTAGATCTCGAAGGAGCCGGTGGCCAGCTCGTCGACCGCGTTGTCCTCAAGGTCGTTGACCATCGCGAAGGCGCTGTCCGGGTCGGGATTCTCGCCGTAGTACTCCATGATCGCGATCATGGTCTCGACGCCCGCTCGCGCGGCCCACCTCGCTTGCACCTTCGACATGGCCTCGCGGCCCATCACGGCCTGGCGGTAGCAGCCCAACTGCGTCGCCGAGGTGATGAGCGCAGCCACGGCCACGCACCAGATCACGATCGGCAGGACCATCGCGCGGGAGCGGTTCATCGTCCGCCTCCGGCCGACGCAGGACCGCCCGCGCCCATGCCGCGACCACCACCCTGGCTGCCACGACCTCCGCCTTGGCCACGGCCACCTTGGCCACGGCCACCGCCGCCGTTCTGCCCAAACCCGCCGCGGCCGCCACCCATGCCACCGCGGCCATCGCCGGGAATCGTCACGCCGTCCGGGATCTGCGCGCCCATGCCGGCGGCGCCGTCCACGCCAAGGCCGGCTGCGCCGCCGGCAGCGGCGGCAGCGGCGTCGCTCGCTGCGGCGGCCTCGGCCGCTGCTGCTTCGGCGGCCAGCTGCTGCTCATACTGCGCGATCTGCACGAGCGGGGGCGATGCACGATCGATGGGCACGACGGTCTGCAGCGTGACGAGGTCGCGCACGAGCGGGTCGATCTGAGCGCCGGGTTCGTTGCCGAGCGCGCGCACGGTCACGCGGATCGCCCACGGCAGCCCATCGAGATCGCTGTCCCATGCATCGCGCCAGGTGCTGCCGTCGTAGGCCTCGAAGCGCAGGCTGACCACGCCATCCATCAGCGGCACGGCCGAACCGCCGCCACGCTCGTACTGGTCGGGCTGGCTGTCGGCACGCATCCAGAGCGCGGAGCCGAGATCGTCGTCCTCGATGCGCAGGTGCGTCTCGAACTCCTGGCCGTCGCCGTTGTACTCCGTCTCGCGCACGGTGCGCAGGCGCGTGTTGTAGACCAGCAGCTCGTCGCGATCGACCTCCAGACCCGGCGCATCCGCCACGGTCGCGGTGTGGTCGTCCACGATCAGCACGCGGCAGTGGAAGAGGTCATCGCTGCGCAGCGTCGACTGGAGTTCCTTGCGGACGGTGTCCAGCGCACCGAGTGCGCGGACGTGCGCATCCATGCGGAGCTTGCAGACCTCGCGCGCGCGACCGAACTGCGACAGGCTGGACGTGATCACCGCGGCGATCAGCACCGCGATGGTGCCGGCGATCAAGAGCTCGGCCAGCGTGAAGGCTCGGAGGTCACGGCGCAACGGCGGCCTCCTCATCCTTGCCGTAGGCACTCTGGCGATCGAAGGGTTCCGGCGGCCGGCGGTCCGGGTTCGGATCCTCGCCAAGGCGCGGCGCGATGCGCGTCTCGACGGTGTAGGCCTGGCCGCGCGCATCACGCACCATGGCGGTCACGGTGTACGGGTCGCCGAGCCCCTCGGGATCGATCAGGAGCTCGAACTCCCAGTCCTCGAAGGGCGCGTCGAAGCGGCCCGACGTGGCGTTGAGCTTGGGAAACTCGGTCACGCCGTCGACCAGCACCTGCGAGAGCAGCCCGTCGAGCAGCGACGACGCGATGACTTCGGACTCGCCGCGTCGCTGCATGTCCATGGCGCGCATCGACACGTTGATGATGCCGGCGAGACCGACCGCCAGGATCACGCCGGCGATCACCACTTCGATCAGGGCGAAGCCGCGGCGCATCACCAGTCCTCCTGGGTGAGGCCGCTCGAGTCGAGGTCGACGCCCTCGCGCTCGGCCACCAGCGCCACGCCGTTGTCGGCGCGGCGCGGGATCAACTGCGTGGCGGGCAGCCGGAGCTCGGTCTCGCCCGATGGACCGACCCAGGTCATCACGATCTCGGGGCGGCCGCCCGATGGGATGCTCGTGATCATCCAGGTTCGGGGGTCGAGTTCCTGGCCATCGGCGGTGATCGCGACCAGTTCCATCTCGCTCGGCACGCGGAATGGCTTGACCATCGTGTCGTACTCCCACTGCGCCTCGGCCTCGAGCCCGGGCGGGCGCTTCATCACCACGAGCGCGATGTCGCCGGTCTCGCCGTCGCGCATGAGCGCCACCTGCTGCGTGCCCGACGACTCGCGGTACGCGAACATCGCCAGCACCTGCTCCATCTGCGTCATCGCCGAGTCGTGGCTGAACCAGCCCAGGCCGGCTACGCGTGGCACGACTGCAGCAGCGAGCACCACCAGGATGATGCTCGCGACCAGGATCTCGATGAGCGTGAACGCGCGGCGGTGCATCAGGCCATCACTTGCCCGGCGGCTCGCTGAGGCGGATGTCGGCGTCCTCGCCCTCGCCGCCGGGCTGGCCGTCGGCGCCGTAGCAGATGATGTCGAACTCGAGCCCCGCGGGCACGTCATCGACTTCGAGCACGTAATCGTTCTTCCACGGGTCCTTCAGCGCGCTCGCGGGCATGAACGGCGGGTCGCCCTCGATCAGCTCGGCGAGCTCGAAGTCGTCGCCGAGCGAGCTCATGCCGTTCTGGGTCATGTAGATCGTGATCTGGTTGCTCAGCGTGGCCATTTCGCTGAAGGCACGCTTCTGCTTGGAGCTGCCGATGAGAAAGCCCAGCCGCGGCACGAACACGGCGGCCATGATGCCGAGGATCGTGACGGCGATGAGGATCTCGATGAGGCTGAACGCGCGGCGGGCGCGACGGCGACTGGAGCGGGAGGGGTGCATGGACATGGTTCCTTTCTTCGGGGTGAGTGTCGTGCGCTGGGCTAGGCGCCCAGGGCGGTCTGCATGTTCAGGAGCGGCAGCAGCATGCCCACGAGCACGAAGCCGGCCACCACGGACATGACCAGGAGCAGCGCAATGGGCAGAATCTTGGTGAAGAGCTTGAGCGAGTTGTTGACCTGGCGATCGAACGCGCCGGCCGCGTGCATGAGCATGGGCTCGAGCTTGCCGGACTTCTCGCCGATGTTGACGATCTGGATCAGGAGCGGCGGGAAGTGCCCGCTGCGCTCCATGGGGTCGGCCAGCGACGCCCCGGTCGACACGCGATCGCTCACGTCATCGATGGCCGCCATCATCGCGTAGTTGCCCAGCGTGTCGCGCACCGTGCGCAAGGCGGTGAGGATCGGGATGCCCGCACTCACCAGCGTGCCGAGCGTGCGCGTGAAGCGCGCCACCGCCACGTCGCGCAGCAGCGTGCCGAGCACCGGCACCTTGAGCAGGGCTGCATCGACGATCATGCGGTTGGCTGGCACGCGCAGCCACCCACGCAGCGCGAACCAGCCGATCGTGGCGCCCAGCAGCATGACCCACCACCACGTGCCCACGAAGCTCGCCAGGCTCATGAGCACCTGCGTCGGCCAGGGAATCGCGATCTTGGTGCCGCTGGTGATCGGTGCCAGCAGCTTCGGCAGCACGAACGTCACCATCGTGACGATGCTCACCGTCATGATGCCGGCCAGGATCATGGGATAGATCGTGGCGCCGATCACCTCACGGCGCAGTTCGACGCTGCGGTCGAGCAGATCGGCCAGTTGGTGCATGATCTCGCTCATGCGGCCGGTGGCATCGGCGGCACGGAACATGCCGACCGTCATCTCGTCGAACGGGGGGCCGTAGTCCTTCGCGGCCTGGAAGAGCGGCTGCCCGGCTTCGACGCCGTCGATCAGGTGATCGAGGATCACCGGCAGCGCCTTCCCCGCGGCCTGGCGGCGCGTGGTCTTCAGGGCCTGCATGAGCGGGAGGCCCGCTTCGAGCGCCGTGGCGAGTTCGCGCACCAGGTTGGCGAGTTCCGCGCGGCTGATGGCGGGCCGGCCGCGCACGGCCGACGCCTGCACCGGCCCCGAGAGCCTCGGCGCTCGGGTCCTGGCCGCCTCCACGCCCTCGGCCTCGAGCGACAGCGGCAGGATGCCGCGCTCGCCGAGCATGCGCACCGCGCTGCCGCGGTCGGATGCCGACACGGAGCCGATGCTCATCGTGCC
>Ga0315906_10011583_pt1 | contig 10278 bp, 8 predicted proteins | sample LakEriMetagenome_4_FD_203526 | JGI IMG/M metagenome (GOLD analysis project Ga0315906, IMG submission 203526) | Freshwater fungal communities from buoy surface, Lake Erie, Ohio, United States - Buoy 2 MA122 | ecosystem: Environmental > Aquatic > Freshwater > Lake > Lake biofilm | place: USA: Lake...
CGTAGGTTCCATCTGATGCGGGTCACCCAACTTCAGGATTTGATTCAAATGCTTAAAAAATTTAAGAAGTCCTCTCTCGTCGCGGCGATGTTCGCGACCGGTCTGATTTCCACGGCCACCATTGCAGCTGGCCCACCAAACATTGTGGTGATTTGGGGTGATGATATCGGCCAGAGCAATATCTCGGCTTACTCTAACGGCTTAGTTGGCTATCGCACGCCTAATATTGACAGCATCGCGCGCGATGGCATGCTGTTTACTGACTATTACGCCGAGCAAAGCTCGACAGCGGGTCGATCCTCTTTCATTACGGGTCAGGCTGTTGTGCGCACCGGCTTGTCTAAAGTCGGCTTGCCTGGTGCGAAGCTTGGCTTGCAAACAGAAGACGTGACGCTTGCGACCTTGCTCAAATCACGTGGTTATGTCACAGGCCAATTCGGCAAAAACCACCTTGGTGATCGGGACGAACATCTACCCTGTAATCACGGCTTTGATGAGTTCTTTGGCAATCTATACCATCTTAATGCTGAGGAAGAGCCAGAGCACCGCGACTACCCCAAGGACCCAGAGTTCAAAAAGAAGTATGGACCACGTGGTGTCTTGAAATGCAAAGCTGGTGGTGGAATTGAGAACACCGGACCGTTAACAAAGAAGCGGATGCAATCGATTGATGATGAGATCGTGGCCGGTGCGAACGATTTTATCGAGCGTAGTGCAAAGAGTGGCAAGCCAATCTTTACGTGGATCAACACCACGGGTATGCATTTTCGTACCCACATTGATCCAAAGATTGCAGGTCAGGCAGGCAAGTGGCTGGGCGAGTACGCGGATGCCATGGTCGAGCATGACAAGCGGGTAGGGCGTGTATTGCAAAAGATCAAAGATCTTGGCTTAGCCGAGAACACCATCGTCATTTATTCAACCGACAATGGCGTGCACATGAACTCCTGGCCAGATGCGGGGATGACGCCTTTCCGTTCTGAAAAGAATACAAACTGGGAAGGCGCGTATCGTGTGCCAGCGATGATTAAATGGCCGGGCAAGATCAAGCCGGGTTCGGTATCAAACGGTATTTTCTCTGGGTTGGATTGGTTGCCGACTTTGGTAGCGGCAGCGGGCGACGATCAAATAAAAGAGAAGCTCAAGAAGGGCACAAAAATCGGTGCCAAGGACTACAAGGTGCATTTGGACGGATACAACCAGTTGCCGTACCTGACTGGCAAGTCTGACAAGAGCGCGCGCAATGAATTCTTTTACTTCAACGATGATGGTCAACTCGTGGCCTTGCGTTACGACAACTGGAAGGTTGTGTTCAGTGAGCAAGAAGCAAAAGGTACGTTGCGGTTATGGGCGCAGCCCTTCACGCCATTGCGCGTACCCAAACTCTTTAACTTGCGCTTAGATCCGTATGAGCGCGCCGATCAAACATCCAATACTTATTATGACTGGCTGTTAGAACACGCGTTCTTATTCGTACCAGCGCAAGAGATGGTCGCGCAGTTTTACTCGACCTTCAAAGAATTTCCACCACGTCAAAAGGCGGCTAGCTTCTCGATCGATCAGATCATGCAGCAACTTGAGAAGCCGGCGAGTAATTAAAGGCGTCTACTTCCAGCTCGTCTGGGAGTCAAACGGATAAACCGGGCGGTCTAGCTTCTTGTAAGGGAAGCGAGAGTAATCCGCACCGGTGACACCACCGCCATCGCACTCGACGAGTGCTTTGGCGATTGGTACGAAAACAGGTCGGCAGTACATGCGCGACTTCAATAGAATAAAGCGATGTTTTGGTGCATCGATTCCGATGTGACTGAAGATCCCCAAATCCCAATGCTCTTGCGGCGTTTCAGTGACCATCACTTTTGCTTGGGGTGTGTCTAGACAAACCGTTCGGCCCATGTAAATTCGCTGACCTGTATAGGTTGGGCCTGACACCACATATTGCCCATCAGTGATCTTTGATACAACACCTGTTAGTAAGCGCGGTGGGTTCGTGATGCCGAGTTGAGTGAGGGGCACTTTGTCACCAATGGGCAAGGTCACTGTGGCGCCTAAGCCTGCAGCGATCAGTTGCGCGACTGCCTCGGGGTCGCAAATCGGCCCCACAACGATATCTTCCAAACCTTGCTTTAACGCCTCGTGCAGCACGTTCATGTCGTCACAGGTGCCACCCGACATGCAGTTATCACCATGGTCTAACAGTAAGACGGGACCCGAGCCGGGTGCGGCTGCGAGGTCCTTGGCGCGTGCAATGGAATCAGCGAGGGGCTCGTTCTTGTAGATGAATCCTTCGCGATTCTGCCAGATGTACTCGGCGATTTCTTGTGCGGTGGCTTCAGCAGCTGCTTGGTCATCATTACTGACCACAACAACGCTGATGCAAGGTGCCGCAATATCGGCTAACGCAAAACCGGCTAAGACGGAAGCACCCAAAATGCCTTTGGCTTCAGCTGCACGCGCGAGTTTCACCGCCTCGTGCATGGGACCCATATCTGTGCGACTGCAGAGCGTATTCAAAATCAGTGGCAGACGGCGCCAGGCAATCGTTGGTTTGATACGTTGATTAATCATGTCTACTAACAGGCGTCCAGCATGTTCACCAGTCTCGTACATATCAACATGCGGATAGGTCTTAAAGCTAATGACAATATCGCTGTTATTAATGATCTTGTTGGTCATCTTGCCGTGCAGATCGAGTGCGACAGCGATCGGTGCGTTCGGTAGTGCTTTACGTACACGTTCAAGTAAGTCACCCTCGCCATCATCAGAGTTTTCAGCGACCATGGCGCCGTGGAGGTCCAACGCGACGGCATCACAGCCTTTGGCTGCTGCAACGATTGTGTCACTCAAGTGGCTATAGGCTTTAGCGCAAACAGACCCGCTGGGGTTGGCTGTAGCAGTACAAGCGACAACAACTTCGTGGCCTGCTGCTTCGAGGACGTCAATGAATGCGGCGATTCCGGTACGTGTGCCTTTTGATGCTGCGTATGCTTGCGCACCGTACAAAGGTCCGTTGTCACCAAAGGACTTTAGAGGGGTGGCAATAGGCGAGAACGTATTGGTCTCATGGTTCATGCGAGCAACTAGGATCTTCATGATCTGTATTTGTAGTTAATGTCCACCGCCCATCTTCTTGTGCTCGAAGCGGCTGAGTAAGCGCACGAGCGGCCAGAGCAAGACGAGATAGAAGATAGCTGCCAATACGATTGGCGAGGGGTTGTAGACCAGTGATTGCGCGTCTCGCGCGACACGCAAGAGTTCAGGCATCGCGACTGCGCTGGCAAGGGTTGTAAGTTTGATGACTTCAATCGTATTGCTGATCAAGTCAGGCATGACGTTACGCGTTGCTTGGGGAATCTGGATGTAGAGCAGGGTTTGTGTGGCCGATAGTCCGGTCGAACGCGCGGCTTCAACTTGGCCATTCGGAACACTTTCTAGGCCAGCGCGAAAGATTTCACCGTAATACGAGGAGTTGTTCAGCATGAAGCCAATCACAATGGCCAAAAGTTTTGGGAGCTCCCAACCCAAAAAGGGGGTGCCGTAGTAAATAAAAATCAGTAGGACGAGTGGCGGTAACGCACGGAACACATCGATATAGAGAGCAAGAAGGCCGCGCGCCCATCGATTTTTAAGGGTGATGGACAGCACACCGACTAGCAAACCTGAGGCCAACCCAAAGGGAATGACGAGCGCTGACAGCAAAAGAGTATTGAGCAGCCCTTGCAATAGAAACGGCGCGACCTGGATATAGATCGGGATATTGAAGAAATTATTAAGTATCTCGTCCATGGCGCCCTCTATTGCTTCCAGCGAAAACGTGTTTCGGTCCAGCGACCAAGCAACACGACAGGGATAAAGATAATCAGGCAGCCAATTGCACCGAGGATGAGTGGTGTGGCATTGCCAGAGTTGCTCATGGCAGATTGGGAGTTGTTTAGGACTTCGCTCAAGCCCACGACTGAGCCAAGAGCTGTGCTCTTTGTGATCGCAATCACGCGATTGGTAAGCGGTGCGACGGTCAGACGCACAGCTTGGGGCAGCACCACATACAACATGCTTTGCAGCCAGTTCAGGCCTGTCGAGCGAGCAGCTTCAGACTGCCCCTTAGGGACGGACACGATGCCAGCCCAACAGATTTCTTCTACAAAGGCTGCCAGCACAAGCGAAAGCGCGAGCCAGGTGGCAGTGAATGCCGACATCGAAATCTGGATGTATGGAAAGGCAAAGAACAACATCATGATGACGACCAAAGGCGGCAAGGCACGCATGATGTCGGCAAAACAGATAATGAAAAAATTAATTGGCTTTAGTTGCAGTGCCCGCACGACTGCGAGCAACATCCCAACAAACAAGCCCGTCAGCGCAACAACAAACCCTAACTCGATGGTTACGACCATGCCTTTCAATATGTCAGGCAGGTATTCCCAAGCGATCTCTAGGTTGAAAAAAGAGAAGACTAGCGCTTTTAGATCCATTGTCTTGCGTCACCCATCTTTAGGTCGAGTGATCGCTTAGACGAGCGAGAAACGCCTTAGTGCGCAAATGTTGAGGGGCACCGAAAATCTGCTGAGGTGTGCCCTGTTCAACGATGGCGCCGGCATCCATAAATACGACGTGGTCGGCTGCGGCACGAGCAAACCCCATTTCATGACTGACCACCACCATCGTCATACCGTCGTCTTTTAGTTCGCGCATGACTTTGAGTACGTCACCCACTAATTCAGGGTCGAGTGCGCTTGTCGGTTCATCGAATAAAACAACCTTGGGGCGTAAGGCTAAGGAGCGTGCAATGCCAACACGCTGTTGCTGTCCACCAGAGAGCTGGTCTGGGAAGGCAGCCGCTTTGTCGAGAAGACCCACACGTTTTAAGGCGTCAAGACCGCGCTCATTTGCTTCGCTCTTCGACAGCTTTTGTACTTTACGCAAAGCAAGCGTAACGTTGTCGAGCACCGACATGTGTCGATACAAATTGAAGTGCTGAAATACCATGCCAATATCTTGGCGGATACGATTGAGATCTGCCTTCGCAGCTGTGATGTCTTCGCCATCGACCAGTATCGTGCCAGCACTTGGCTCTTCTAGTCGATTGCAACAGCGCAGCAGAGTGCTCTTGCCGGACCCGGACGGCCCGATCATGAAAACCAGCTGTCCCTTCGTGACGCTCAAGTCGATACCCTTGAGCACTTCGTTGTCACCGAAGGACTTATGGAGGCCGGTAATTTTCAGAATCGGGCTTTGCATCATACGGTCCAGGAACGTCTTAGCACTTAAGGTTGACAGGGGTTGGGTCGTAGCCAGGCATGTTTGGAACACCTTGACCGGGGGTGATTGTCACGGCTGCCGATCCGGGGGCTGGTGTAAAGCCAAACCACTTCTGAGCAAGCTTGGATACGGTGCCGTTTTGCTTCAAGCATTTCAATGCACTTGAAATGCGATCGCGACCTTCTTTGTCATCCAAGCGGAAAGCTAGAGACCATACCAAACCTGTAGGCATTACATAGGTCATTTTGACCGCCGGGTTTTGCTTGGCAGCCCAGGCGGCAACGGTGTTGCCCGCCATGTTTGCATAGGCGCGTCCCGACTGAACAGCTTGAATTGCATCTGCGTTAGTAGCATAGACATCAAACTTGAAGCCATACTTGGCTGCGTTATCACGTGCCCAAGTCTCGTATGCGGAGCCTTTATTCACGGAAATCGTTTTGCCCTTGAGATCCTCAAGCGACTTCATATCGGGAGTCTTTTTGTCTTGTACAAACGCGAAGTCGGTATTCAGATAGCCTTCAGAAAATAGCAAGGCCTTGGCACGTGCCTCAGTCACTGTTGTTGGCGCCAAAACGAAGTCATATTTTTTGGCATTGAGTCCGGGAATCAACGCTGAAAACTCTGTGCCATCGATCGTAATGGTGGTGCCGAGTTGTTTAGCCAGAGCGTGACCTAATTCCACGTTAAAGCCATCGATACCGCCACCAAGTTTAGGCATGGCGTGTGGTGCAAAGGTTGCATCCACCCCAGTCGCGAGTGGTTTATTTGCCCAGGCCGCCGATGCACAGGCAGCGCTGAGAGCCAGCACCAGACCAAAACGGCCGGCACGATTCGACAAAGAAGTAAGGCTAGTCATTATCAGTCCTTTTTAGAGCAGTGGAGGTTTGCCCAAGGCGGCACCTGGCCCTACCCGCTCAGTGATGAGTGTGTAGTGTTCGGGACGCCGATGGGCGGCGAAATTAAAAATATGTTGCTTGAAAGTATCGCCGAGGGCGAGATCTGCTTGGCAGAAGATAACTTCGTCATCCTCGCCTTGAGCTTGGGCGACGATCTCGCCGGTGGGAGCCACAATCGCGGAGCCCGCAAATAAGTGAAAGCCATCCTCCTTTCCTGCCTTGCCAGCAGCCGCTACCCACACGCAGTTTTGATAAGCGGCGGCTTGTAAGGACAGAATGTGATGGAACATTCTTAGGTGAGGGGGCTCGTTCCAATGAATGTTTTGTGAGGGTGTGTTGTAGCCGACGGCAACGATCTCGGCGTTCTGCAAGGCCAGCACGCGCCAGGCTTCTCCCCAACGGCGGTCGTTACATAGCAGCATGCCGATACGGGAGTCCATCGTCTCCCAGACGTTGAAGCCTTCGTTGCCGACTTCAAAATATTTCTTTTCTAGATGCTGAAAGGGCGCGTGCGATTTGTTATCGCTGTGTCCAGGCAGATGAATCTTTCTGTAGCGACCAACGATCTGTGCCTGCTGATTGACTAGGATAGAAGTGTTGAAACACTTTCCCTCAGCCGATACTTCCGCATAGCCAAGATAAAAACCGATGTTGAGTTTTTTGGCCGTATCAAACAGCACTTGTGTTTCTGGCCCTGGCATCGTTTTTTCAAAGTAGCGATCAATTGCTTCTTTTTCTGTCATCCAATATCGTGGAAAAAAAGTGGTCAGTGCAAGCTCTGGAAACACGACCATCTTTGCGCCACGACTTGCAGCCTCTTTCATCATTTCCAATAAGCGCGCGACAGCCTGCTTGCGAGTGTCGTTAGGCTGAATTGGGCCGAGTTGAGCGACGGCCAGACCGAAGGGGCGTTTACTCATGATCAATGCTTCTCCGACGGATCGACAGAAAAATATTTACGCATGACCGAATTGGGATTGCCGGTCAGGCGCTGGCGTAGAACAGGTTCGGGTGTTGACCGTTTGATGAACTTGCCGGAGCCGCGTTCGGCTTGTAATTTTCCATCGGTCACAACCAAGCGACCACGGCTAAAGACTTGTTCAGGCCAGCCCGTGATCTGCTTGCCTTCGTATGGCGTATAGCCAACGTTGTCATGCAACATCTTGGTCGAAATCGTGACGGCCTTCTCTGGATTCCAAATCGCAAGATCCGCGTCGCTGCCCACAGCGATCGTTCCTTTTTGTGGATACATTCCGTAGGTGCGTGCATGGTTTGTTGCCGTCACAGCGACAAAGCGCTCGATCGTCATGCGGCCCTTTAGTACGCCTTCTGAAAACAATAACGGCATGCGTACTTCTAAGCCTGGTACGCCGTTCGCCATATCTTTGAAGGTTGTCGCATCACCCTTTGGCAATTTTCCTGACTCGTCAAAGCGGTAGGGGGCATGATCAGAAGAGAACATCTGCAGTGTGCCGTTAATCAGTCCTTGCCAGACGGCTTCCTGAGACGCTTCGTCACCGGGTGGTGGGCTGCAGCAAAACTTTGCGCCTTCCAAGCCGGGGAGGTCAATGTCTTTCGCCGTCAAAAAGAGATACTGTGGGCAGCTTTCGGCATGGATGGGAAGTCCCAGTGCTTGCGAAGAGTGGATCACGCGCACGGCTTCCTGACCTGCGACGTGCACAATTAATATGGGCACATCCACTAGCGTTGCGAGAGCGACAGCGCGATTGGTGGCTTCGCTTTCAGCGATGCTGGTATGCGCAACCGCATGGTACTTCGGTGCGGTGAGCCCGCGTTCGACCAAGCGACGCGCGATCCAGCGGATCATGTCGTTATTTTCTGCGTGCACCATAACCAGTGCGCCTTCCTTACTTGCACACTCCAGAACGTCCAGCACTTGATAGTCATCAAGTTTCATGCGGTCATACGTCATATAGATTTTGAATGACGTGATGCCATCTTTGATGACTGCAGGCAGGTGCTTCTCTATGGCTTCGGCGGTCGGGTCTGCCAGAATAAGGTGAAAGCCATAATCAATGACTGCTTTTTCGGCTGCGCGCTTAGCGTAGTCGGCAACCACTTCGGGGATCTGGTTGCCACGATGTTGCGCTGCGAACGGCACAATCGTTGTTGTGCCGCCAAAGGCCGCCGAAACTGTTGCGCTGTAAAAGTCATCCGCACACATCATTCCCATGCCTGATAGCTGCTCGACGTGGCAGTGACTATCGATGCCACCGGGGAGTACCCAACGACCCGCTGCGTCGATATCTTGTTTTCCCGCCGGCAGGCTCTTCGCGATCGCAGCAATCACACCGTCCTTAATGCCGATGTCCGCATAGTAGGTTTCGTTAGCGGTGCAGATTCGACCATTACGAATCGTGACGTCAAAGTCGCTCATGGCGCTCATCCTTGTTTCTCTTAAGCCTTTACGGCTTGTCTGCCGCGTGCGGTCGTCGACAAACCAACGCGCGCAACGGTTGCTTCAAGTTCTTTGATGGTGAGTGCGTCAATGCGCATTCCTGGCGAGCGAATTGCATTGCTGCGGATTGCCCCGCGTTGTTGGTAGATGTATTTGCGAAGCGCCAAGCCAATTTTTGGTTGGAATTCATAGCGGATCAGTGGGCAGTAGCGGTCAAAGACGGCTGCCGCACCTTTGTGATCGCCTGCTGCAAAACGGTTATAGATTTCTACCAACACTTCTGGATAGGCGAAACCGGTCATTGTGCCGACAGCTCCGCGTTGGAGTTCCTCGAGGAAGAACATCCCGCCTAAGCCACCGAAGATCTTCATCGCTTCATCGCCCGCGAGATCACGGATGCGACTAATCTTTTGACCCACAGGAGGCTCTTCCATTTTGATCATGTTTACGCCACCTTCTTTGCCTAGGCGCGCGACAACTTCAGGTCGAATTTCTGTGCCGAACGAGTCCGGAAAGTCATGGATGACAACGGGGATCTTGACGGAGTCTGCAACGGCCTTGTAATAGTCGAACAACAGTGCATCGCTCGCGTTATCAAGCGGTGCAGCAAACACGGCAGCAGCACCGGAGTCTTGCGCCTCTTGTGCTTGTTCGATTGCGCCTGTGATGCCATGGGCGCGCACGCCAACCCAAACGGGTACGCGACCTTTTGTGTGTTGAATAAAGGTGTCTGTGACTAGGCGGCGTTCAGCGTTGTTGAGTTTGTGCAGTTCGCCTAGGAACCCGAGAATAGCCAAGCCGGTGATCCCCGTATCTAACAAAAAGTCTACCAAGCTTTTGATGCTTTCAGTATCGACCTTGAGTGCGTCATCAAAGGGGGTAGGGCAAATCGTAAATACACCTTTGGCGTTTGTTGGGGCAGGCATGACGTCTCCGTTTGATAGCGATGCAAGCTGAGTTGCTTGTTGCTGTGATGCTTTATCCTAAAGCGGTTGCGCTAGAACATCACTTGTTTTTTTATTGCCCGCCTATAACCTTAGGTTATGGGCGGGTAGTGCGTAGCTATTTGGTGATTTGGGGTATTGCAAACCCTTGTGTCTTGACGGTGTCGCGCAAGGCCACAGCAAAGTCTTGCGCGAGCTGAGACAAAGGTTCGAAGCGAGACTGTACAAGATTGATCGCCAAGGTCTTCGTGTGCGCGATGGGACGGACCACAAAGTCGCCCGCTGCGCTGTGCGCAGAGAATTCATCGACGATAGCAATGCCCGCGCCGGCTTTAACCAATGAACAGGCGTTATGCGGGGAGCTCACCTCTATGGCGACTCGTCGTGCATGCCCGGCCTCTTGGTACATCTGCTCGACCAGCGTTCCAAAGGGTGTTTCGCTACGATAGGACACCAGAGGGTAAGGCAAGAGATCCTCTATCGTTAGCATGGAACCGCTTGCGAGCGGATGGTTGTAGGGAAAGATGCAGACGAGGTTACCCTGGCCGATTGGCTCAGACAGTAAGTTGGGGTGTTGTGAAGGCAGGATGACGGCGCCGAGATCTGCACGATGATCGAGCAACATTTGGGTAAGTGGTACGACCGTGAGTGGCTGAAACGTCACCTTGACCTCGGGGTGCGTCTGGTGAAACTGGGCGATGGCCATGGGGATGAGCATGTGCCCAATGCTGGGGCTCGACACCAGATGCAGGATGCCGCT
>Ga0315906_10011587_pt1 | contig 10276 bp, 4 predicted proteins | sample LakEriMetagenome_4_FD_203526 | JGI IMG/M metagenome (GOLD analysis project Ga0315906, IMG submission 203526) | Freshwater fungal communities from buoy surface, Lake Erie, Ohio, United States - Buoy 2 MA122 | ecosystem: Environmental > Aquatic > Freshwater > Lake > Lake biofilm | place: USA: Lake...
GCGATCCTCGACGGGGCCACGCGGACCGTCACCGACGTCGTCGGCGTGCCGGCGGAGGCCCCCGCGGGCCCCGACACCCTGCCGATCCCCGCCGCCACGGCGGGGGAGCTCGTGGAGAAGCGTCCGGAGCCGATCCTCGAGCCGCCGCTGGGCACGCACCCCGCGGGCGGGGACGTCGCGGCCGACGTGACGCCTCCGTCCGCCGGAGTGCCGGAGGTGCCGCCGTCCGTCCCGGAATGGTTCCCGCCGCCGCAGCCCTGGGGGCATGGCGTGGTGCAGCGCCGCGCCGAGCCCTTCGACCCGGCGGCGGGTCTGGTCATCATGGTCGGTGGCGGAGCCGCCACGCTCGTCGGCGGGACGATGGCGCTGCGCGGCCTGTGGCGCTACCGGCGCCGGCATTGCCCGCAGTGCGGCACGGAGATGATCCTCCTCGGCGAGACGGAGGACGACGCCCGCCTCGAGCGTTCCGAGCGGGTCGAGGAGAGCCTCGGCAGCGTCGACTACGACGTCTTCAGCTGCCCCGTCTGCCCGGCGGTGGAGAAGGTGCGCTGGGGGGCGATGTTCACCCGCTACGCCAAGTGCCCGCGCTGCAAGGCGATCACCAAGTCGCAGACCGTCTCCCGCCTCCGCTCCCCCACGCGGTACCGCGAGGGTCTCGAACGCATCGACGAACGCTGCGTCCACTGCGGCTGGGAGAAGACCAGCGAACGCGTCATCCCCCGGCTGCCCGAGCCGAGCCGCGTCGACTGGTCGAGCGGTTCCTCCGGGGGGAGCTTCTCCAGTTCGAGTTCCGGCGGGGGCTTCTCGGGGGGATCCTCCGGCGGCCGCTCCTCCGGCGGCGGCGCCAGCGGTTCCTGGTGACGGTCGTGTTTCCGCGTCGCCCCATCACGCCGTCCGGCGCCGCCGGAGGGCTTGGTAGGATGCACCACCGCCGTCACGGGCCGTCGCCCGCATGCCAGCCACGGGGCCTTCCATGACCAGCGCCCGTCTCGCCGTCGTCCTCGCGCTTCTCGCGGCCGCCGCTCCCGCGGCCGAGTTCAGGCTCCACGACACGACGATCACCGTCCCCGACGGCTACACCGTCTCGATCGCCGCCGCCCCCCCCCTCGTCGAACGTCCCGTGACGATCGACTTCGACGAGCGCGGAAGGCTCTACGTCACCGAATCGAGCGGCACGAACATCCCCGTGGCCGATCAGGTGAAGAACCCGACCCACCGCGTCTTCCGCCTCGAGGACACCGACGGCGACGGCGTCTTCGACCGGCGCACGGTGTACGCCGAGGGGCTGATGATGCCGGAGGGGTCGCTCTGGTACCGCGGCTCCCTCTACGTCGCGGCCCCGCCGGAGATCTGGAAGTTCACCGATGCCGACGACGACGGTGTCGCGGAGCGGCGCGTGGTGTGGTTCGACGCCAAGACGCTCACCGGCTGCGCCAACGACCTCCACGGCCCCTATCTCGGCCGCGACGGCCGCATCTACTGGTGCAAGGGGGCGTTCGCCGAGCAGACCTACGACCTTCCCGGACGCTCCGGCTGGACGACGCGCGCCAGCCACGTCTTCCGCGCCCGTGACGACGCGTCGTCGATCGAGCCGGTGCTCACCGGGGGCATGGACAACCCCGTCGACGTCGTCTTCACCCCGGCCGGCGAACGGATCCTCTCCTGCACCTTCCTCGTCCATCCCGGCGGCGGCCAGCGCGACGGTCTGATCCACGCCCTCTACGGCGGCGTCTACGGCAAGGACCACGGCGTCCTCGACGGGCACGAACGCACCGGGCCCCTCCTGCCCCCTCTCGCGCATCTCGGCCCCGCCGCCGCCTGCGGCCTCCACCTCCATTCCGGGCACGGCTTCGGCCCCGACTCCGCCGGCGACCTCTTCACCTGCGCCTTCAACCTGCGCACGCTCTTCCGCCACGAGCTCGGGGTGCAGGGGGCGACGCTCACGGCGGAGACCACGCCGTTCCTCCAGGCCGACGCGGTCGACTTCCATCCCACCGACGTGATCGAGGATGCCGACGGCTCCCTCCTCCTGGTCGACACCGGCGGCTGGTACAAGCTCTGCTGCCCCACCTCGCAGCTGGAGAAGCCGGCGGTGCTCGGGGCCATCTACCGCATCCGACGCGACGGCGTGGAGCCCGCGGCCGATCCGCGCGGCCTGGCCCTCGACTGGGAAGGCATGGCGCCGCCCGGCCTCGCGGCGCTCCTGGACGATCCCCGGCCCGCGGTCGTGGCGCGGGCCACCGACGCGCTCGCCGCCGTCGGGGACGTCGCCGTGCCCGAGCTGCGCCGCGCGGCCACCGGCGCCGTGGCCGCGGCCACCCGCGTCAACGCCCTCTGGGCCCTGACGCGCATCGACGGCGGCGCCGCCCGGGCCGCCGTCCGCGCCCTTCTCGCCGACCCCGACGGGATGGTCCGGCAGGCGGCCTGCCATTCGGCCGGCCTCCACCGCGACCGGCTGGCCCTCGACGCCCTGGGGAAGATCGTCCGCGAGGACGATCCGCCGGTGGCGCGGGCGGCGGCGGAGGCGCTCGGCCGTCTCGTCGATCCGCGCGCGCCGGCCCACCTCCTCGCTGCCTCCGCCCGCGACGTCGACCGGTCGTTCGACCACTCGATCCTCTACGCGCTCGTGGAGACGGCGAGCCCCGAGCCCCTGCGGGAAGCGCTCCGCCAGGGCTCCCCCGCGGAGCGCCGCGCGGCGCTCGTGGCGCTCGACCAGATGGCGCCCCGGCTCCGGCAGCCGGTCCTCGGGAGCGACGACGTGATCCCGCTGTGCGACGCGGAGGAGGGAATGCTGCGCGACGCGGCGTGGTGGGTCGCCTCGCACCACGCCGACTGGTCGGCGGCGCTCGCCGCGAAGGTGCCCGGCCTCCTCGACCGGATGGCGGACGCGGCCGACGCCGCCCCGATCCGCGGTCTGCTCGCGGCGCTCGCCCCGAACGACGCCGTGGCTGCCGCGCTGGCCGCGGAACTCGCCCCCTCGGCCCCCGCCCCCCGGCGTGCCGCGGCGCTCGACACGATGCGGGCGGCCCTTCCCAAGGACGCGCCCCAGGCGTGGGTCGACGCGCTCTCGCGCCTCGCCGCCCGCCCCGTGGAACGCGGGAGCGTCGCCGCCGAGGAATCGGGCGCGGCGGTCGCCGCGCTCGCCGGCCTGCCCCTCTCGAAGGAGCAGCGTGCCGCCTTCAAGCCGCTCGCCCTCGGGATCGAGGAGGCCGGTGCGCTGCCCCCGCGGGCGATCCTCCAGGCGCTCGGTCTCCTCGGCGAGGCGACGGGGGAGCTCCCCCTCGTCGTCGTCGGTCGGCTCGTGATCATCGCCCGGCTGGGCGAGTCGCCGGTCGACCGCACCGCCGCCGCCACGATCCTCGCGGCGTCGCTCCCCGACGAGGCCGCGGCGGAACGGATCGGCGGGGCGTTCGGGGATCTCGGTGCCCAGGAGGCGTCGATCCTGCTGCCGGTGGTGACGAAGCACGGCGGGGGGGCGCTCGTGAAGGCGGTCGAGGGGCTGCTCGCGAACGACGCGGCGGCGACCGTGCGTCGCGATCTCCTCGAGGCGGCGGCGGCGGCGCTCCCCGAGGCCGCGCGGGGCCCGGGGGCGGCCCTGCTCGCCCGGTCCGAGGAGCTGTCGCGATCGGAGCGCGAGGCCTTCGAGAGACTGCTGGCGACGCTTCCCGAGGGGGATCCCGTCCGTGGCCACGCCGTGTTCGCCGGCAAGGCCGGGGCCTGCACCACCTGCCACGCCATGGCCTACGTGGGGGGACGCGTCGGGCCCGATCTCTCCCACATCGGGTCGATCCGCACGCCGCGCGACCTGCTCGAGGCGATCGTCCGCCCCAGCGCCGCCTTCGTGCGCAGTTACGAGCCCTCGATCGTGGTCACGGTCGACGGCCGCTCGTTCCAGGGGGTGGTGCGCGACGAGCCGGGGGGGACGCTGGCCGTCCAGACCACCGCCACCCAGGTGGAGCGTGTGCCGCGCGACGAGGTGGAGTCGATCGAGCCGGGGCGCGTGTCGATCATGCCGCAGGGCTACGACAAGCTCCTCTCGCCGCAGGATCTCGCCGACCTGGTGGCCTTCCTCCACCGGGCGAAGTGACCGTCCAGCCCCCGCGGAGTCCGGGTCATGTCCGCACGCCACCGCTTCCCCCGTCGCAGCCTCGGCACGACGCTCGCCGCGGGAGCGGCGCTGTCCCCCCTCGCCGGCGCCCCGCGCCCGTCGGCGGCGGAGCCGTCCGCGCCGGTCCCCGACCTGATCCGCGACGAGAACGCCCGTCCCGGCACGCGCGACTGGATGCTCTCCAAGGCCGAGATCGACCCCGCCACGCGCTACCGCAGCCCCTGGGTCGAGGGTTTTTGCTCGCACGCGAGCGCGCGGGCGGGTGACGAGATCACCTTCTTCGTGAGCACCAACCCCGCGAGCCCGGTGGAGATCGCCATCTACCGCCTCGGCTTCTACGGCGGCGACGGCGGCCGTCTCGTCGCCGATCTCGGCCGCTTTGAAGGCGTCGTCCAACCCGATCCGCCGGTCGGGCCGAAGCGCGTGCGGCAATGCGCGTGGGCGCCGACGGCGCGCGTCACGGTCGGCGCCGACTGGGCCAGCGGCGTCCATGTCGCCAAGCTCACCGCCACGCGGAGCGGCCACCAGAGCTACTCGATCTTCGTCGTCCGCGACGACCGCCGGGCCGACTATCTCCTCCAGGCGAGCGACTTCACCTGGCAGGCCTACAACCGCTGGCCCGACCGCTTCGCCCTCTACGACAACGGCGAGAAGGAGTGGTACTGGGGGCCGGGCGTGCAGGTGTCGTTCCGGCGCCCCTACGGCAAGTACTGCCAGATCCTCGACCAGCCCCTCTCGATCGGCTCGGGGGAGTGGTTCCTGTGGGAGTTCCCCTTCGCGTTCTGGATGGAGTCGCTCGGCCTCGACGTCACCTACTGCTCGAACCTCGACACGCACCGCGATCCGGCCGGTCTGCTGCGCGCCAAGGGGTTCCTGAGCGTCGGCCACGACGAGTACTGGACGATGGGGATGTTCCGCAACGTGCAGGCGGCGGTGGAGGCCGGGGTGAGCGTCGGCTTCTTCTCGGGCAACGCCGTCTGCGGGCGGGTGCTCCTCGACGAGTCGGGCACCGCCTTCGAGCGCGTCGGCGTCTTCGGGCCGCCGGGGGGCACGATCGAGTTCGAGCAGATGCGGTCGCTCGCGCACGAGCGCCCCTACGCCAACGAGCTCGTCGGCGCCCACTCCACCGGTCCGGTCACCGGTGGAGCCGACTGGGTCTGTACGGCGCCCGACCACTGGGTCCATGCCGGCACCGGCATGCAGCGGGGGGATCGGATCCCGGGCGTGATCGGATGGGAGTGGCACGGCGATCCGGCGCCGATCCCCGGCCTCGAGATCGTGGCCACCGGGCCGACGCAGTCGGCGCCCGAGAAGCCCAACGGGGGCGTCTACACGGCGACGGTCTATCCGGGCCCGCGGGGCAACGTCGTCTTCAACGCCGCCACCTGCTGGTGGGCGGACGGGCTCTCCGCACCGCCGGGCTACGTGCGGCCGAGCGTCTACACGAGCCCGCAGGGGCCCGACGCGCGGATCGAGCGGATCACGAGGAACGTCCTCGAGCGCATGCGGCGGGGCTGATCGCCGCGTCGCGTGTCCCGGACCGGCCGGCCCGGCCCGATTAAGATGGTCTCCGCGTGGCTCCGCCACGTGCATCCCCTTCCGGAGCCGTCCCATGTCCCGATCGAGCTTCGTCGGTGCGGTGCTCGTGGCGCTCGCCCTCGTGGCCGCCGTCCGGGGGGCCCCGGCGCGGGCCGACGCGGACGCGGTCCTCACCGTGGCCACCTTCGACGTCGACGCCACGCCGCCGGTCGGCGCGGCCATGGCCTACGGCCCGGCGGTGAAGGAGGCCGACCTGGCGCTCCGCTGCCGGGGCATCGTCCTCTCCGGCGCCGGCGCCCCGATCGTCCTCTGTGCGATCGACTGGATCGGTGTCGGCAACGCGGCCCACGACGCCTTCCGCGAGGCGCTGGCCGTGGCGGCCGGCACGACGCCCGACCGCGTCGCCGTCCATGCCCTCCACCAGCACGACGCGCCGCACGCCGATTTCACCGCCGAGCGGCTCGTGAAGGAACTCGGCATCGGCGGCCATGCCCGCTTCGACGGCGCCTTCCACCGTGAGGTGATCGGCCGCGCCGCGGCGGCGGTGCGGGAGGCGATACCGAAGGCGCGGAAGGTGACGCACGCCGGCTTCGCGCGGGCGGAGGTGCACCAGATCGCGAGCAACCGCCGCCTCGTCGGGCCGGACGGGAAGTTCGTCGCCTGGCGCGGGAGCGCCACCAAGGATCCGGCGATCAAGGGCTGGCCGGAGGGGGTGATCGATCCGGAGGTGAGCGCGCTTGTGCTCCTCGACGGCGAGACGCCGCTGGTGGTGATGACGAGCTACGCCACGCATCCGATGAGCTACTACCGCACCGGCGTTCCCGGCCCCGACTTCCCCGGCATCGCCCGCTTTCTCCGTTCGCAGGATCTCCCCGCCGCGCTCCATCTTCATTTCACCGGCGCCGGCGGAAACGTCGCCGCGGGGAAATACAACGACGCCACCCCCTCCAACCGCGTGGCGATGGCGCTGCGGCTGGCGGCCGCGATGCGGCAGGCCTGCGACAAGGGCGTCGCGGCGAAGGTGCCGCTCGCGCCCTCCGACGTGGGCTGGGGGAGCGTGCCGGTCGCCCTCGCCGCACGCCGCGAACTCGACCGGGCGGCGCTCGAGGCCCAGGCCCGCGCCGCCCCCGACCGCGGCACCTTCTCCTCGATCGACGCCCTCGCCTTCGCCACGCGCACCGACGCCGGGCACGCGATCCCGATCGGCTGCCTGAAGATCGGCACGTCGCGGCTGCTCTGCCTCCCCGGGGAGCTGTTCGTCGAATACCAGCTCGCCGCCCGGGCCATGCGCCCCGATCTGGGCGTCTTCATGGCGGCCTACGGCGATTACGGACCGGGCTACATCGGCACGGCGGTGTCGTATCCCCAGGGGGGCTACGAGACGCAGGTGACGAGCTCCTTCGTCGGGCCGGAGGCGGAGGAGCCGCTCCTGGCGGCGATCCGCACGCTCCTGGAGGCGAAGCCATGAGTCGACGGTCCTTCTCCGCGTGGGCCCTGGTGGCCGCGTCGTGCGCCGCGGTCGCGGCCGCCGCCGACGCGCCCGCGACCGACTACGGGGGCGAGCTGCCGCGGATCGCGCAGACCCCCCCTTCCGACGCCGCGGCGACGATGCTCGTGCGCCCGGGCTTCGCCCTCGACCTCGCCGTCGCCGAGCCGATGCTCGCGAGCCCCGTGGCGATCGCCTGGGACGAGGACGGCCGGCTGTACGTGGCCGAGATGCGCGGCTACAGCGAGGATCAGGGGGAGAAGCTCGGCCGCATCCGCCTCCTCCATGACGACGACCGCGACGGCACCCACGACCGGGCCACCGTCTTCGCCGATCGTCTGGCCTGGCCGACGGCGCTCGTCGTCTGGAAGGGGGGGATCTTCGTCGGTGACGCCCCCGACGTCCACTGGATGAAGGACACCGACGGCGACGGCGTGGCCGACGAGCGGCGGCGCGTGCTCACCGGGTTCGGCACCGGCAACGTGCAGGGGCTGTTCAATTCGTTCGCCTTCGGCGTCGACGGCCGGATCCACGGTGCCGGCAGCTCCTCCGGCGGGGAGGTCCGCCGCGTCGGTGCCGACGGCGAGGCGGAGGGGGACGCCGTCTCGATCAACGGCCGCGACTTCTCCTTCGACCCCGGCACGCTCTCCGTCCGCCCCGAGACCGGCGGTGCCCAGCATGGCCGCACGACCGACGATCTCGGAAACGTCTACCTCTGCCACAACAGCGACCATGCCATCCGGAGCATGGTCGACGACCGGTTCCTCGCGCGGAATCCCTTCTTCCCGGCCCCGTCCGCCAAGGAGAGCATCGCCGTCGAGGGGCCGCAGGCGGAGGTCTTCCGCGCGAGCCCGGTCGAGCCGTGGCGCGTGCTGCGCACCCGGCTGCGTGCCGCCGGGATCGTCCCCGGGATCGTCGAGGGGGGGGGCCGGCCGGCGGGCTACTTCACGAGCGCCACCGGGATCACGCTCGTCCGCGGGGACGCCGTCGGGGATCTGGCCGGCACGCTCGTCGTCGGCGACGTCGGCTCGAACCTCGTCCACAGGAAGAAGATCCTTCCCCACGGTGCCGGGGTCCGTGCCGAACGGATCGACCGGGAGTGCGAACTCGTCGCCTCGACCGACGTCTGGTTCCGACCGGTGCAGTTCGCGAACGGGCCCGACGGCGCCCTGTGGATCGTCGACATGCAGCGCGAGGTGATCGAGCATCCGGCGAGCCTCGCGCCGCCGATCAAGAAGCATCTCGATCTCACGAGCGGCCGCGACACCGGCCGCCTGTGGCGCCTGGTCGCGGCGGAGGATCCCTCGCCCGACGCCGCGCGGCGGACGAGGCGGCCCGCGCCGCGGCTCTCCACGGCGACCGCCGGGGAGCTCGTGGCGCTGCTCGGGCACGGCGACGGCTGGCACCGCGACACGGCGCTGCGGCTGCTCGTGGAGCGGGCCGATCCCGCCGCGGTGCCGCTGCTCCGCGGGGCGGCCCGGGAGTCGGCGTCTCCGCTCGGGCGCGTCCATGCGGCGCAGGTCCTCGCCGCGCTCGGAGCGCTCGAGCCCGCCGATCTCCTCGCCATGCTCGCCGCACGCGAGCCGGTCGTCCGTGCGGCGGCGGTGGGGCTCGCCGAAGGGATCGTCACGGCCGGTGCCGCCCCCCCGGCGGAGCTCGTCAGGGCGCTTGCCGACCTCGCCACGAGCGAACCGCAGGCTTCCGTCCGTCTCCCCCTGGCGCTCGTCGCCGGGGCCCTGCCGGCGGAGCCGAGGCGCGCGATCCTCCGCACGCTCCTCGAACGGGACGGCGCCGATCCGTGGGTCCGCTACGCGGCGTTCACGTCGCTCGGCGGCGACGCGGCGGGCATCGTCGAGGACTGGCTCGCCCGTCCGGAGAGTCTGGCGTCGAAAGGGGGAACGGCGGCGCTCCCCGGGCTCGTGGCGCAGGTGGGGCGGAAGCACGACGGGGCCGAACTCTCCGGGATCGTCGCCGGCATCGGCCGCCTCGCCGCGGAGCCGGCCGCCGGCGCCGCCGACACCCGCCCGCTGGCCACGCTCCTGCTCGGCGAACTCTCCGCGGCGCTCGCGGCCACCGGATCGGACATCGCCCGGGTCGAACCGGCGCCGGCCACCCGGGAACTCGTCGCGAGGCTCGCCGCCTTCAACGCCGCGCTCGCCCTCGATCGCTCGGCCGACACGCCGACGCGCGTGAAGGCGACACGGGGCGTCGCCGATCCCGCGGTGCTCGGGATACTCCTCGTGGCGGAGGAGCCGACGGAATTGGTGCGTGCGGCGATCGACGCCCTCGATCGCTCGCGCGATCCGGCCGTCGGGGCGGTGCTCGAGGCCGCGCTTCCCAGGCTCTCCCTCGACGCCAGGCGTGCCGCCGCGGCGGTGCTGGCACGCGACGCGGCCCGGGCCCGTCTGCTCCTCGAGGCGATCGCCTCCGGGACGATGGCCGCCGACGATCTCGAGCGCCAGACCGCCGCGGCGCTCTGGTCGTTCCCCGACGGCGCCGTGGCGGGGCGGGCGGCCGAGGTGCTCGGGGCCCCGCCTCCGGCCGACCGCGAACCGCTCGTGGCCGCCTATCGGGCGAGTCTCCCGGAGGAGGGGAGCGTCGAGTCGGGGCGGGCGATCTTCCGCCGGCAGTGCACCGCCTGCCACCGGGTGGAGGGGGAGGGACGCGAGACCGGGCCGGCGCTCGCGACCGTGAAGGCCCGGGGTCCGGAGGCGATGCTGCTGGCGATCCTCGATCCCAACCGCGAGGTGCTCCCGGCGTACCACGCCCATGCAGCGGTCGGCGCCGACGGCCGCGTGGTCACGGGCATCGTCACGGCGCGGTCGGCGGGGAGCGTCACACTCCGCACGGCCGACGGCGGCGACGTCACCCTCCCCGTCGCCGACCTCGAGAGCCTCGTCGACACCAAGCGGTCGCTGATGCCCGAGGGCTTCGAGAAGACGATCGACGCCAGGGGGATGGCCGACCTCGTCGCCTACCTGATGCAGGCGAAGTGAGCGGAGCGGGACGGGGGGCCTCTCGCCGTGGTGGCGACCGGGATTTTCGACCTCGACCGTCGGTGCCAGCCGAATCGCTCCGGATCCTCGGCCCATCCATCACGTCATCCAGGCCGGAGTCCCTCTTGCGGGGGGGCAGCGGAGGCC
>Ga0315906_10011590_pt1 | contig 10275 bp, 6 predicted proteins | sample LakEriMetagenome_4_FD_203526 | JGI IMG/M metagenome (GOLD analysis project Ga0315906, IMG submission 203526) | Freshwater fungal communities from buoy surface, Lake Erie, Ohio, United States - Buoy 2 MA122 | ecosystem: Environmental > Aquatic > Freshwater > Lake > Lake biofilm | place: USA: Lake...
GTCGACGAGGTTTTCGTAGGCCTGCGGATCGGGATCGGCGACGAAGGCGTCGATCTCCTCGGGCGTGGGCGGCAGGCCGACGAGATCCGCGTGGAGCCTGCGGATGAGCGTGGGGCGGTCGGCCTCGGGCGACGGCGCGAGCCCCTCCTGCTCGAGCCGCGAGAGCACGAAGCGGTCGACGTCGTTCCGCGGCCACTCCGGCCGCGACACCGCCGGCACGGCGGGGCGGGCGGGCGTGACGAAGGCCCAGTGCGGCGCGTACTCGGCCCCGGCGGCGATCCACCGTTCGAGCAGCAGCTTCTGGTCGTCGGACAGTTTCCGGTTGGAGGTCGGGGGCGGCATCTGCACGTCGGGATCGCTCGAGCGGATCCGCTCGAGCAACCCGCTTGCACCCGCATCGCCCGGCACGATCGCGCCGACGGACACGGCCGCCGCCCGCTCGTCGAGCCGCAGATCGGCCTGCCGCTTGTTGCCGTCCTGGCCGTGGCAGTAGAAGCAATTTTCCGCGAGGATCGGCCGGATGTCGCGGTTGAAGTCGATCGCCGGGCCGCCGGGCTCGGCCGCCGCCACCCCGGCGACGACGACCAGCCACGGCCAGACGACGGCGCAGCGGCGGACCACCGGCGGCGAAACGCCCTGTCGCCTGGAGGAACCCATGGATCGCCTCCGCATCGGAGATTCCATTCGAGGGGTCACCCGCGTCGCCGATCCGCGGGCCGGAAGCCAGCGAATCGCGGACCAGAAGGTCGATCGGCGGGAACGATCGGTACGAACCTTTCGGAAGGATAGCACCGGAAACGGCGGGCGGCCAGCGATTCGTCGACCCTCGTCGGCTATCCTGAAGCGGGCCGTCCGCGGTCGACACCCATGCAGCAGGAACACCCCACGCCCGCGGCCACGAGCCCGGCGGCGCAGGCCGCGGTGGTCCGTACGGCCGACATCGCGATCGTGGGCGCCGGCGCCGCCGGGCTCTTTGCGGCTGCCTGGGCGGGCCGCGTTGTCCGGGACGCGGGCGGCCACGCGTCGATCGTCGCGGTCGACGGTGCGCGGAAGCTCGGCGCCAAGATCCTCGTGGCGGGTGGCGGCCGCTGCAACGTCACGCACTGGAAGGTCGGCGAGGCCGACTTCGCCGGCAGCACGCCGCCGGCGATCCGCAGGGTGCTGGCGCGGTTCACGGTCGACGACACGGTGGCGTTCTTCGCGGCGGCGGGCGTGGAGCTCAAGCGCGAGGACACGGGCAAGCTCTTTCCGGTCACCGACTCGGCGCGGACGGTGCTCGACGCGCTCGTCCGCGAGGCGACCCACGCCGGCTGCGAGCTCGTACACCCCGCCCGCGTCGACGCGATCGGCCGCGACGCCGAGGGCTTCCTGCTCGCGACCCCGATCGGCCGCATCCGCGCCGGCCGCGTGATCCTCTGCACCGGCGGCCGGTCGCTCCCCAAGTCGGGCTCCGACGGCGGCGGCCACGCGCTCGCCGCGGCGCTCGGCCATTCGCTCACGGCGCCGATCGTGCCGGCGCTCGTGCCGCTCCTGCTGCCCGCGGGCCACTGGATCACCGAATTGAGCGGGCTCACGCTGCCGACGGAGGTCGTGCTCTGCGAGGCGAGCGGCCGGCGGCTCAAGGCCTGCACGGGCAGCACGCTGTGCACGCACACCGGCCTCTCGGGCCCGGCCGTGCTCGACATCAGCCGCCACTGGCTCGTGGCCCGCACGACGTCCCCGGCCGCGCCCCGGCTCACGATCAACTGGCTGCCCGGCCTGACTCCCGAGGCGGCCGAGCGGCTGCTCCTGGCGGCGGCCGGGCGGCCGGCGGTCGCGGCGGTTCGCGAGCACCTGCCCGACCGGCTCGCGCGGCGGCTGTGCGAGCTGGCCGGCGTGCCCGCCGGCGGCGACCTGCCCCGCGACGCGCGGAAGCGGCTGGTCGAACTGCTGGTGGCGACGCCGCTGGACGTGACGGGCGACCGCGGGTTCACGGTCGCCGAGGCGACGGCCGGCGGCGTGCCGCTCTCCGAGGTGCGGCTCGACACGATGGAGAGCCGCATCTGCCCGGGACTGCACCTGGCCGGCGAGGTGCTCGACGTCGACGGCCGGATCGGCGGCTTCAACTTCCAGTGGGCCTGGGCGAGCGGCTTCCTCGCCGGCACGGCCGCGGCGCGGATGGGCCGCCCGCCGGCCGCCGTCGCCGATCAGGGGGCCATGACGACGGGCTGAAACGGTCCGACGCGTGCGGGGTCCCCCGCCGGCGGTTCGGCCCGCGCCGCGCCGGAGGTGATGCGGGTGGCGAGCACCTCGTACGTCCGGCAGCCGCCGCGCAGGTCGAGCGACCGCATGGGAGCAAGGCCCCGGCCGCGCAGGAACGGCTCGCAGGACGCGACGACCTCTTCGACGCCGATGTCGAGCATCGAGGCGATGCCGGGCTGCCAGCGCAGGCCGGCGGGCGGCGATTGGCGCCGCCGCCGCTCCGGCAGGACCGTCTGCGACCGCACCACCGTGCCGCGATTCGAGAGCGGATGCCACTGGTTGGGATCGGTGGGGCCGAAGAGCGTCACCACCGGCAGGCCGAGCGACGCGGCGACGTGGGGCAGCCCGCTGTCGACGCCGACGCACAGGTCCATCCGCGACAGGTACGCGGCCACGTTCGCCAGCGGCACGTGCCGCGTGTGGTCGTGCACGTGCGCGACGACATGGTCGTCGAGCCGGGCGACGATCTCCTGGTGCATGGCGACATCCGCCGGACCACCGCAGAAGAAGACCTCGCAGCCGTGGCCGCGGACCAGCCTGTCGACGACCCGCGCCCAGCGGTCGGTGGGCCAGTGCTTGTCCGGGTTCGTCGACCGCACGGCGAGGAACACCCGCGGCCGATCGGCCGGCACGTCGGCGAGCAGGGCGTCGACGGCCGCCACGGCGGCGGGGGCGACCCAGTTCTCGTTGTGCCCGTCGTCGACGTCGAAGCCGTCCGCGCGGAGCAGGTCGAGGTAGGTTTCGGACTGATGCCGGCAGGGCGCCAGGGGAATCACCCGCGACAGGAACCAGCCGCGGCCCTCGGTGGCATGGCCGACCCGGCGGGGAATGCCCGCCAGCCAGGCGAGCAGTCCGCTGGAGAAGGACCGCTTCAGGAGATAGGCCCGCGAGTAGCCGCGGGACCGCAGCCAGCGGGCCTGGCAGCGGATCTTCGTCACGGCGGACGGCAGGAACCGCCGCGACCGCGGCGGCCGCGGCCAGCCGATGAGCGCGTCGGGATACGGGCAGTCGGCCAGCACCGCGGCCGCATGCGGCTCCACCAGCACGTCGATGACCGCCTGCGGAAACCGCCGGCGCAGGTTCCGCAGGAACGGGATCGAGAGCACGGTGTCGCCGAGGAAGGCGTTGCCCACGACGAGGATCCGTTCGCGATCGGCTGGTGCTGTCGGCATGGCATGCGTGCAGATCGTCGATCTGCCCCCTGGAAGCTCCGGCTTACCGCGCGAATCCGACGAAGAAGCTGAACAGCTGCTTGCTGTCGTACGGGGCGTAGACGACCGGGAAGGCGAAATCGAGCGCGATCGGCGCCGGCCCCATCGCCGGCAGCGTGATCCGCAGGCCGACGCCGGGCGCGACCCGCATGTTGTTGATGGAGACGTTCGACTCGACGGTGCCGAAGTCGGTGAACACCACGCCCCGCAGCGAGTCGTCGGCCGTGATCGGAAACATGTACTCGACGGTGTTGAGCCATTCGAACGGGCCGCCGATGACCGCCGCGGCCTGCGAGGCGTTCGTCGGCGACACGCCGGCGGGGGTCTGCCGCGGGCTCGCACCGCGGAACGTGAAGCCACGGATGGTGTTGTAGCCGCCCGCGAAGAAGTTGTCGTAGGCCGGCGTGTCGGGGCCCGACATGCCGAGCACCGATCCGATGGAGAGCACGTGCCGCCCGGAGCCGTCGGGCCGCTCGTTGAGCAGGAAGTACTGCCGCCCCTCGAGGATCCCGCGGGGATAGACGAACGTGCCGATCACCTGCTCGAACTCGAACGTGGCGAGGTGCCCCTGCGTCGGCAGGAACGGGCTGTCGCGGGTGTCGTGGATGATGCCGCCGCTGAAGCCGTAGACGGAATTCGTGCCGAGCATGTTCTGGATGGCGGGGGTGATCAGCCGCGGGTTGTAGACGTCGACGCTCTCGCCGCGGAACGCCGTGTTGACCGACAGGTTCGGGGCGAACGCGAACTGGTAGCCGAGACCCACGCGGCCGCCGACCCGGCCCTCCGCCCAGTCGTAGAAGAAGCGGGTGTAGTAGGAGGCGCTCGTCGACAGGCCGATCCGCGTGTCGAAGAGGTAGGGCTCCTGGAAGGTGGCGGTGTACCGCTGCAGCTGCGTGCCGGGCGCCGCCTCGAGCCGGAACCGCTGCCCGGCGCCGCGGAAGGCGGTGCCGTTGCGGATGTCGTCCCAGCTGGTGGGCAGCCGCGTGATGTCGAAGTTCTGCTCGTCGATGACGATGTTGCCGACCAGTCCGGCATTGGAGTTGACGCCGGCACCGATCATGAGCCGGCCGGTCTGCGTCTCCTCCGCGTCGACGTCGACGACGACGTAGGGGTCGCTGCCCGGGAAGACCTGCAGCGGCTCGACGCCGAAATTCGGGACCATGCCCGGCTGCACCATGCCCGGCTGCACCATGCCCGGCTGCATCATGCCTGGCTGCATCATGCCTGGCTGCACCGCGCCCGGCGGCGCTATCCCCGGCTGAAACTGCACCGGCGTCGCGAACGCCTGGCCGCCAGGCTGGCCGGCCATGGGCACCGCGGCCGGGGCGGCGGCGAACGCCGGCGCCGGCTGCTGCTGGGCGACGTAGACCGGCTGGCGGGGAGCGGGTGCGACGGTACGGGAATAGTCGACCGCCTCGGGACCGGTCGGCGCCAAGGCCGCGCCGCCCCACGGCTGCGGCGGAGCCAGGCCGCCCGCGGCGGGCTGCTGCGGCGGGAACGCGGGCTGCACCGCCGGGCTCTGGCCCCGCCACACCGGCTGCGCGGCGACCGCCTCCTCCGCCGCGGTCCATTCCCCCTCGAGCACGAGGTCGAGAATCTCGTCGTCCTCGCCGTCGGGGCTCTGGCCGCGGAAGCCCGGCCGCTTCGGATCCCGGGCGATCTGCGTGTCGCTCTCCTCGGGCTTGCTGAACACGATCCGCGGCCCCTGCCCCTTGGAGGCGTCGGCCATGAACAGGCTGCTCGCCTTGAGCCGCCGCTCGTCGTCGCGGAGCTTGCGGATGTCGAGGATGTCGCCGGGCCGCAGCGACAGCCGGTTGAGCACGGTGCTGTGCCGCGTGTGGGGATGCTCGCCGCGGATCCGGACGTTGATCTTGCCGACGCGGTACCGCTGCCCCTCCTCGATGTTGTAGACGAGGTCGAGCTGGCCGGGCTCCTCGAGGAACCGCGGGTCGGCGCGGATGTCGGCGAAGACGAAGCCGCGGCCGCCGTAGATGTCGCGGATCATGCCCAGGTCGGCGTCCATCTTCGACTGATTGAAGGGCTGGCCGCTGGTGAGCTTGAGGTCGCGGGAGATGAACTCGCTCTTGAACTTGCTGTTGCCGATGAACGAGACGTTGCGGACGGTGTACCGCGGCCCCTCGTTGATGACGAACGTCAGCATCGTCCAGTCCCGGCCGCCGCCGTGCACCACCTGCACCTCGCGGCCCACCTTCGCCTGGAAGAACCCGAGGCTGCGGTAGTAGGCGGTGAGCGTCTCGACGTCGGCGTCGATCTTGGCGCGGTCGACGTCGCCGCCGAGCAGCCAGAACACGCCGGGCTTCGACTTGATCTGCGTGAGCAGGCGGGCGTCGGTGGCGATGGTGTTGCCGACGAATCCCGTCCAGAGCGACTTGCGGCTGCGTCCCTCGTCGATCAGGAACACGGCCCCCTTGTCGCCCGGCTTGCTCCCCTCGAGCGTCGTCACCTTCGCCGCGTCGTAGCCCTTCTCGTGGTAGTACGACTCGATCCGGCGGCGGGCCTCCTCCACCACGTAGGCGTCCATCGAGTCGCCGACGTCGATCTCGGCCTTCTTGCGGATCGTACGGGTCGGCACCCGCTGGTTGCCCACGTACTTGACGTAGCGGAGCATGGGACGCTCGACGACCTGGAAGATGACGACGATGCCCTCCTTCACCCGCACGTACTTCGGGTTGACGTCGACGAACTTCCGGCAGCGATGGAGCGTGCGGACGTCCTCCTCGATCGCCTGGGCGTCGAAGATCTGGCCGGCCCGCGTCACGAGCTTCGGCAGCTTCGACACGTCGGTGGCATGGTTGCCCTCGATCCGCACCTCGACGATCCGATTGGCCTCGTCGACCGGAGCGGCGGCCGACGCGGCGGGAGGAACTGCGGGCCCGGGCGGCGGCTGAGTCTGCGCGTCCGACTGCCCGGTGGCCGCCAATGCCAACGCGACTGCCACGGCCGTCAGGGCCATTCGTCGCCGACGGCGTCGTCCCGGCGGACCGTGCCTGTGCGGGCGGTCGGACGACGGGGTGGGGAGATGCTCGCGCAGGGACATCGATGGTGCCGATCGGGTGGAGGTGCGGCGACGGGCGGGAAGGAATACCCGCGCCGCAGAGGGTGTCACAAGGCGAATCGCGGCGCGTTTCCGCCCCGCCGCCGCGTTGCTCTCGTCCTTGCCGCGGTCCACCCGTCCTACCCAGACGCCGATGCTTGACTGGCCCCGACAAACGCCGATACTTCGGGTGGATCCTGCCATTTCACCGCGTTTTCTCCCGCGAGCGTGGCTCGCCGGGGGCATGGCATTCTCAGCCGCCGGCCCTGCCCATGCCGCCCATGGTCATCGATCTGCGCCGGACGGAAGACGCCCGCGACGTCGTGCACCGGGCCGTGCAGGCGCTCGCGGAGGGACGGGCCGTCGGCTTTCCGACGGAGACCGACTACGTGGTCGCGGCCAGCGTCCGCCATGCGTCGGCCTTGGAGGGGCTGACGGCACTCGCTGCGGCGCGGCCGCGGGAGCCGCGACTCTCGCTGGCCCTGAAGAGTGCCGACGAGGCGCTCGATTGGGCGCCGCGGCTGAGCCCCGTGGGCCGGCGGATCGCGCGGCGTTGCTGGCCCGGACCGGTGGCGATCATCGTGCCCGACGACCATCCCGACAGCCTGGTGCACCGTCTGCCCGACGCCGCCCGTGACGGCATCCTCGGCGACGGCCGGCTGCGGCTCCGCGTGCCCGGTCACCAGATGATCGCCGACTGCATGCGGATGCTGGCGGGACCAATCGTGCTCGCCGAGCCGGCCGGGCCGGCGCCGGCGGTGACGGCCGGCGACGTCATCGAACGGTCGGCCGCGGCTCCGCTGGCCCTGGTGATCGACGACGGCCGCGCCCGCTACGCGCAGCCCGCCACGACCATCGAGGTCGGGGAGACCGACTTCCGTGTCGTCCACGCGGGCATCGTGTCGGAAGAAACGCTGCGGCGGCTCTCCAGCCTGATGGTCCTCTTCGTCTGCACGGGAAACACCTGCCGCAGCCCGATGGCCGAGACGATCTTCCGGCTGCTCGCGGCCGAGCGGCTCGGCTGCCGCCCCGACGAGATCGAGCGGCACGGCGTGGTCGTCGCCAGCGCCGGCATCGCGGCCTGGGGCGGCGGCAAGGCGAGCACGGGTGCCGTCGAGGCGATGCGCGAGGCCGGTGGGGATCTTTCGGGCCACGCCAGCCAGCCCGTCACGGAGAACCTGGTCCGCCAGGCGGACGTCATCTGGACGATGACGGCGTCGCATCGCGGCCTGCTCCTCGCCCAGTTTCCCGAGGCCGGCGGCCGGGTATCCATGCTCTCGCCGGAGAGGGTCGACGTGCTCGATCCGATCGGCGGCACGCTGGAGACCTACCGGAAATGTGCGGCGGAGATCCGCAAGCATTTGGCGGAGAGAGTGGCTACACTTCTCGTCGGGTCGGCCCGGACCGCGTAGGACGGTGGTCGGCCGCGACGTCCTTGGCCTGCAGAGCGTCTTTCAGGAAGCAGCCATGCGGATTGCCATCGGCAGCGATCACCGGGGGGTTTTCCAAAAGCAGCGGCTGATGGGCTTTCTCGAACGGCTCGGCCACCAGGTCGTCGATTGCGGCTGCCACGGCGACAACGCCGTCGACTACCCCGACATCGCCGCCGACGTCGCCCGCCGCGTCAGCGGCGCCGCCGTCGACCGCGGCATCCTGCTGTGCTGCACGGGCGTGGGCATGGCGATCGCCGCCAACAAGCTGCCGGGAGTGCGGGCGGCGACCTGCCATGACGAGGTCACGGCCGAGATGAGCCGGCGACACAACGACCTGAACGTGCTGTGCCTGTCGGCGGAGATGATCGGCCCGGAGGTGCAGGAGAAGCTCATCCAGACGTGGCTCGACACGCCCTTCGAGGGGGGCCGCCACGCCCGCCGCGTCGCCAAGATCGCCGCCCTGGAGCCGGGGAGTCGCCCCGGCGACGCCGGCGGAGCCGCGGCCGGAAAATAGCGGCCCGCGCCCGGTTCGGACGCCGCCGCGGCGGCGTCACGCCGCGGGGGTTCCGGCGACCGGCGAAACCGGGCTGATCCGGAAGGCCAGAAAAGGTAGTGGCGTCGTAGCGGTCATGCCGCCGAGGGGCTGAAAAAACGCCCAAAAAACCGCCGCCGATTCGTTGAACGGCCCCGCCGCGTTGGTATCGTCGAGTCCAGTCGGGCCGCAGCCGGCATCGGCCGCGGGCCCGCCCCAGCATCTTGCAGGAACTCGCACGGCATGCCTCTCGCTCACCATCCCGAACCGGACGAAGTGGACTGCATCATCCGCAACGGCGAGCTGCGGGACGCGATCGAACCGTACGTGGACGAGGCGATCTGGGAGATCGACTTCCGCGCGCTCCCGACCGCCGTTGAGAACCGGTTCCTCGAGTCGATGCTCGCGTGGGAGCTGGCGCCGCTCGTGCCGATCGCCCGCTGGTTCGATCCCCCGCTGGCGCTGCAGCCCGCCTGCACGCTCGACGACGAGCAGGTCCGCGACCGTCTCTGGGACGCCGTGGAGCGGCTCTACTCGCGGCGGGTGGTGCTCGACTTCACCGACCACCTCTCCGATCGGGAGCTGTACTCGCTCATCCGGCGCGACATCCTGCCCGCCACGGTGAAGCGGGTCGACCTGCCCGACAACTTCTTCCACTGGGACTGCAGCGCCACCGACCCCGCCGACGACTCCGTCTGGCTGACGTACTACGCCTCGGACGAGGAGCGACGCGAGTGGAGCCTGGAGGAGGGCCGCGATCCTCCTCCGCGGGCAGTGCCCCCGTACCCGCGGGCCCTGCCCACGGCCCCGGTGTGAGCGGCTTTTCCACGCGCGCCCACGGCCGTATGCTTCCCCGCGTCGAATGTCCGACACGAGGAGCGGCCCATGGCGATCGCTGATCCTGTCTCGCGGCGGATGCTGCTTTCCGTCTGGACCCTCGGCGGGTGCGTGGCCGGCCTGCTCGTGCCGTCGGCCGCCCGGGCCGCCGACGAGGCGGCCGTCCGCGCCGCGGTGGCCCGCGCCTCCGCGTTTCTGGCCGAGCAGGGGCAGGCCGACGACGGCAGCTTTTCGGCACAGGCGGGACCGGCCGTCACGGCGCTGGCGGTGACGGCGCTGGTGAAGACGGGCACTCCCGCCGACGCGGCCGGCGTGCGGCGGGGCCTCGAATGGCTGCTGCGGTTTCGCCACGAAGACGGCGGCATCCACCCGCCGGAGTCCGCCGTCGCCAACTACGAGACGTCGATCGCGCTGGTGGCGCTGGCGGCCTGCAACCGAGACGGCCGCTACGACGACCAGATCAGGACCGCGCAGGCGTTCGTGCGGGGGCTGCAGTGGGACGACGGCGAGGGCCGCGGCTCGTCCGATCCTGCCTACGGCGGCGCCGGCTACGGCCGCAAGAAGCGTCCCGATCTCTCCAACACCGCCTTCCTCGTCGAGGCGCTGCGCGAGCTGGGCGCGGGCGCCGACGACCCGGCGATCCAGCGGGCGCTGGTGTTCGTGTCGCGGACGCAGAACCTCGAGGGTCCGCACAACACGCTCCCCTTTCCCGCGAAGAACCCCGACGGCGGCTTCTACTACACGCCGGCGGCGGGCGGCGAGAGCCAGGCGGGCGAGACGCCGGAGGGGGGCTTGCGCAGTTACGGCTCGATGACCTACGCCGGGCTCAAGAGCATGATCTTCGCGGGCCTCACGCGGGACGATCCCCGGGTCAAGGCGGCCGTCGAGTGGCTGGCGAAGCGGTACACCTTCGCGGAGAATCCCGGCCTGGGCGACGCCGGTCTCTACTACTACTACCACACCGCG
>Ga0315906_10011592_pt1 | contig 10274 bp, 5 predicted proteins | sample LakEriMetagenome_4_FD_203526 | JGI IMG/M metagenome (GOLD analysis project Ga0315906, IMG submission 203526) | Freshwater fungal communities from buoy surface, Lake Erie, Ohio, United States - Buoy 2 MA122 | ecosystem: Environmental > Aquatic > Freshwater > Lake > Lake biofilm | place: USA: Lake...
CGGTGCAGCAGACGTAGAACGCGGCGATCGCCCAGAGCACCTTCGCGTAGGCGCTGTCGGCCGGACCGAGGATCGCGTGGTCCTCGCTCGGGCCGTAGTAGTGGCTCACGAGCCGCAGGGTCATGAACGCGGGCGCCACGCCGAAGGTGATGACGTCCGCGAGGCTGTCGAGCTGCGCGCCGAGGGCCGAGGTCGAGCGCGTGAGGCGCGCCACCGAGCCGTCGATCGCGTCGAAGAACATCCCGAGGAAGACGAGGGCGCCCGCCACGCTGAGCGTCGACCAGCCGAACGGCGTGTCGCCGATCGGCTTCGCGGCGTAGTGGATCGCGGCGAAGCCGGAGATCACGTTGCCGAGGGTCAGCAGGGTCGGAAGCACGCTCGCCGCGCGCCGGCGCCGGCGCTGGCGGGGGGAGAGTTCGCGGCTGTCGGGCGAGGAAGGCGTCATGGGGCGCTCGGCGAGGCGTCTTCCGTCCGGCGCGGCCGCACCGACGCGACCGCAGGATCGGGCGGCAGCATATCTGCGAAGCCACCGACGATCACGAGCGCGCCCGCGCGGTCCGGGAACGGGTCGCCGGGGAAGAGCAGCGCGCCGAAGGACGGCGGCACCACGATCTCCGGGCCTTCGGTGCGCTCGGGTTCGGGCGGCACGACCGGCGTCCCGAGGACGAGAAGCGCCTCGTCGGGCGCGAGCTCGACGAGCAGCCGGCCGTTCTCGACCTCGCGGGCGCGCTCGCGCGGCCTCGACGGATCGAGCGACACCGTCGTCAACCGCGGCGGATCGTCGGCGAGCCGCAGCTCGACGCGCGCACATGCGCCGTCGACGGTCGGAAAGCACCAGCCGCGCACAGAGAGGCTGAGCAGACGCTCCGCGCTGCGCTCGGGCCGGCCGTTCGCGAAGATCATCGCGCCCGCGGGGATCGCGACCGTCGAGAGCGGCGACCACTGCGTCGACTGGCCGATCGTCGTGCGGCGCGCGACCGGCGTGCCGCCGAGCGCGGCGAGCGTGTCGGCGAGGCGCCGCTGGTCGACGACGAGCGCCGTGATCCCGTGCGCGCCGAGCGGCCCGACCGCGCGCGCGCCGAACTCCTTCTCGATGCGCGCGAGACCGTCGCGACGGAGCGCCGGGTCGGGCGACGGATACCAGCGCACGCAGGCGAGCCCGGTGGTCGCCGCGGTGCCGCGGTCGGCGGCGATCGCGCGTTCGTTCGGATCGCGCGCGGGCGCGGCGGGGCCGGACGCGCAGCCGCCGAGCGCGCCGCAGAGGGCCGCCATCGTCGCGGAAATCCGGGGTTTCGCGCGCATCGCTCGTCAGTTCGGCCGCGGCTCGGCGCCGTTCAGGCGGTCTACGAAATCGCGGAGGCGGCTCCAGGCGCGGCGGTTGAAGCGGAAGGCGATCCGCGGCAGGTCGCGATGCTCGTCCTCGTCGTCGAACGCCGCGACCGCGCGGAAGGTGCCGTCCGCGCAGAGATCGGCGCGGAACTCGGACTCGAGGCTCGCGAGCTCCTCCGGGCCGACGCCCTCGTGGAGGCGCAGCACGAGTTCCTTTCCGACGAAGCGCATCGAGTGGAAGCGCTTGTAGAAGGTCAGCACCTCGCGCACGGCGGCGACCGGATCGGTGTGGATCGTGTAGAGGCCGCGGTCCTCGGGCGAGATCAGGCGGCGACGCGCGAGCGGGTGCACGATGCCGTCCTCCCAGCTCTTCCAGTAGTCGCCGCCCGGATGCTCGAGGAGCACCACCGGCACGAGGTTCGACTTGCCGGTCTGGATCAGCGTCAGCGCCTCGAAGAGCTCGTCCTGCGTGCCGAAGCCGCCGGGGAAGACCGCGACCGCGTCCGAGTGCGCCATGAACATCAGCTTGCGCGTGAAGAAGTAGCGGAAGTTGACGAGCTTCGGGTCGCCGTCGATGACCGAGTTCGCGCCGACCTCGAAGGGCAGGCGGATGCGCAGGCCGAAGCACTTCTCGACATCCGGGCCCTCGTGGCCGGCCTTCATGATGCCGTCGCCGGCGCCGGTGATGACCATCCAGCCGGCGTCGGAGACGACGCGGCTGAACTCGCGCGCGAGCGCGTAGTCGGGGTCGGTCTCGGGCGTGCGGGCGCTGCCGAAGATCGAGATCTTCCGCGTGCCCTTGTACGGGTTGAAGATGCGGTAGGCGTGGCGCATCTCCTTGAGCGCGCTGCGCACGAGCTTCAGCTGCCCCATGTCGGCGCCGTCGGCGACGAGCTTCAGGCCGGAGAGCATGATCTCGGCGACGAGTTCGCGCGCTTCGTGCGAGCTCGCGACGCCGGTCGAATCGAAGAAGCGGTCGACGGCGCCCTCGACGTGCGAGAGGTCGAGCGCGGGGCGGTTCTGGTCCTGCTTTGGGTCTGGCATGCGGTGGTCGCTGTTCGTGGCCCGGCGGAAGCCGGAGCCGGAGTATCGGTCAGGCGGGATCAGTTCCTGCGCTGCGTCTCGGGGATCGCAGGCGCGGGAGGCGTGCCTTGCGGGTTCGCGACGGGCGCTGGGGTATCCGCCGGCGCGGCCGGGTTCGGATTCGCGACCACGGCCGGAAGCGGCGTCACCTTCACCTTCGGATCGGCGAGGGTGCCGGTGACGTCGATCGCGAAGATCTGGTTGGTGACGCCGCCGATCACGTCGCTCACGATCGGCACGGTGCCGCGGGGGAAGAGCCGCACGGCGACGCCGAAGGTGGGGATGTCGACGGTGCCGCGGCCGGCGAGCCGCAGCGTGCCCGAGGCGAGCTCGCAGTCGACGACGTCGATCGTGTTGCCGCGGACGAGGAAGTTCGCGTCGGACGAGGAGAGCGATCCCGCGAGCGGCAGCATGAGCTGCGAGAGCTGCAGGATGCGCATCGCGACCGGTGTCGCCGCGAGCGAGCCGTCGCGCACGGCGACGCGTCCGCGCCCGGTGCGCTGCTGCGCGGCCTGCTCGGTGGTGCGGCCTTCGGCGGCCATCGGGCCCGCGAGGTCGATGAAGCCGCTGATGCGGCCCTTCGCGTCGGCGGACGGCGGCGTCGCCGGCGCGGAGATCGTCTCGTAGTCGGCGTCGGCGACGCGGATGCGCGCGGTGTACGCCGGATTCGCGAAGTCGATGTCGGTCGCGAGGTCGAAGCGGCCGCGCGCGATGTCGCCGGCCGAGCGGATCTCGAGCGCGTCGCCGCGGCGGGCCGAGCGCAGCGTCGTCGTCGCGCGTCCGAGGGCGCGCTCGAACACGGTCGCCTTCGTCGACGACAGCGTCGCCTCGAACTCGACCGGTTCGGCGACGCCGGGTGCGAAGCGCAGCCGCAGCGGCAGCGTGCCGTCGAGCGCCGAGATGCGCGTGCCGGCGTCGAACGAGGCGCCCGCGAAGGTCGCTTCGCCGCGCAGCGCGTAGAGCGAGGGCGATTCGGCGGGCGCGCCGGGGGCCCAGCGTCCGGTGATCTCGGGAAGCTCGAGCGTGAACGCGCCGTCGCTGCGGAGGTCGATCGCCTTCGCCGACTTCGCGAAGGGCGGCGGAAGCTGCTCGCGCAGGGCCGAGGTCAGGGTCTTCGCTTCGATCGAGAGCGAGGCCTCGAGCACGGATTCGGGAGACGACTCGCGCGCGCCGAGGTCGAGCTCGCCCGCGATCGCGACCGAGCCTTCGGCGCCCTCGGTGAAGCCGCCGTCGAGGACGAAGGCGACGCGTTCGCCGTCGGTGTCGAGGTGCGAGCCGTCGGAGAACTCGGCGGCGAGGCGCGCGCCGTCGGGGCCGACCGACAGCGTGCGTGGCTGCAGTTCGAAGCGCTCGCCGTCGCCGCGCACGAAGCGGGCGTCGAAGGTGCCGCGCGAGCGGAATTCGTCGAGCGAGGCGAGGACCTTCGGCGCGCGCGCCCCGAGGAGCGCGCGGAAGACCGGCGACTCGAAGCGGCCGCCGACGAGCGTGGCGTCGAACGGCGCGGCGCGGGTCGCGCGCTCGGCCTCGAGCGGACCGGAGATCCGCAGCGTGCCGTCGTCGGAGGCGCCGTGCGCGAGGCGGAACTCGAGGCCGTCGGCGCGAAGTTCGCCGGCGTCGAGCGCGATCCGGCCGGAGGCGCGCTCGGCGCGCACGCGGCGGCCGTCGAGCGTGACCTCGACCGAGCGCGGCTCGAAGCTCGCGACCGTGCGCTCGCCGCGGGCGTCGACCTCGCGGCGGATGGTGCCGTCCATCGCGCCCGTCGGCGCGAGGGCGGTGAAGATCTCGGCGGCGCGCGCCGGATCGTCGTCGAGGTAGCCCTCGAAGGTGCGGTCGATCGGGATGCCGCGCAGCTCGATCTCGATGAGGCGGTCGGGGCCGTCGAGCGACGCCGATGCGCGCGCCGACAGCGAGCCGTCGCCGCGACTTCCGACGCAGCGCTCGATGCGCACCGTCTCGGGCGTGATGTCGACCGACGCGCTGCAGTCCTCGAGGCTGAACGAGCCCGGCCACGGCATGCCCTGCGAGGCGAGCCACGCGCGTCCCGCTTCGCCGGGCGCCGCGACGCCGTCGGCGAACTCGAGCTGGAAGTCGAAGTCCTCGCGCCCGTCGTCCTTCGAGGTGACGAGCCCGCGGAGCTCGATGCGGCCGGAGAGGCCGAGCGCGCGCAGGAGTTCGCCCGCGGGCGCGAGCGTCGCGCCGGGCCAGTCGGCGGGCACCTCGTCGCCTGCGAAGGGAATCGCCGCGAGCAGCGCGGGATTCACCGCGTCGTCGGTGTCGGCGATCCCGATCAGCGGGAACAGGTCGCGCCCGCCGCGGCCGTCGCGCGGGATGCTGAGCGATCCGGTCACGACGAAGTTGCCGCCCGCGGGCGTCACCGCCTGCAGGCCGCCCGGCCCGATCAGGATCGCCTCGTCGAGGATCTTGAACGAGCCGCTCTGGATGCGCAGCGGGTACGGGAAACGGCCGAAGACGAGGCCCGCGTTCCGCACGCGCACATCGCCGGTCACGATCACCGGCTGGCCGAATCCCGCGGGCGAATAGACGCGCATGTCGAAGCCGCAGCGGCCGCCGAGCGCGAACGGCCCCGCGTCGATGCTGCGCTTGAGCCGCGCGCGCGCCGCCTTCGACGCCTCGCTGTCGCCGAGCTCCGCAAGCCGCGCCTGCTGCGCGTCGAGGGTCGGTCGATCGGGAAGCAGTCCGCTCTCGGCAAGGAGCCGCGCCGAGCGCTCGTCGAAGAGGAGTTCGAGCGCCGAGCGCGGACCGGCCTCGAACGCGTCGAAGAGCCGGCGGTCGATGGGCGCGTCGTCGCAGCGGACGTTCAGGTCGATCTCCGCGCCCGTCGCGATGCCGTCGAGCTTGCCGTCGATGCGGACGACCGCACCCTCGGCGCCGCGCCCGGTCAGGCGCTCGACGGTGAGGTCGTCGTTCTCGAAGCTGATGACAGCGCTGACGTCGTCGAGGCGGTAGGGGAACTCCTCGAACGCGCCGGAGCCGCGCTCGAGTCGCAGCGAGCCGCTCGAGCGGATCGGGGCGGCGCTGCCGTCGGTGAGCGGCGACCCGCGCTGGAAGCGCGTCTCGACGTCGATGGTCCATTGCGTGATGTTGAAGTCGCCGAGCACCTTCGCCGCCTCGCGCGGCAGAAGCAGCGCGTTCGGCCCGGCCGCGCCCTCCTCGGGCGACGAGAAGCGGCGCACGCCGATGTCGATCGTGAACGGCGCGACCGCGATCGCCTGCGTGAACCAGGCGTCGCGCTTCTCCCAGTCGAACGGGGGCAGCGCGTCGCGCGGGATGTCGAGCGAGAACGCGCACTCGAACGGCAGGGGCATCACGTTCGCGCCGGTCTCCTGCGCGCCGAGCTCGCCCTTCAGGCCTTCGAGCGCGAACCGGTCGCCGGAGAGGCGCAGCCGCCCCTCGCGGATCGTCATGCGCGGCGTGGCCTCGAGGTCAATCGAGCGGCCGTTGGCGAAGCCGCTCCACGCGTCCTTCAGGGCGCCGCCGCCGAGCGCCTCGACGGGAAGGTTGATGGCGACGCCCTCGATGTCGAAGTCCGCGGACGGCTCGCGGTCGGGCGAGACCGAGACGCGCGCCTCGCGGATGCGGCCGACGAGCGCGAGCCGCTCGAGCCACTCGCGCACGGCGATGGGCGTGAGCCGCCGCGCGTCGGCGTCGACCTCGAAGTCCTCGAGGTTGACCTCGACCGTGCGCGAGCCGCCGTCGAACGCGCCGTCGACGCGCGCGAGCACGACGCGGCCCTTCGAGTCGGGCCGGCCGCTCAGTTCGAAGGTGAAGCTGTACGGGTCGCCCGCGACCGGAAGCAGCGCGCCCTTGAAGCGGAGGTCGCCCGCGGGCCGGTAGCCGTCGCGGGTGACGACGCCGGTCGAGAGGACGAGTTCCTCGATCGCGATGTTCGCGGGGCGCTGCGCCGGCTCGTCGCTCGGCTCGGGCGCGAGCGCGAGGATGGAGAACTCGCTCGGGCTGTCGGCGCGCTCGGCGAGGCGCAGCTCGAGTCGGCCGACATCGACCGAACGCACCGAGAGGTCGCCGACGAGGAGCTGCCACGGCGAGAAGCGGATGCGGATGCGGTCGGCGCGCGCGACCTCGCCGCCTTCGCCGTCCCAGCCCGGCGCGCGGACGAGGAGGTCCTCGATCACGATCTCGCTGGTGCCGTCGAGGGCGACGCGCGCGGCCGTGACCTCGCCGCCGATCGCGCGCGACGCGGCAGGCAGGACGAACGAGGCGAGGACCGCCGGGCGGGTGGCGACGAACAGCGCGATCGCGAGGAGCGCGACCGTCGACAGCACGACGATCCGGCGACGGCGCCGTCTCGGTCGCCCCGTGGTCGCGTCGGCGGTGTCGTCTGCAGTCGCGGTCAAGATCTGGATTCTACGAAGGTCATCGTCCGGGCCGCACGGACGGGCCCGGCCCGGTCCGTATCATCGGCGGAATGTCGAGCCCGGTCGAGTCGCATTCCCGCCCCCGAAACCGCCCCGTCGCGGTCGTGACGGGCGGCGCCCGGCGCGTCGGCCGCGCCATCGCCCTCGAACTGGCCTCCGCGGGGTTCGACCTCGTGCTGACCTACCGAACCTCCGGGGTCGAGGCGGAACGGACCTGCGCCGACCTTCGGGCCGCCGGGGCCGCCGCCGAGGCCCATCGGCTCGATCTCGCCGACCCGCGCTCGCTCGACGCCTTTGTGGCGGCGCTCGGTGCGCGCCCGGTCGACGCCCTCGTCCACAACGCGTCGGTCTACCGCGGCACGCCGTGGGCGACCGTCGCCGCCGCCGACTTCGACGAGATGCTCCGCGTCGAGGTCACCTCGCCGGCGATGCTCACGCGCGCTCTCGCCGATCGGCTCGCGGCGTCGCGGCTTTCGGGCGGCGGCGCGGTCGTCTTCTTCAGCGACATCCACGCCATCGATCGCGCCCGGCCCGGCTTCGCGCCCTACCTCGTCGCGAAGGCGGCGGTGCGCTCGCTCGCGGAGTGCCTCGCGGTCGAGCTCGCGCCGCGCGTGCGGGTCCATTGCGTGGCGCCCGGCGTCATCGCGTGGCCCGACGGGTTCCCCGACGACGCGAAGGCGACGATCCTCGCGCGCACGCCGCTCGGGCGCGCGGGCACAGCCGAAGAGGCCGCGCGGCTCGTGCGCTTCCTCGTCGTCGAGGCGAGCTACCTGACAGGCGAGACGATCCGCATCGACGGCGGCCGCGCGCTGCGCTGACGGCGCGTCACTCTCTCGCGTCAGCGCGAAGCGACTGCTCGACGCGCGCGACTTCGCCGGCCGCGCCCGGCATCGCGCGCAGGCGGTCGAGCTCCGCGGCCGCGCGCGCGACATCGCCGATCCGATGGAAGGCGAGCGCGGTCTCGGCGCGGACGAAGGGTTCGGCGGGATTGGCGCGAAGCGCCTCGTCCCACGCGCGGGCGGCGCCAGCGGCGTCGCCGGACTCGGCGAGCGCGCCGGCGAACTGCGCGGTGATCGCCGGCTTCGCGCGCGTTCCGGCGTCGAGGGCGGCGAGCATCCGCGCGGCCTCGCCGGGTTCGCCGGACGCGCGCAGGGCGCGGGCGAGGATCAGGCGGAACTCGACGCGGTCGCGATCTGCGGCGACGGCCACGCGGCCCGCGGCGACGGCTGCGGGCGCGTCCTTCGCGGCGAGCGCGATCTCGGCGACGAGCCCTGGCGACCACGCGTCGTCGGGCGCCGCTTCCGCGTGGCGCGCGGCGAGGCTGCGCGCGCGGTCGAGCGCGCCCGCCGCGACCGCGGAGAGCGTCGCCGCCCGCAGCGACTCGAGGTCGCGCGGACTCGCGGCGAGCGCCGCGTCGTAGAGGCGCGCCGCCTCGTCGCGGTTCCCGAGCCGGTCCTGCAAGAGCGCCGCGAAGCGCGCGCGGGTCGCGTCGTTGGGCGCGCCTTCGGCCGCGCGGATCGCAAGGTCCGCGGCCTCGGCGAGGAGCCGCGCGCGCTCGTCGGGCGCGAGTTCCCGCGCAGCGAGTTCGGCGCGGGCGAAGTAGGCGCGGCTTGCGAGTTCCGCGACCGTAGCCGCGCCCGGCGCGCCGTCCGGCGTCGACTCGGCGAGCTTGCGCGCGACGATCTCGGCCTCGCGCGTGCGGTTCGCGGCGATGAAGGTCTCGATCGCGCGACCCGCGTCGTCGAGCTCCCGCTGCGACGGGCCGGCCGCCGCGGGCGGCGCCGGCGGCGCCTTTCCGTCGTCGCCCGCGTCGCGACCGCAGCCGGCGGCGAGCGCCGCGACCAGCGCAATCGCCGCGCAGGCCGGGGCGCGGAAACGGGCGTGGGGGCGATGGCGCGTTCGAACGGGCACGGGCCGCATCCTACGGGTTCGCCCGCGCGCTCCGGCCCGCCTGTGGCCGCTGCGCGAACGCGTAGAATCGCGCCCCCATGTCGACCGGCCCGGCCACCGCCTCCGCAACCGCCTCCGCACCCGAACTCCCGAAGGCCTACGCGCCCGCGGAAGCGGAGCCCGCGGCCCGCGCCCGATGGGACGCCGCCGGCTGCTTCCACGCGCTGCCGTCGCAGCCGGGCGACCCGTACGCGATCTTCATCCCGCCGCCGAACGTGACCGCCGCGCTCCACCTCGGCCACGCCTTCAACAACTCGCTGCAGGACCTGCTCGCGCGCTACCACCGGATGCGCGGCGCGAACACGCTGTGGATGCCGGGCACCGACCACGCGGGCATCGCGACCCAGACCGTCGTCGAGAAGCGCCTGATGCTGCAGGGGAAGAAGCGCACCGACTTCACCCGCGAGGCCTTCGTCGAGAAGGTGCAGGAGTGGAAGGACGAGTACGAGGCGACGATCCTCGGGCAGCTCAAGTCGATGGGCTGCTCGTGCGACTTCGACCGCACGCGCTTCACGATGGACGAGACCTGCGCGACCGCGGTCCGCCACGCGTTCTTCACGCTCTTCAAGGACGGCCTCGTCTACCGCGGCAAGCGCCTCGTGAACTGGGATCCGGTCACGCAGACCGCGCTCGCGGACGACGAGGTCGAGATGGAGGAGGTCGACGGGCACTTCTGGTACCTGAAGTACCCGCTCGCCGACGGCTCGGGCCATGTGACCGTCGCGACCACGCGCCCGGAGACGATGCTCGGCGACACCGCGGTCGCGGTGAATCCGAAGGATCCGCGCGCGGCGGCGCTGCGCGGGAAGAAGCTGCGGCTTCCGATCGTCGGGCGCGAGATCCCGGTCGTCGAGGACGACTACGTGGTGATGCCCGCGTCGATGGGCGGCGATCCGGCCGATCCGAAGGCGCAGTTCGCGACCGGGTTCCTGAAGGTCACGCCCGCGCACGACCAGAACGACTGGGACATCGGGCAGCGCCACGGGCTCGCCGCGATCAACGTGATGGCGCCCGACGGTTCGATCAGCGACCGCCACGGATGGACCGACGCCTCGCCCGAGGCGAAGGCGTTCGTCGGGCTCTCGCGCGAGGAGGCGCGGAAGCGGATCGTCGCGTGGTTCAAGGCGAACGGCCTTCTCGAGGATGCGAAGCCGTACCGCCACGCGGTCGGACACTCGTACCGCTCGCATGTGCCGGTCGAGCCCTACCTCAGCGACCAGTGGTATGTGCGCGTGACCGACGACCGCCTGCGCGGCACCGCGCTGCGGGCGATGGCGAAGGACCAGATCGATGGTGTGCTTGGGGGCGCGCTCGAGCCTTCGGTCGCCGCAGGCCCGAAGATGGCCGGCGACGGCGAACTGCGCTTCTTCCCGGCGCGCTACGCGAAGAACTTCCAGTCGTGGCATGAGAACATCCGCGACTGGTGCATCTCGCGGCAGCTCTGGTGGGGCCACCGCATCCCGGTGTGGACGAAGCGCGGCGAGGCGTCGGCGCTCGCGACCCATCTCGGCGCGATCG
>Ga0315906_10011593_pt1 | contig 10274 bp, 10 predicted proteins | sample LakEriMetagenome_4_FD_203526 | JGI IMG/M metagenome (GOLD analysis project Ga0315906, IMG submission 203526) | Freshwater fungal communities from buoy surface, Lake Erie, Ohio, United States - Buoy 2 MA122 | ecosystem: Environmental > Aquatic > Freshwater > Lake > Lake biofilm | place: USA...
AAAAGCGGTGTCAGCTTTCACATAATCTTTTGGCCCCTTGAAGTAAGCATTACCCAAATCGAATTGTTCTGTCGCCGTTAATGCTCCGTACGTCTTTTTAGCTTCATAAATTTGAATTACTTTATCGAACTTCTTCAGTTTTCCATAAAGTTTAGCGATATCTGCAGACAATTCTTTTGTCGCCTCTTCATTTCCTGCGATGGCTTTTTCCAATTCAATAATCGCAAGTGAATCACTTCCTGATTTTGAAAGGAATAAGCCTCGGTACTTGTAGTCTTTGTATATAATTTTGTCTGACGGTGCCATCTTAAAGAAGCGATCAGACGCTGCCAACCCTTGCTTCGCGGATTCAGTATCCTTCCCGCACTCATAGTAAGAATACGTCAACATTCGCTCCATGTAGAAATTGTTAAAGCCTTTCACCTGCAAACCTTCAATCTCAGGGATGACTTCACAATACTGCTTTCCGGAGTACATGGCAGTAGCAAAACGATATCGAGCCTCATCACTGTTGTTCAATTCAAGATACTTTTTCCAGTTTTCAATAGCTTTTGCATTTTGCTTGAAAAGCATAAACAATTCAGCATTTTCCCTATATGCAGGAGCATATGTAGCATCAACAGCCTTGGCCTCTTGGTAATATTTGTTCGCCTCCTCATAATTCTGTGCACGTTGATACAACTTAGCAATACGAACGATTCCTCTGGGAGATTTTGGATTGATCTCAAGAACTTTCTTGTAGCTGACAATTGCCGGACTACCATTTGTAGGTGTTTTTTCCAATAGAGCATCCCCCATCAACAAATGACCATCTTCACTCTTGGGATCCAATTTAGTCGCGGTTTCAAGTAAAGCGATTGCTTCATCAAGGCTTTTGTTTTCAGACTCGATATACGTTTCGGCGATGGCACGCATGATCTCTGCATTCTTATTTTTAGTTGCTGTCAACGCTTTAGTGAATTCAGCTTTAGCCGCATCTTTGTTTCCTTGTAACCATAACATTTTCCCCTTTGCCACCATTGACATTGGAGCTAACGCGTCTTTTTCAGCTCCGGTCTTCCAGGTAACCATTGCTGAATCCAACTCGCCCCATTCGAGGAAATTTTCCCCATAATAGAAATAATTGCAGCCAGTAGGTTCTTTTGCTACGAGTGATCTGAATTCCATGGATGCCTCTGAGAAACGTTCATTGTCCGTTTTATAGATTGCGTCTTTCAGGGTTTGTGCGTTCAGACCTGAACAAAACAACAAGGATAAAAGTGCGATTTTCTTCATTTTAAAATTTGTTAAATTTTCGTTGGATCGGTTATTACAATTGCCTTGCCAAAATTAAAACTCCTACTTGAATATTTAATACGCATTACGATTTAAATCATTCCAAGGCGAAATTTAATGGTAACCTGAAATAACAATTTACCTTTCGACCATTTTTCCTAGCAGGCTTCCATTTCGGCATACCATTAATTATCCTTAATGCTTCTTCTTCACATTCAGGGCATTCAGGCAACCCCTTCTCGATGGATGCTTTTGTCACTTTCCCTCTTTTATTGATTACAAAAAGAACAAAGATCCTTCCTTCTATCCCTTCCTCAATTGCCCTAGTTGGATAGCGGAAATTTCTGGATATATATTGGGCCATTCTGTCTAATCCACCCGGATATTCTGCTTCTTCATCCACAAACGTAAAAATCTCTTCAGTATTTTGAGAAGAAGATTCTTCTTGACAAAAAACGTTGAACGTATAAACAACTAACAGGAAAATCAATAAACTCTTTAACATAACATATTACTGAGTATTCAACTGAATCAATCTCACCGGAGCTGTGGCAGGTACCAATGCAGATTTCGTAATGATCGTTTGTCCCTTCTCTCCTATCATAAAAAGAACAAAACCTGTATGAATCCCAGAGCGTTTTGCTTTATTGATCATCCATATTTCTCTGCGTAAAGGATATTCTCTGGTGTAAATCACACCTGCATACGGTTTGAAATGTGGTTTTGTGGAATTTTCTGCCACTGCCATTACCTTCAATCCTCTCACAAAATCTTTGACATCAAAATCATCTTGGTCACTGATCCAATTGAGTCCAATGATTCCTAACGCACCTTTATTCTTTTTGACATAATTTATAACCTCTACATTTGACTTCACAGCAAAAATATTAGACGGAAAATTTGCTGAACCCACCAAATTCCTTAGGTAATTGAAGTTTGCAGAGTTCACTTGATCATACACTACATTGATCTTTTTACCCAATCCCGGCCAAATGGAATCCTTCCCAGATATAATTCGCTTCAGCTTATCTACTGTAATCGTCGAATCGGGATTTTCAGGATTTACAATCAATGTCACACCGTCATAAGCAATCCTGTCACTGCGAACTTCAATATTCATTTTTTTCAATCGAATTTTCTCCTGCTCTGTAAAATCTCTTGTGATACAGATCGTTTTGACTTTTCGTTCAAAAAAAGCATTAATAATCTCACCTTCAGACATGTATGAAGGTAGAATGTCGGCGTGAGGAAACTGACTTTCAAAGGTATAAATACTCGTCTCGAAAAGTGGTTTAAATGATTCCTCAATCATAACTAGGGCCTTTCCCCTGCCGTGCGTATCAGTTTCAAAGCCCACCCTACCATTGTTTTCACATGAAATCACTGCGAGCACTAAAAATACGATGAGAGAATTAATTATTATTTTCATTTGCTATCCTCTTTTTGTTCACGTAAAACTAATATCAACCGATAAGTTCTGAAAAGTGCATACATCAACAGGACAATAATAAATACGACTCTTTTGGTTCCAAAAAGATTTTCCTTCATCACATCCGTAAACAGAAAAAATCCAGCCATTACCACACAAATGAGGATCATGAAAAAAGATAAAATACCGTTGAAACTTAACATAAAATCTAAAAAAAATCCCCGAAAGAAATAATCTATCGGGGATACTTAAAAAAAATCGCTATTACTCCAAAGCAAAGTTTATCGGTAAACGGAACCACGAAGGAACACTTTTACCATTCACTTTTCCAGGCTTCCATCCCGGCATCATTTTAACCAAACGAATTGCCTCTTTATCACACTCAGGACACCCTGCAATTCCACGTTCCACTTGCACACTGGAAACTGATCCGTTACCATTCACGACAAATTTAACATAGCATTTTCCCTGGATATTGTTTTCCTGAGCAACTTGTGGATAATTAAGGTTCTTTTGAAAGAATGCTACCATTGCAGGATATCCTCCAGGATATTCTGCCTCTTCATCTACATAGGTGTAGATTTCCGGTTCTTTCTGCTCAACTTCCTGAACAACCTCAACATCCGGCTGAACTTCCCAAGTAACATTATCTGTTTCATTGGTTTCATTACTCGCCTTCGTATCTTCCATATCTTCCTGAATTGGAATTTGATCTTCCACAGGAATATCAACCACAACAGGAGGTGTAAACGCAACCGTTTTTTCCATTGGTGGTGGTGGTTCTTCCGGTGGTGGTGGCGGTGTATCTTCTTCTACTGGAGGTGCCTGAACTGTAAACTGTGAAGTATCTACCGGAGGTGGAGGTAATTTCTCTTCAGGTAAATTCTTAATGAAAATATATGTCCCGTAGGAAAGCCCTATGAAGGCAAGCAGTGAGAACATAATCAACATTAAGCGCTTATCATATTCCGTACGTAGAACATATGCTCCATATGAGCGGTTACGACCGTCAAAAACCATTTCGTTCCTGATGTCAGACGTTACTTGCTGCCAGGACCTTGCTGTGAAGTAATCATACAAGGTAATTCCTGCAACCAGACCAATTATTGCTAAAATAACTTCCATATCATTTAACTTTTTCCTTGACTAATTCCAGTTCACTTGCAAGAATGTCAACCGGGGCAATCACACCTATTTCTGCAATCTTGAGTTCATCGATCAAATCAATGAAATTCTTACATGTGGCTTTGTCGTCCGTTTTAACAAGTACTTTCAACGCGTCTGGGTCCTTTTTGAAATCAATCAGCATTCGAAGATACGTACTGTCTTGTATTTGTTTTGCTTTCAGTTTCTTATCCAACCCTTCTTTTCCTTTCAAAACAAATGCGTTTCTGTCTGCAAGTAACTTCCGAATACCTTTGGCACTGAAATCAGTTTCCTCCAATACTGTAGGACCTTTTGGCCCGGGTGCACTTTCGGGATAATACTGACCAGAATAGTAAAAGATCTTATCCTCCGAGAGCAAAAAGGTAATCGCATTATTGATTTTTGGTTGCTCCTCCGGAACGATATCCTCAGGTTTCGCAGGATACACGAGACTCATTACCTTCGGCTTGCTGAAAGTAGAGGTAAGTACGAAGAAAGTTAATAATAGAAACGCAAGGTCAACCATTGGTGTCATATCGACTCTGGTAGAACTTTTCTTGGCTCTTTTCTTCCCTTTCTGGTGGCCACCGCCACCGCCGCCTTCTGCAATTTCTGCCATAATTTATTTTTTTACAACGGAGCCATCTCCATCGAAGTGATAAAATTCAAATTATTCAAATCCAAATCACGGAAGACATTGATCACATTCTGAGCATGCACGTACAACGCTTTGTTATCCACACGAAGTGTAAATTTAGGCTTGAAATCATTGGGATCAGGAGTATCCCCTTTCATTTTAGCCTCTTCGAAAGAAGTCCTTCCGGAGTTGAGCGCTGCCATATTGCCAAAATTAATCCAGTCACGTAATTGGTTGTTTGTAGAGTCAAAAGGAATTCCTTTTGTATTCAGGTTTTTCCTGGCTTCTGCCGGCATGTCAATGTATCCCGGCAATTCCTGCATAGTACATCCAAAACTTGACATGAAGGTAAATTTGCTGATTTGTTCATCCGAAAAACCAACTTTGTATTTACCCGCCATATTCATCAAAAGTTCACGTCTCGCCTCAGGATCAGACATGTTGAAGAAAACACGTCCTCCTCTATCAATAGTAACAAGCACCACATTCTCTGGGATAATCTTGTCACTGATACTCGAAGGGACGTCCACTTCTACAGGTTCGCTAGAGCGAAAAGAGGCGGCAAGCATGAAGAACGTCACAAGCAGGAAAGCCAAGTCCACCATCGGCGTCATGTCGATAGACGGGGAGCTTTTAGGCATTTTAATCTTAGGCATCTTCCTTCCTTTAAATTGTGAGGTATTCCTTCAATTATTTGTTTGATGCTGAGAAATCCTGAACTATTGTAAAGGAAGCTTCATCAATACTATATGTCATCGCGTCAATCTTAGTAGAGAAGAAATTGTACATGATGATCGCAATCGTTGAACCGGCAATTCCAAAGAACGTGTTGATCAAGGCCTCAGAGATACCTGTTGCCAACTGAGCAGTATCAGGTGCGCCGTGACTCATCGCAGCAAATGAACGGATCATCCCCATTACCGTACCGATAAGACCGATCAAGGTAGCAATAGAAGCGCAAGTAGAAAGGATAACCAAATTTTTAGACAACATAGGCAATTCTAATGCAGTAGCCTCTTCCAATTCTTTTTTCAAGGCCTCTACTTTTTGCTCTTTGTTCATTTCTGAATCTCCTTTAATGTGATCGTACTTTTCCAATCCTGCGCGCATTACATTAGCCAAAGAACCTTGTTGCTTATCACACTCTTCGATAGCCTCAGTAATCTCTTTTCTTTCGAGTTTCCCTTTAATATCTTCAACAAATTTATTCACACGGCCTTTCCCTGCCGCTTTTGCCAAGGTAACAAAACGCTCAATTGAGAAAATAATAATGATGATGTTTACCGCAACCAAAATTGGCACAATAAAACCTCCTTTGTAGATGGTTCCCATTAAGTTGCCCTCCAAAGGCTCACCATTTGGGTCTCTGTCCACAAAGTTTCCTGGATCTCCAAAAATGTATTTGTAAATGATTACTCCCGCGACTAGGGAAATTACGATGGCAAGAACGGCCATAAGAGATGAAAAACCTCCTGATGTTTTTTTGTTGCTCATAGCTTAAAATTTAATGTTTGTTCGATTAACAATTAGGTGCCAAACATAGCAAAAAACTTTCAATCCGAAAAACAACCAATTTTACCTTTTTATTAACAAGTGTTTTCGGCGGGTTTAACTGCATAGTTCGTCGATTAAACAGTTTACTCCAACGAAAAGTTTATCGGCAGATCAAAATAAGATGGGATGTCACGACCTTTACTTTTCCCTGGTTTCCATCGAGGCATACTTTTCAGAACGCGCACGGCCTCTTTATCGCAGTCCGAACAACCGTGAACACCACGCAGAATTTGCACTGAGCTTATCGAACCATCCTGACCTACCACAAAACGAAGATAGCATTTGCCTTGTGCTCCAGTTTCAATGCCGGATTGCGGGTATTCAAGGTTTTTTTGAATGAATGCTGTAAGAGCCAACATACCTCCTGGGAATTCTGCCTCAATTTCAGGAAAATAATCTGGTTCCAATGGTTTTTCGTTTGGTTTCCCTCCCCCATCACCTCCACCTGAGCCTACTCCGCCTGAAGAAAAAGGATCACCTGTCCCTCCTGTTGATGTAACCACAGTAGTTTGAAGAATTTCTTGAGGTTTGATTGGAGTTATCTCCAAAGGTTTGTCTACCACTTTTGGTTCAGTCATTGCCTCAGATTTTGGTGCAGAAGCTTGCTTAATTTGTTTTTCTGGCTGAACCAATGGTTTCTCTTTTGGTGCAAACTGAATAATCGTAGATACTTCTTGCAATACTGGCTTATGAAGCAAACTAGACTCTGGAACCTTTCTGAAGCTTGCATATCCCGCATAAAGCACCCCGACACTGCAGAGTACTCCACCCATGATAAATAGTAAATTTCTGTTGTAGTCCCTGCGTATAACAAAGGCACCATACTCCCTGTTTCGACTTTCAAAGACGACATCGTTTCGCGTGTCGGAGGTTACCTGTTGCCACGAACTTGTGAGAAAATAGTCATACAAGGATACTCCGGCAACTGCTGCAATAATTAAAATAAGTGCTGTCATGATTTCTAGGTTTTAAATGAACACTCCCTCTTTTACATCTGACGCTTGAAGAGGTTCAAACAAACTTATCGCGAAAAGTGCACAAATCCAGAGCTACTGCTTGACCGGTAGGTCACGTTGATTCAAAGGAGTAAAAAATTCAGTTAAAGATTCTGAAGAAAGCTCATCGTGTCAATTCCATCGGCATAATCTAACAATTGAGGAGACTGCGCCTGACCAAAAGGGATATAGCCATGTCCTACACTAGCCTGAATTTTATTTTCATTTAACTTGAGATATTCATCAACCTCCCTTTGAGAATTGAAATAATGATAATGTATCATGCCCAAGGGACTGAATAACTCCTTCGTTTCTCTTAATAGCACAAAATTATTATCCAGAAGGGAAATATTGTTCAACAAGTGTACAGCCTTCTGATAGTCGTAGTTATTGGCATATTTATTATGTTGAATAATTTCTGAATAACCATAAATGGACTCGAAAAACGAATCGAAATTATAGTCATTCGGAAGCAACAAATGAGATACATTTCTGCAACCCAGACCAAAATATTCGAAAATATCCTTTCCCAACAAAATCAACTCTTCGGTAGATTCTGCCCCGTCCAATACTGCAACGGAAGTTCTGTTCTTTCGGAAAATATGAGGGTATTTCCCAAAGTATTGCTCAAAATAAACAGCAGAATTATCACTCCCTGTGGCAATTACGGCATCTACCTCCCCGATTCTGCCACTGGTGAAGATGATTTTGTAATGAAGCGACGGTTCTAATTTGACTAAAAATTCTGAAAGTGCGGGAAGTAAGAATCGGTCATCTGAGCTCAGCTTAACGACTACAGAATGACCAGAAATGAGCACACACAAAAAGTCATGGAATCCAACCAACGGAATATTCCCCGCCATGATGAGCGCTACTCTTTTAGATGTTCGCGCCTCCTGGTACAAAGAGGTCCATTCATGAAGTCGGCCTTCGTTTAATTGTACAGAAAGTGCGAGGAGGGATTTCCGCACGTTCTCTGGTGTAAACCATCCGTTGGAATGTATTTGTTTATTAATTAAAGAATTAAAATTTTGAAATTCCACGAGTGTTAGTCCACAGGAATACCCGGGCCACTCTTTTTCGGAACCAAATAATTCCATTAAATCACCAAGAAGACCAAAGGCATGCGCAAGCCGATTTTTATACATGACACAAAAATACGGTCATAAAACAATTAAATTTTACCTGATTGAACAATTCTTGAACTTATCGGTTGCTATATTTGTACTAAATTTTTCGAGTATGGCTATAATGATCACAGACGAATGTATTAACTGTGGGGCTTGCGAGCCTGAATGTCCAAACAATGCCATTTACGAAGGAGGTGCCGAGTGGCGCTATTCAGATGGTACCTCACTTGCAGGAATGATTACAACGCTTGACGGTAATGACCTCTTGGCTGATCAGGCAAACGATCCAGTGGCCATGGACACGTATTACATTACACATGACAAATGCACAGAATGTGTTGGTTTCCATGATGAGCCTCAGTGCGCTGCTGTATGTCCGGTAGATTGTTGTGTGGATGATCCTGACTATCGTGAATCTGAAGTCGAGCTTTTGGCCAAGAAAGATTTTCTTCATTTGTAGTTCACCCTGATGAAATATGCATGAATTCTGTTGAAGAAATGCACCTTTAACTTTTATACTTCAGAAAAGTCATTACATTTGCATGGGGTAAGTCTTGTACGACCAGCTCCCTCTGACTCCTCCAGGACGGGAACGTAGCAAAGGTATGAGGTTGTAGCGGTGCGATACGAGTAGCTTACCCCTCTTTTTTTACCTTCGGGGACTATTCAAAATAATTAAAGCGGCAATCACCCCCGGAACCCAGCCCACGAGTGTAAGTATCAAAACAATTGCAACTGAGCCACAGCCCCTATCAACTACGGCTAAGGGTGGAAACACTATCGCTAACAAAACCTGAAGGCATCCCATTTGAATAATGTTGATAAGTTAAAATTAACATATTTGTTCAAAAAAACTTTAGAAATTCTATCTGGATAAATCTTTTCGAGAGTTGTCAAATTTTAATTTTATCAAAAAATATACTATGAAATTCTTCATTGACACTGCCAATCTAAATGATATAAAAGAAGCTAATGATTTAGGAATTCTTGACGGAGTTACAACGAATCCCTCGCTTATGGCGAAAGAGGGCATCACGGGGGAACAAAACATCCTGAATCACTACCTTGCAATTTGCGACATTGTGGATGGCCCGGTTAGTGCGGAGGTCATTGCGACGGACTATGAAGGAATGGTAAAAGAAGGACTGCATCTTGCCTCTTTACACACAAACATAGTTGTTAAAATCCCAATGATTCCGGAAGGAATTAAAGCCATCAAGTATTTTTCGGGTAAAGGAATTAAAACTAACTGTACCCTCATATTTTCTGCCGGTCAAGCCTTGCTGGCAGCAAAAGCCGGTGCGACCTACATCTCACCATTTTTAGGAAGACTTGATGACGTTTCAACCAATGGAATAGATCTAATTGCTCAGATTCGAACAATCTATAACAATTATTCTTTTGATACAGAAATTCTTGCAGCATCTGTTCGTCACCCCATGCACATCATTCAGTGCGCAGAAATCGGCGCAGATGTCATGACAGGTCCTCTAAGCGCAATAAAGGCGCTTGCAAAACATCCGCTAACAGACATTGGACTTCAGCAATTTCTTGCTGATCATGCGAAAGGAAACTGAAAAGATTTTTAGAATTTATTTCTTAGGAAGCGGCGCGTCTCGTAGTTCAATGAATTCTTTCATTTTCTCATTTTCAATTAGAACGGTTAGGTTGTAATAGCAAAGTTCCCATTTCCCATGTTTTTTAACAAGAATTCCACTTCCTCGGCAACCTCTCATCCAAGTTTCCAAATCTTCATCAAACCAGGCTATCTTTCGATTTTCGGAATACATCCACTTGCGATTTGAAGGTTTAAAATCCCACGCTTTCCCACGATCGAAATAGGGCTTTGAGAATGCTTCAAATTCCGTTCTTGTCCAACGTTCACCCGGCGCGGTACCTAGGAAAACAAAATCATCTGAAGTAAGTTTGAAATAGCCATCGAAATCAGCATTGGATGCAGCCTTATGCCACTGATCTACCAGAGAATCAGGATTTGATTGGGCAAGTAAGCTGTGTATTAAGAACAGACCGACAAACACGTTTAAAATCAATTTAGCTTTCATTTTGACAAAAATAAAAAAGGCCATCCCGAGGGACAGCCTTGAAAT
>Ga0315906_10011594_pt1 | contig 10274 bp, 6 predicted proteins | sample LakEriMetagenome_4_FD_203526 | JGI IMG/M metagenome (GOLD analysis project Ga0315906, IMG submission 203526) | Freshwater fungal communities from buoy surface, Lake Erie, Ohio, United States - Buoy 2 MA122 | ecosystem: Environmental > Aquatic > Freshwater > Lake > Lake biofilm | place: USA: Lake...
GCCGACACCCTCATCCGCCAGCACTACCCCCGCGCCATCTGGTAACCCGCCCTCCAAATCCGGTAGCATCAGAAATCCCCATGACCCGCCGCCGCGCCTTCTGGTCCGTCCTCCTCGCCGCCCAATCCGCCCACGCGCAGCAGGACCGCCTCCCGCCAGACCGCATCAAACTCCTCGCCCCCATCCTCCTCCGCCGCCAGGCCCAGGTCGACGCCCTCCGTGCCTTCCCCATCGACGACAGGACACCCCCATGGCCCCACAAGAGCTAACCGAAAAAACAGCCACCGAACTCGGGCCCCTCCTGAAATCCCGCAAGATCTCCCCCGTCGAACTCACCGACGCCTGCCTCGCCCAAATCGCCGCCCACGATAAACAGATCAACGCCTTCCTCACCGTCACCGCCGAACGCGCCCGCGCCCACGCCAAACAGGCCGAAGCCGACATCGCCAAAGGCCGCTACAAAGGCCCCCTCCACGGCATCCCCTACGCCGTCAAAGACATCATCGCCACAAAAGGCATCCGCACCACCAACGGCTCCCGCGCCACAGCCAACAACGTCCCCACCGCCGACGCCGCCGTCGTCACCCGCCTCGATCAATCCGGCGCCATCCTCCTCGGCAAACTGAATCTCCTGGAGTTCGCCATGGGCAGCGGCCAGCGCGGCCTGAACGGCCCGGCACGCAACCCCTGGTCGATCATCCATTCCCCCTCGGGCTCCTCCAGCGGCTCCGGCGCCGCCCTCGCCGCCCGCATGACGCCACTCACCCTCGGCACCGATACCGGCGGCTCCATCCGCGGCCCCGCCAAAAGCTGCGGCGTCGCCGGCATGAAACCCACCTACGGCCTCGTCCCCGTCGATGGCGTCACCACGCTCAGCTGGAGCCTCGATCACGTCGGCCCCATGGCCCGCTCCGTCGCAGACGTCGCCAAACTCCTCGAAGCCATCACCGGCCAGCCGTTCCCCCACAAGCCCAACATCAAAGGCCTCCGCATCGGCGTCCCCAAGGACTACTTCTTCACCAACGTCCACCCGGAAACCGACGCGGCCCTCCGCCAGGTGATGACACAACTCACCCAACTCGGCGCGACGCTCACTGAATTCTCCATCCCCAACGCCAAAATGTGCGGCGCCGTCTCCGCCATCATCCTCGGCTCCGAATCAGCGACCTACCACCAGAAGCGCCTCCAAACCCAGGCCGATCAATTGGACCCTCTCGTCCGCGAACGGCTCGAAGCCAACTCCTGCTACTCCGCCGTCGACTACATCCAGGCCCTGCGCCTGAAAACCATCCTCACCGCCGAAACCGACGCCGTCTTCCAAACCTGCGACGCCATCCTCCTCCCCGCCGGAAATGCTGCCCCGCTCCTCGCCGACGAAATCGTCACGACTGACATTCCGCCCGTCCCCCCGCCCCCGGCCCGCCCCGACGTCGTCAACCTCGCCAACATCACCGGCATGCCGTCGCTCGTCATCCCCTGCGGCTTCACCACCACCAAACCCACACTCCCCTTAGGCGTCCAGTTCTGCGCCCCCCGCGGAGCCGACGCTCGACTTCTGCAAATCGGTGAAGCCTACCAAAACGCCACGAACTACCACCGCCCAAGCCCTATGCGATCTTGAGCGCCAACAGCGTTCCCGGCTCCATATACAGCCCCTGCCACTGCACGCCAAAGTGCAGATGCGGCCCTGTCACCCGCCCCGAACTCCCGCTCTCCGCCAACACCGCGCCCTTCTCAACCGTCTCCCCCACCGGCGCCAGAAACTTGGAAAGGTGCATGTACAACGTAAACAGCCCCTCCCCGTGATCCAGAACCACGAACCCACCCTCGTAATACATCTCCTCGGCAATCAATACCCGCCCCCGCGCCGCCGCCCGCACCGGGGTCCCGATCACCGCCCGGAAGTCTAATCCCTGGTGCGTACTCTGCGTCTTGCCGTTGTAGGTCCGCCGCGTCCCGAAAGGCGAACTCTGCGAGGTGTCCGTCGGCGCGCCAAACGCTCCCACCCATAGCCGCTCGGACCGCGCCGCAAAGACCTTTTTCTTGATCGCCTGCTCCCGAGCAATCCGCTCGGAAACGCTCTTCGGCGGCGTCACAAACTTCGGAGCAACAGTCAGCTTTCCCGTGCGATACAGATGCGGCGCCACCCGAACCTTGTGCGACCGCCCCTCTCCCAAATCCAGCACATGCACGCCCGGCTTCGTATCCAATCCCACGGCCGCCAGCCCCACCCAGCGCTTCGACGACGCGTCCAAACCAAACGTCACCGTTCGCCCCATCCACTGGCCCGTCTCCACCTTCTCCGCGAAGGAAAACAAAACGGGTGACCCCGGAAACGGAGCCCGCGGGCCAATCCGAAATGGTTCCTCAGGACTCGCAATCTGCGCCGCCAGCGGCGCTCCAGCCAAAAACGCACGGCGTAGCATCTTCCTTCCGAGCCTACCGCACATCGACAAAGCCAGGCAGAAGGAAGGCAACAGCCAAAACACTGCCCCGACAACCCCCAACTCCCGACGGGGACGAGGCGGGCAGACCCTCCGGCACCGTTCGGCCGCAACCTAACCACAGCCTTGTCCCCAGGACGCAACACACCCCGCAGGAAGCCCCCAAACCCCAAACCTACAGCGTCAGCCCCTTCAAATACTCCCGGAACACCCCACCTAAATCGTGCCGCTTCAATGCAAACTCCACCGTTGCCTGCAGGAACCCCAGCTTGTCGCCGGCGTCATACCGTTTGCCCTCGAACTTATACCCGTACACCGGCCGGCTCCGCAGTAGATGTTTCAGCCCATCGGTCAACTGAATCTCCCCGCCCCGTCCCGGCTCCACAGCCTCAATCGACGGAAAAATCTCCGGCGTCAAAACGTAGCGCCCAATGATCGCCAAATTGCTCGGCGCGTCTTCTGCCTTCGGCTTCTCCACCATGTTGCGGATCCGGAACAGCCGGCCGCTCTGTCCCATGTGGTCCACCGGCTCGGCGTCCACCACGCCGTAGGCGGAGATCATATCCTTGGGCACTTCCATCAACGCCACCACCGAGGCGCCGTAAAACTCGTACACATCCTGCAACTGCCGCAAACACGGAACCTCGGAATCGATCACGTCATCCGACAGCACCACGCAGAACGGCTCCTGGCCCACCAATTCCTTAGCCCGCAACACCGCATGGCCCAAGCCGAGCGCCTCCTTCTGCCGGACATAGGAGACATCGATCATGTCGGAGATCCCGCGCACCAGAGCCAGCAGGTCTTTCTTGCCGCGCGTCTCCAACAGGTGTTCCATCTCGAAACTGACGTCGAAATGGTCCTCGATCGAACTCTTCCCTCGACCGGTGACGATGATGATGTTTTGCAGTCCGGAGTGGATCGCTTCCTCCACTCCGTACTGAATCAGCGGCTTATCAACAAGCGGCAACATCTCTTTGGGCTGCGCCTTCGTGGCAGGAAGGAACCGCGTGCCCAGGCCGGCAGCGGGAAACACTGCCTTGCGAGCTTTCGGAATCATACCCTTTCATTGTCGGCCAGAATCGAGGCTAAGCACCCTCAGATCAATCCGACAAAAATCCCTTAGCTACACCTAGTTACAGGGCACTCCATTTACAGCCAATCTGCACCGAGCCCCCGGCCGGCACCTGTCCGTTGTACGGCGCGCTGCGAACAGTTACGGCCGCGCCCGCCTGGCTCACCGTTCCGTTCCACAGATTCGTCACCCGCTGGTTACCAGCGAAAGCGAAGGTCATCGTCCACGTGGTCCAGGCGGCTGTCCCGCGGTTCGTGATCGTGAGGTTGGTGACAAAGCCGCTCCCCCAGTCGCTCGCGATCGCATAGCCAACCCGGCAACCGGCAACGGGTGCTGGCGTTGGCGTAGGAGTTGGGGTCGGCGTGGGAGTCGGTGTCGGCGTCGGCGCCGTCCCACCCGAACAAGGCACACCGTTCAAGGTAAAGGAGGCCGGCGCGGCGTTCGTCCCCGAGTAAGTGGCGTTAAAGCCCAGCGTAACCGTCGCCCCATTGGCAATCTGCGCGCTCCCGGCATCCCGCATCGTCACCGTCTGCCCGCTCTGCGCATAGCTCGCATTCCACGATTGCGTCAGCGTCTGGTTCCCGCCGAACGCCCAAACCAGTTGCCACCCATTGATCGCCGCCCCGGATCCGTTGGTAATCGTCAGGTCCGCCGTGAAGCCCGAGCCCCAGTCGTTCCGGTTCAAATACGTCACCGCGCAGCTAACCGCGGGCGTCGGGGTAGGAGTCGGTGTCGGGGAGGGCGTCGGCGTAGGGGCCGGCACGCTCGAAGCCTGAATCGTCGCCAGCCGCGTCTGCTTCCCCTGAATCACCGTATTCCAGTCATCGGCCAGAATCCCGCCCGTATCGCCCGAGTTCGGATTCCAGCTCCAGTAGGTCCAGTTGAACCCACCCGTCCCCGCGCCCAGATAGGCGACCAGCGCATCCAGCCATTGCTGATCGGAGGCCGTCTGCAGCTTCGTTCCAAACTCGCCCACCAGCACCGGGGCGATATTATTCTTCTTCAAGTACCCCCAGTGCCGATCCCAGATCCCCGGCAGATTCGCCGGGTAATCCGCCGCGAAGAAGTAGGATTGCGGGTACACCGTCGACGGATAGTCGTGCGCGGAGTACACCACCCGGTTGGCGACATTCAACTGCACCGGCGCCGCGCCGGCGCCCATCAAATTCCCGCCCCACCAGTAAAAGCTGCCGTTGTGCGACTCCACGCCCTCCACGATAATCAACAGCTCCGGGTTCACCGCCAGAATCGCGTTCCCCGCCCGCTGCGCCGCCAGCCGCCAATCGGTCGTGTTCGACCCGCAGCCCCAGCACGCCGCCCCGTGCGGCTCGTTATGCAGGTCCATCCCCACAACGGTCGCGTTGCCCTTATACCGCGTCGCCAACATCTGCCAGTCGGCAATCCAACGGGACTCCGGATACGCCGCCGTATACCAAAGTTCCGACTGCCCGCCCGAATCCGGCCGGTGCCGGTCCAGAATCACCCGCAGGCCGATCTGCCCCGCATAGCCCACAATCTTGTCCATAATCTGCAACCCGTTCAGGTTCGCCAGGTCCGGATTCTTGCTCAGATCGATACTGTTCGGCTGGCTCCCGGCATCGAACAACTGATTCGAATACGGCAACCGGATCGCGTTGTAGCCCAGCGATTTCATCTGGTCCATCATGCTCTTGTACCCACGTGTCCACAGTCCGTGCGGGGCGTAGTTCCCCGTCTCCATGCCGAACCAGTTCACCCCGGCGATCTTCACCGGCTGATTCCCAGCGTCCACGATCTGGCTGCCCAAGGTATGCCAATACCCGGAGTCGGCGGCGAGCAGTGCGGTGGTGCCGGCCAAAACGGCCAGCAGCGATTTCAACGTCATTCACGGTCTCCCATTTCGAGTACCTACCCGAGAGAGGTAGTATCAAACCCAAAGCAGGTGTAGGCCCAAAGTTTGGTCGTTACAGGAATCAACGACATAGAAGACTACTCCCCATGGAGGTAGCCTTTCGTTTCGACAGGGAATAGGAAATCTTTACCCGTACGGCGTGGTACTTTTCTAGCGAATTGCCATCGTGACACCCGCCTGCGACTGGAATCCGCCCGCCGCAACGGTCACCGGAATCGCACCGCCCACCGGAGCCGTTGCCGGAATCCGGGCGTTGAACTGAAAGACCCCCGGCAGGATTCGGCCCGCAAACAGCAGTTCGCCCTCGCGGTCGCCGAACAGCACGCGCGCCCGCGCCACCGGCGTCCCGGACCCATCGGTGTTGCCCATCCCGGTTGCAAACAGCGTCACCACCGCGCCGCGCGCCGCCGGCGTCCCGGCGCTGTTGCGGTCGCCCGTTTCGGCGTGAAACACCACCGCCTGCCCCCTCCCTCCGGAGACAGTAAAGACCCCCGGATTCGCATCAGCCACCGGCAGATAGATCTCGTTCCCGGCCTGCCCCAGAAAACCCAATTGAAGCCGCGCAATCCCACGAATCCCGGCCGGCAGCACCGCCCCGGCCTGCCCCTCGACGGCGTAGAGCATCTCGGCCGGCTTCCCATCCACCAACAGCGAAACGTCCCCCACCGTGGTCGGCAGCGCGCCGGAGCCATCCAGCTCCGCCATCGCCATCCGCGACGCCCCGAAATCACTGCCGAACAGCGCCACCACCTGCCCCGGCGAAACGGGCCCAGCCGCGAAGCTGGCGCCATTCACCACGGCTGCCGCGGCCACGCGCGGCGTGGTCGGCTTGCCCAACAAAACGTAGTTGCTCTGCCCGGCCCGCAGCGCAAAGGGAATCACCCGCCGCGCGCCGCCGATCGTCACAACGGCCTCGTAGCTCCCCCCAAAGCCACGAAAGCGGACGGCCCCATCGGCATCGGTTCGCGTATTCAAACCGCTCCGCCATTTTCCGGAAACCAGCTCCCGCCAAATCGTCCCCGCCGGCTTCGGCGTCCAGTCGGTACGCCACAACGCGGCGTTCGGCCGGAAGTGCGCGCCCTCCCAGAACCCCCACAGCGTCACCCCGCTCAGCGCCGGATGGCTGAAGGCCATCGTCAACAGATCGGACAGATACTCGGCCTGCAGCCCCTCGTCCTCCACATCAATGTCGAGCTCGGTCATCTGCAGGTCGCGCTTGTAGGCGCCGTAGCGCGAAAGGATCTCATACACTCGCGCCGGGTCCGTCAACTGCCCTTGCATATGCGCCTGCAATCCGATGCCATCGACGGGGGCCTCCTTCAGCGTTTGCAACACCGCGTCCAACCCGGCCTGGTGCGGCGTGTCGTTGCCCCCGCCTTCAATCAGATTGTAGTCGTTCACATACAGCCGCGCCGCCGCGTCGCCGGCCCGCGCCGTCGCAAACCACGCCGCTATTGCCGACCCGCCGATAATCTTCTGCAACGTCGTGTTGGTTACCGGTTCGTTCAGCACATCCCACTCGGAAACCAGCCCCGCCGTCGCCGCCGTCGTCGTCGCGATATGCCGGTCGATCTCGGCCTGCAAGCCGCTCGGGCTCGCCGCAAACCCGCGCAGCGACACCGGCAGATACTGCCAGTCGGGCCACACCAGATTGTGCCCGCGAACCTGCTTAATCCCGTTGGCGCGCAGCCAGTCCAGCCCGCGTAGCGCCCGTTCGGGATTGACGCTCCACTCGGTCCATTTCAAGTCGTTCTCTGGCGTTGCGCGATTGAAGTTTTCCAGAAACGTGCGCCGGTAGCCGTCGGCCGCCGCCCCGGAAGCCAGCAGCAACTCCGATTGCACCGCCGTGCCGAATCCGAACTGGTGCGCCGTCATCCGGATCTCGATCCCGGCATCGGCCACCGGCTTCCCCCCGTCATCGCGAACCACAATCACCGCGTCGCCTTTGCGCAACGTTTCAATCCGGCGCTCGGCCTCGGCCCGCCACCCTTTGTCCGCGAAGCCTGCATACGGATAGTCGCTCAGCCCCAACGCGCTGATCCGCCCACCCGGCCCGTAGTTCACCAACTCGAGCCCCGCCAGCTCAATCTCCTGCGGCCCGAACCCCACCCAGAACTGAATGGAGAAGCCGTCGGCCAAGTTCGTCTTCACCGCCCGGAACGGAATCTGGAACCGTTTCCATTCGGTCCCCGCCGACAGAAACCACTCGGCCGACTTCTGATACGGCGGCTGGTCTTCCTGCACCACGAACCGCGTATGCCCCTGCCCGTAGACGGCCGACACACTGCGCACCCACACCGTCGCCAGCAGCAGGTCTCCCTGCCGGATCCCCTGCAACGCGCGGCCCGTCAAGGTGAAGTCATACGGATTGCCTGTCCCCGCCGGAAACGGCGTCTTCAGCCGCCAGATTCGCGAAAACGGCTGGCCCGTCACATCGGCGACCGTCCAGTTCTCCGCGCCCAGGCCCTGCAACCGGAACTGCGGCGTCGCATCCGGCGGCAGCAGCGGCACCCCGGTCTGCGCATAGGCCATCGAGCCGGCAGCAAACAGGAGTGTGAACCACGGACAGAGTTGACGCATAAATCCCTTCGACGTCTCGACGTCTGTCTGATTTATCGGCGAAATGTGGAGGGAATTTTAAAAAGATTGGGATGGCGGTCGATTAGCTCTTCAGGAGCGGAAGTACGGTGGATCCCTACATACCCGGCTAGGTCTTTGCCGAATGGGGGAGCCCCCGGCCACAGCGGCCGCTCCGGAATTGCAGGACAGGCAAGCCGATGACGACGTTCTTACCGCAAGATATTGCGCAACTCACCAGCGACGCTGAATTCGCGCTCAAGGCGTACCGGACCTTCGAACGGCCCGGCCGGCCGAAGCCGGCGCAAAGCGATGCGGGCGCACAGATTCACGCCATCCGCCGGGCCATCCGGCAAGGCGATGGCGGCGCGGCCCCTTCCGGCAACGCGGATCTCATACTCACCCCGGCCGACTATCACGGCCGCTCCGGCTACCAACCGCCCGACGACGGCCGCGCCTACCGCGCCCTCGATGCCTTACGCAGCGACAAACCCGCCACCCGCCGCACCGGCCGCAAGACAACCGTCGCCCTGTTCGCCTCCGCCGGCGGCTGCGGCGTCACCACCATCGCCGCCACCCTTGCGCGGCTGCTGAGCGATTCCAACGAATCGATTGCCCTCATCGACGACACCCCGCAATCCCTGCTCGGCGCCTACTTCGGCCTGCACAGCTTCGGCGGCGGCGTCCGCACCATCACCCACCCGGACTTCGCCGAGCGTTCCTCGGTCCACATCGTCAACCGTCCCCGCGCCGTCGGCGACGACTGGGTCGCCTCGGCCTGCGAACATCTCGACGGCGAGTTTGATCGGATGATCCTCGACATGTCGCCCATGTTCCCGCCGTCTTATCTGAAGAAGGTGCTCCGCGACGCCGTCGCCATCGTCCCGCTGCTTCCCGATCTCCGCACCGCCTGCCGCCTGGAGCCGATGTTGAAACGGCTCATCGCGCTCCGCGACGAGTGCGACTCGCCGCTCCCCATCTACTTCCTTCTCTCGCAATTCGACCCGCAAGTCCGGCTCCACTGCGAAATCGGCGAGTGGTTGCAGGAGTCCTTCCGCTCGCTCGTCCTGCCGCTCACGCTGCGCCGGGGCGACGAGATCTCCGAGGCCCTCGCCGACGGCGGCACGGTCATCGACTACGCCCCCTCCTCCGGCATCGCCCTCGACTACCGCATGCTCGCCGCCTGGATCAAACAACTTCCCCCCGCCGGACCGCAGGAGTAATCTCGTGCCCACACCCAAACAGAAATTCAACTTCCAGACGCTCCTCGTCCTCCCCATCCTCGCGGGCCTCGCCCTGCTGGCCACGCTTCCGCTCACCTGGAGCGATCAACTCATCGTCGGCGTCGCCCTTTATGCCTTCTGCGTCTATCTCAACAGCACCTCAAAAAGCTACCGCGTCACGCTGATTCTCATCCTGCTCTCGGTCTTCTGCACGGCCCGCTACACGATCTGGCGCTACCTCGAAAGCTGGCGGTTCTTTGGCGTCCAGGGCTCCTCGGCCATCTCGGTCGATCTCATCTTCGTCACCCTCCTGCTCGGCGCCGAAACCTACGCCGCGCTCATCCTCGCCCTGGGCTACTTCCAGGGCTTGAAGCCGCTCGGCCGCAAGCCGATTCCGTTGCCGGAGGACTCGACCAAATGGCCCACCATCGACGTCTTCATTCCCACCTATAACGAGCCGCTGGAGATCGTCAAACCCACCGTCATGGCCGCGCTCAACATGGACTACCCGCACGACCGTTTTAAGGTCTACATCCTCGACGACGGCCGCCGCGACGAGTTCCGTCAATTCGCCGCCGACTACGGCGTCTCGCACGTCACCCGCGCCGACAACAAGCATGCCAAGGCCGGCAACATCAACGCCGCCCTCAAAAACACGAGTGCCGATCTGGTCGCCATCTTCGACTGCGATCACGTCCCCACGCGCAGCTTCCTGCAGTTGACCGTCGGCTGGTTCCTCACCAATCAGAAGCTCGGCATGGTGCAGACGCCGCACCACTTCTACTCGCCCGATCCGTTTGAAAAGAACCTCGATATCTTCAAGGAAGTTCCCAACGAAAGTTCGCTCTTCTACGGCATCGTACAAGACGGCAACGACTTCTGGAACGCCACCTTCTTCTGCGGCTCCTGCGCCGTCATCCGCCGTCCGGCGCTCGAAGAGATCGGCGGCGTGGCCGTCGAAACCGTCACCGAAGACGCCCACACCTCGCTCCGCATGCAGCACCGCGGCTGGGGCACAGCCTACATCAACATCCCGCAGGCCGCCGGTCTCGCCACCGCCAGCA
>Ga0315906_10011595_pt1 | contig 10272 bp, 12 predicted proteins | sample LakEriMetagenome_4_FD_203526 | JGI IMG/M metagenome (GOLD analysis project Ga0315906, IMG submission 203526) | Freshwater fungal communities from buoy surface, Lake Erie, Ohio, United States - Buoy 2 MA122 | ecosystem: Environmental > Aquatic > Freshwater > Lake > Lake biofilm | place: USA...
AATACTAAATCGGTGTAAGTTCCGGGAATTGTTGAAAATGTGACGGTTGCAGCAGCACTTCCCAAAGTCGTCGTCGCGATCGGCTCATAGGTCTTTGGCATTGTTATCCCTTGATTCCGTAGAGGGCTGCGTGTGTATATTGAACGAATGAAGCCGCGCCGTCCGGATAAAGTCGAACTGCGTTCACGGCTGCCGTGTTCATCCAGAGCCCAGAGTTGAAACGAATTCCACCTGATCCGTTAGCATCATAACCCTGCAAAGTGCGAACCGTTGTGTTTTTGTTTGTGTTGGCGTAATCCAAAATGTCGATAATGCCAACGGTAAAGATGTTTGAAGTAGTGCTGGCAGATGTTTGAAGCATTCCGTAAGTGAAAGCCGTCGAAGTGGCTGCAGCAGCCGAAGCGTTCGATCCATCGCCGGCGAGAATGTGGTAAGCATAATTAGACCCTGTATCAGCGTTCAGCCTGTAAAAAACGCTATTGACGGTCGCTGCGCGATTATCACGGCTCAGAATTCTGATTTGGAGATGCTGATAGGTCGAAGGAATAGACGTAAAATTGATTTCAGAGGAGCCACCAGCACCCACGGTGACGGTTGCGATGGATTCGAAATCGCCGACTTGTGGCGCGGCTGATCCGATAATCCCTGGAATGAGAAGCATTAGGTGAGATCGCCTACCACTAGCCAGGTGTCGGTTCCGACCTTGATGCAGGACGCAGCCGAGTAACGAGCTCGAAGCACCGGCGCGGTCGATGTTGCTCCGGTCGATGTGATGGTGGTCGTGCCTGATGTGACCGCCTTGATGGTGGTTGCACCGGTTCCAAGCTGAGTGACGTTGATGACCGAACCGATTGGGAAAGCGACGTTGGCGTTGGTCGGAATAAGGAAATCGTTAGCCGAAGCCACGTTCATGCGAACGAGCTTGTTTCGGTTGTCGGTCAGAACTGCGGTGTAGGTCGCGGTTTGGTCGTTGAGCGTGACCTTGCCTAATCCGTCATCGAAGCCGTTACCGATGGTTCGCATGGCAGACGCGCCATCTTTGACCAGATCGGTATCGTCGGGTAGATCGATTCCGAAGATTGTCGTGGTTGCCATTAGCTAATAACTCCTATCGCGTTCTGCCATGTAAGTGTAGCATCTACGTCTGCCCATTCGAGGGTAGCCGTTACCTGATCCCAATCCTGCGCCACCGTCCAGAATTCGGTCGGGCTGAGGGTAAGGCTCAGGGAAAGTCCTGAAAGTGTGGATCGGAACGTCCAGCCTTCGACATAACCCACGAATGAACCGCCGTTGATATTGGCTGGCAGGTTAGCGATTGCCACCGGCATTCCCATAAACACGTTCAGAAGGCTGTCTCGGTTTGCGTCGCTTAGCTCTGGGTTTTGCAGGGCATAAGTAATTGAGTCGAACTTAGACTTAGGCGTAGAGCGGAAGGTCACGAACCGTTCAGCCACCGCCTGCGCGTCTGGATCGTCATCGATCAGCGAATTGATTGTCCTAGCATAAAGTCCATAAGCGTCGATTGAAGTTTGGTCGGTGTAGGTGTAGGACGTGCCGAAATTGTTTTTATAGTTGATGACCAAGTCGTTCACGATGTCGCCCTGGCGCGTCGTGGAGCGGATACCTTCGGCGAGCGCATGATTGGCGTCGAGGTTGACGTAACCATTGGCGACTAGGTAATCCTGGCGGTGATCTGCGTCTCCGTAGGAAATCAAGCCGTTCGCGTCCTCATAGAGATAACCGATGCCAGAATTAGCAATATCGGCGACGTAAGAATACATATTGACCGGCGCAGCCGCTCGGCTGATCATTTCGTATTCACCTTCGTCAATGTCGCCTATGCCTACGTTTTCGGCGTCCTCCCAGGTAACGGTCGGGTCGTAGGAGTTCCAGGTTTCAGAGGTTGCGACTTCATTCCACGAATTCGTCAGAAGGCTTTCGAGAATGGTTCGAATCTGAATGCCGTCGAATGCTTTGCTCAGCGATCCTTCCCAGACCGCATTCTGGAGCTTTGCCAAAGCCCCGAGAGCATAAATGTCTAACACGGTGACGGTTGCAGCTGATCCGGTGCGCTCGACTCCTACCGCTATGTCTGATATTCGACCGCCGAAGATCGGAACGTAAGCGTTAGACGTATCTTTGACTTCGATATTGATTGAGGTATTGATGCCCCAGGAATAGACCTGATTGGTGAGATTGAGGACGCGAATCGCCGCATAGCCAGCCTGAGCCTGAGCGTTGACGTCGGTTCGACCAGACGTGATTGAAAAACCGACCAGCGTGATGCCGGTGATTGTGTCGCCGTTAGCCTTGATGCGGTAGTCGGGAGTCCAGGCGGTCACGTTACGAGGACACCGCCTAAGAAGCCACCGCCGCCACCGGTGCCACGCGATGCTGACTCCGTGAGAACTCGGGCGATCTGGCGAGCGGTTGACTCTGAATCGATTGCTCCGTTGACGGTGATGTTATTCGTTACCGGTGCGACTGCCGAAGCTGCCGGTGCGCTCGCGGTTGGAACACCGCGCTCGATGGCGCGAATGGACGGCGCAGAAGGTGCAACCGCACCGCCTGAGGGTGCTGCGATGGTTGGAATGTTAGGAAGTAACGGAACCGCGTTGTATGCCTTGATGAGAGCGTTTATGCCGATGATGGCGGCTTCGACGGTTGCGGTGATGACCTTCGCCACCGTCGCGATAACCTTGATGACTCCCTCAGCGATGACGCCTAAGCCTTTGAGCGCACCACCTAAGACCTTTCCGATGGTTGGTGCGATGTAAGTCTGGATCAAGTCTGCGAATGCGCTAAACGATTCTCGGTTGTCGCTGATCGCGTTTCGGACGCGATTGAATAGGCTGACCGCGCCTTCGAATGCCGGACGCAAAACCCGAAGCACGATGTCGACCGTCTTTTGAATGTTATCGGCAAGACCACCAGGCGCACCGAATGACTCGGTAAATCGGTTGATAACCGGCACCACGTTAGCGTTGACGAAATTGATGAGTCTTTCGAGGATTGGGAGCAAAGCGAATCCCACGGATTCTTTGGCTTCGTCGAAACCGACTTTGAGACGATCGAGACGACCCTGGAAAGTGTTAGCGGCTGCGGCTGCCTGACCTTCGAACGTCTGCCCTAGTTTCTGGGTTATTTGGTCGAATGAGAGGGTTGCGACCTCAGCCTTAGATAAACCCACACCCAGACGCGTTAGACCGCCTAGATTGCCTTCCTGGGCTTTTGAGAGGGCTTCTGTGACGGTTTGCAGGCTACGACCTGAACCAGCCGATACGTCGAGCGCGAGAGCTTGAAGCTTTTGAGCCTTTTCGAGATTGCCGGTCGCTCGGACGAGTCGATCAAGGCTTGGTCGAAGCTGATCATCCGCGACACCGGTGGCGAGTGAGGTTTTGAGGATGAAATCTTCGGTGGCTTGAACCTGAGCGTCGGTTGCCTTTGTGACGTTCTCTAGGGTTCGGCGTAGTGACTCCTGCGCCTTCTCATCTTCGATTGCGGCTTTGACTCCATCGACGGCAAGCTTGACGGCATAAGCTCCTGCGGCGGCTGCGGCTGCGGCGAATGCTACGGCTGCCTTCTTGCCGAATTCGGCGACCTTATTGCCAAAGGTCTGAACTTCCTTCTCACCCTGACCAAGTTGCTTTTTGAGGTTATCAACGTCGGCAAGGATGGAAAGTTTCAGCGTGCGGAATTCAGCCATTTCAAGTCCACTTCTTCAAAATGCGATCAAAGGCTTCGACCCATTGGGCGACTAGTTGAGGCTGAATGCGACGGAGTGTCGGATATATGAAGTATCCAGCGTTACCACGCCCCGAGGATCTTGGAGTGCGCTTTGGAAACTGTGTGAATCGATTAGAACCGAACTCAAAACCACGCCATAGTTCTTTCGTCGTACCACCACCGCTAAAACGCTGACTTGCGAACCCATAAGAGAATTCACCGACTTTTGAGGTACGGCTAACGCGCACACCATCCGCGATTCGCCGAACCGCGACCGGATTGACTGTGCGAGTGAGCGCGGCTTTTCTGACTTCCTGCGCCGCATATTGCGCCAGCTCATAACCCATTTTCTTGGCTTCGTCGGTTGCTTGTTCGTCCATCGCTTTGAATGCGCCAATGACCGAACGCAGTTCCTTCTTGTCGAAGGCTAAGGCTGGTTCGGTCACTTGCGCTCCTTCAATACTTCAAGAGCGGTCAGGATGTCTGATGCATCCGTCCACTCACTCATCGGAATTCTGGTCGCTATCGCCAATTCGACGATAAGCCGGCTCAGGCTTCCGGCTGGGTGGCTTTTGGGTCGGACTCACCTGCCGCAACGTCCTCAACCGTGAGGCTCCAGACGTCAAAAGGTTTCACCGGTAGTCCTGCGGCTTGACGCTTGTGAGCGTGATACGCCAGGAACATAAGATCCCAAATGCCGATGTTTCCTTCGGCGTGCGTGATCTTGTTGCCGGTTTCCCTTTCCCACTTAGCCCACTCCGGCGGCTGCGCGGTGTAGGTTTCAATAGATCCCGAGGTGTATGTAATTGTTATTGGTAGTTTCATATCCCGATTCTCCGATTAGCTAAAGGACTCAGCCGGAACGCCGATGACCTGGAACTCAAATGTTACTGTCTGCGCGTCGTTTCCGCTTCCACCGGCTGACGGCCATGCTGGAAGAATCTGGAAAGTAAAAACCGCGCCTGATGCTGCGGTGAACACGGTGCTGATTCCGGTGTTCGGTGCTGACTCAGCGACGCCCCAAAGGATCTCGCAAAGCGATCCGGTAGCACCCCAATCAGCGAGCATTTCCACCGAAAAGGTGAAATTGTTGTCGAGAACTTTGTAGGCTTTGCCATCGAGTGTCTCGTAGGTTTCGCGAACCATTTCGCCGCTTAGAACGGCTGAGGTCGCCTGAGCGTCGAAATTGTTACCACCGATAGTGAAGGTAACATCGCGACCGGTAATTACGGCGGTAGGCATTTCTGCTCCTTAGTTTTGGAAATAGGTTGAAACCCGAATATCAGCGACGAGCTGATTTGCGGATCCCACCTGTGTGACTGTTGGTCGGTTGACCTCTCCGACGATATAGCCGGAAGGCAGATTCGTCAGAACGCTAGTGATGAGTTGTTCCAGATTGTCGAGTGCGGCTGCGTTGCTCGCATAGTTGACGCCAACGGCGAGAACCATATTGACGCGTAATCTCAGGGTTGCTTTGCCGATTGTTTCGATTTCCAAATATGGATCATCGGGAACGAACGATACGTGAGGAACCTGGGGAGCCTCCGGAACGTGGTCGTAGATATTGGCAGGAACCGCAGCGAGCGAGGATTTGAGCGCGGCGCGAACCTCGGTCGCGATCGTCATAGGGCGATTGACTCCTGGTCGATGTGCTTACCGAGAAGCCCTGAAACGCGATTGAAAAGGCTTCGACCGAGACGGAATGGCGTTACCTGGAAATCCACGCCTTCAATCTGACCGCCTACTGCGCTGCGTGATTGAAAAACCTCGGTGGCGACCGCTAAAACCGCCGACTCAACCTCTGGAACGCCTACGTAGGTGCTCGCGCCACTCAGGGTCGCAGTTCCAGCCGGAATTAGGTTCTTTTTTGCGATGTCGGCATTAGTGATCGCCACACGAAAGGTCGTATCGCTAAGACCGTCTGCGAGAACGGTGTGAGTGCCGTTGAAAGGTGAGCCAGCATTCGCGATGACGACGCTTTGACCTTCGTTGAACACCTGAACGGCGTCGAAGGTGAAGATTGCTTGATTGTCTTGCAATTCGACCGAACGAATCGGGCTGGAGTATTTGACGAGCATCGGAAGCACGACATTCTCAGCCGTATCGATGACGTCTTCCAAAATAGGATCCGAGTAAAGCGAAACGGAGACACCGAGGACGGCGCGGAGTTGACCTACGCTGATAATTGTCGGCACGTGTGCTCCTTTCGGTTAGGGATCCTGGGTGGGCTCGGGATCACACCCACCCAGGACTATTGATTGTTACTAGCTCAGCTTGCGGAAAGCTGTTGGGTAACGGTTGACGACTGCGGCATAACCATAGACGCCGATCTCGATGCGACCATTTGCAACGAGGTTTGCACGAATCTGGACGGTGCCGGACTCATGGAAACGCATCGCTGCGGATGGGTAAACGAGAGCGTGCTTGACGTTTGCATCGTCACCGGTGTAGTTCGGATCGACGACGAGGTTCAAGCCTGCAACTGTGCCGGCGGTCGAACCCTGTGTGATAAGACCGTTCGCGTTGCTTGGAAGAGCTGCGGCGAAGAGTGGTCGGTTGTCGCTGCCGGTTGCGGAAAGCAAGTATGCGAAATCGATACCTGCGGAGCCGCCTGTTGGAGCAACGAGAAGGCGGTTTGGTGTGAAGCGCATGACGTTATAGGAGTCTGCAATTCCGTCAGCGATTGCTGCATAAACGGAGCCACCGGTTGAGGAAGCTGCGTTCTGTGCTGCGATTTGCGCTGCGTAAGCATCGGTCTTTTGCGCGTAGGACGCTGCGAGCTCACGAAGGAGCAAGTCAACAAATGATGGGTCAGAACGATCGACGAGTTCGACGTTGACGACGTTTGCGCCTGCGAACTTGACGATTGTATCTTCCTGGAAGGTTACTGCGGTGTCGGTTGAATCAAACTCGACGCCTTCACCGGTAACTGCAACGGTCGCCTGTGCTCCGAGCTTTGGCGTGAAAATCTTCATGCCGGACGCTGGAAGTGCTGCGCGCTCGATGGAGTTGATGAACGGACGTGAATCATCGATGACGCCGATGATGTCGCGAAGGTAGTTTGGTGGAACCATTCCGGTGTTCTCGGAAACGGTAGCGATGTCGAGTGCTGCGACGAGATCGCGTGCATCGGTGTCGCCTTGTGCAGCGCGAACCTGTGCGAGTGCGTATTGTCCTGCGGTGACGTTGAGGTTCACGCGAGGAGTGGTGAACATCGGTGCAGACTTAGCCTGAACCTCTGCCACCGGTGCTTCTACCGTTTCGACGGCAGGAGCTGGAACGGTAGTGTCGGACACTTGTTCTCCTTGTGTTGTTGGTTGATCCTCAGAAGCGGATGCTTCCTCGGAAACTTGTTCGTCGCTTGCTGCGACCTCAGCGACTCGCGCTGAATCGATTGCTGGCTCTGTGACCAGGCTGACTTCGATGAGTTTTGCAGATGAAATCACCATAGCGCCATCCTGATTCGCCCAATCGTTGAGCTTGACGCCTACTGAAAAGCCATCGCGTAATCCTTCGGCTGCTTCTACCAAAGCGTCGGACGCGACGGTGGTGTTTGCGAGCTTGAACTTGGCTTCGATGCCGGTGTCGGTGACTTCTGCGCTGAGCATCTTGCCAATTGGCTTGCTCATCTCATGCTCCAGCAAAAGCTTCACGTTCTTTCCGAACTGAATTGAATTCTCGCTGAAAATGGTGCGTCCGGCTGAGGTGTTGCCTTCTTCGCCCCATGTAACGATGCGACCGGTGAGCGTGCGTGACTCGACGTCTGCCGCCGTGATGGTCATTGGAAAATTGATCTTCATCCTAAGAGATCCTCTGCTTTCCTGACTTCCTCCACGGACATCGCTCCGATGCCGGTGAGAATCTGATAAATCTGTGCTCGCTCCAAAGGATTTCCACGAAGGAAATCATCTAGGTCGAAACGAACGCGAGTGCCTGCCGGTGTGAAATCGTCCATCGATAGACGCGACTCGATCGCGGTCAGGATTGGTCGAAGCGAGAAATCGATAAGCGAACGACGCTCATTCGTGGCGTTCGAATACGTCATCGAAGTAGATTCTGCGCTGAGAAAGTATGCAGGGATCCCGCATTGACGTGCTAGTTCCAAAGCGATGTACTGACGAGCTTCGCTGAGTTGAAGTTGCTTAGGATCAAAGCCGAGAGCCTGGAGTTCGACGTCAGCATTCAGAAAAGCGGTTGCGCGATTTTGACGACTGACTTTCCATGACTCTAAAAGTGCTTTGATGCGCTCGGAAGGTAGGTTCGTGCCGGTCGATTTGAGAACCATCGTTGGGAGCGGTTCTTTTGCGTAGATTTCGGCAGCCTTTTCTAATTCAATCGCTGCTCTGATAGTGCGACCGGCACGATTCAAAATCCCGACGTCTGCGAGATTGTAAAACGCAATAATGGAACCGACCCCGGTCATTGGAACGTTCTGTCCGTTGACGGTGTAGCCGATGACTTCTGTGCCGAGCGGATTAGTGCGAACGCTAACCCATGTTGGATCGATGCGTGTCCATTGACGAACGCGACCACCATCCGAAGCGGCATACATGTCGAGAACCTGACCGTAAGCCACACCGAAAAGCCAAAGATCCTGAGCAAGATACGAATAGATCAACGACGCAGGAACCCGAGGATCTGGTTGACGAAATGATCGCTCGACCGGTATGCGCTGACCTGTTGCGTCATTGAATTTTTCAACCGGTAATGATCCAACGGTTGATGTAATAATTCCGTTAGCGCGTGCAACTGCCGGAACTGATAAAGCGGATGCGCGAGGAACGCTAATCGTTCCGCCTGCGATATTGAGTGCGGTTTGATTGACGTAGAAAGGTGCGAGAGAAGCTGCAACGTCAACTACGTCGTTAGCCTGTTTTGGAGTGCCGAATAAATCGGATAGAACGCCCATTGATGGATAATTCTAGCACGAAAGACCGTCTAATAAACGAAACCGCCGGCGTCCAAAGACCGGCGGTCGCGTTTCCTGGAGTATCTGACTCCGGGAGCGGATCAAGCGCGTTCAGCCTACGACGATATCGATCCCATCGTCAACCCGAGTCGCAAAGTGCGTGACCAGGGCTGAAGCAACGGCAGCGCAGACGGTGGCGCTGGATGCCCGACGACCAATAACCCATGAACTATCACCACGTTGATATTTCACGGCTGAAAGCACTTGCTTGGTGAATTCCTCCTGACCTGAGTGCCTGAACCTGCCTGAATTGATGGCTCCCGACCATTCGTCGCATGCTTGCATGTAATCGTTGCCATCGACGTCATGCACCGGAATACCGGCTGGCATAAGTCGAACCGCGATCGCGGATGCGGTTTGCTTTGAGTAAGCAAGCGTCTCGACCTGATACTTTCGAACCCACGGCGCGATGTCGTTCGCCAGGGCTTTATCGTCGAGAGCCAAATCTGACTTCCATGTCTGCAAGAGGACGACACCAAATCGGTCGCCGTCGAGCTTCTGAGCCGCAACCAAAGCCGCTTCCTGACGACTAGGGCTAAGATCGATGCCAAGCCATGTCGTCTTTTGAGGGTCAAGCACGATCTTCTCATCGCGGCAGGTTTCCCATTGGTCAGGGTCAACCGCACCATTCAAGGTCGTCACCCATTGGCAAAGCATTTCGGTTCGGATGGTGTCCGGTGGGTCATTGAGAGCCATTTTGAGATTTTCGGGATGGATCGTGTAACCGAGCGATGGATTTGCTTGCGCTAAACCTTCCCACATTTTCAGCGACCCGTCGATGGGAGTGTCCGGATGCGCCGAATACTCCCACCAACCAATATCGTCACCCGAACCGCTCAGAGAGGCGAGAGCGCGATCGCGTAACGAATTCAGGATCACCGATGAGGCGTCACCGGCGTTCGAGTAAATCCAGGTCTGCGGATTTCTCGCCGCCTGCAGCGTATAACGGATTGATGCCCAGGTTGCTTCATTTTTATACTCGCGAAGCTCATCCAGGTGGATGGCTTCAGGCTTTGAGATTCCTCGGGTGGCGTTATTGCTCGCTCGGTAGATATACCGCGCTCCGTTCATGAATTGGATTTCCTGTTCGCCATTTGCCCAACGAATCTTCTTCACTTCGCCTGCGAGCTTCGAAGCTTCGACAATATCGACCAGCCGTTTGAAGGATTCTCGGGCGGTGGAAATCGTGTGAGCGGTTCCGATTTGCAGGTCGTCTCCGTAAAGCATGGCTCCGGCAAGGATGCGAAGGATCATGAAGGTGGTTTTGCCGGACTGTCTGGCGATGAGAAGTCCGTTGAGCGGATAAGCCCAGCGACCGTTTTCTTTGACTTTCAGGCTATTGATGGCTACGAATTCCTGCCAGGGAAGCAAAGGGAAGCCGATTTCGCGGCAGAAGTCGATCATTTCCTGACCCCGAGAGGGTAAATCATTGAGTTTTGAGTGAATGCGTGGCTCAGTAACACCTCTTATTTCCGATATGAGCCGATCACTCACGATGCTTCCTCATTTCGGTCGACCGACCCAGATTCGTCGCCGTAGTGGACGATTGTGCCCGTTTGAGAGGTAAAAGAGTCCAG
>Ga0315906_10011598_pt1 | contig 10272 bp, 10 predicted proteins | sample LakEriMetagenome_4_FD_203526 | JGI IMG/M metagenome (GOLD analysis project Ga0315906, IMG submission 203526) | Freshwater fungal communities from buoy surface, Lake Erie, Ohio, United States - Buoy 2 MA122 | ecosystem: Environmental > Aquatic > Freshwater > Lake > Lake biofilm | place: USA...
GAGATCGTCGACACCCGGCGCCGCGCCCAGCGCCCAGGCGGCTTCGTATTCCAGGCCGCCCGATGCACCCCAGTATTCGGGCTTGTTCACCACTGAGAAATGCTTTTCGTCGATCTTGGAGATGCGGCCGCAGGCGATGGTGCAGCCAAAGCACGCCTGGTTGGTGACCAGATGCGACTTGCCATCGGGGCGCTTGGCGAGCATGGCTTCGGCAGAGATCTTGCTCGCACCTTCGAACTGCACGTCGCGGTGATTGCGCGTGGGCAGCGACCCGGTTTCATTGATGACATTCATCAGCACCTGCGTGCCATAGGTGGGCAGGCCCTGGCCGGTGACCGGGTGGTCGTGCAGGATTTTTTTCTTCTCGGCCGTGACCTTCATGAAGGCCTTCGCATCACGGATGTTGCCCACACCCTTGGTGCCGCGCACAGCGATGGCTTTGAGGTTCTTCGAGCCCGCCACCGCGCCCACGCCGGAGCGACCCGCCGCGCGATGAAGGTCGTTCACCACTGCAGCGAACAGCACCAGATTTTCGCCGGCCCGCCCGATCGAGGACACGCGGGTGAGCGGATCCTGGAGCTCTTTCTTGAGTGTTTCCTCGGTGTGCCAGACCGTTTTGCCCCACAGGTGGGCGGCGTCGCGCAGCTCGGCCTTGTCATCGACGATGGAGAGATACACCGGCTTGGCGGATTTGCCCTCGACAATGACCATGTCCCAGCCAGCCATCTTGAGCTCAGCGCCCCAGTAGCCCCCCGAATTGGAACAGGCGATGGCGCCAGTGAGCGGCCCCTTGGTGATGACCGAGTAGCGACCCCCCGTGGAGGCCATGGTGCCGGTGAGCGGACCCGTGGCCCAGATCAGCTTGTTGTCAGGCGACAGTGGATCGACCTTGGGGTCGACCTCATCAACGAAGTATTTGGTGGCAAGGCCGCGCTGGCCCAGATAGTCGCGGGCCCAGTCCATGCGAAGCGGCTCGCTGGTGCAGGTGCCCTGGGTGAGGTTGACTCGTAGAATTTTTCCAGCCCATGACATGGTCGTGTACTCCTTATGCGGCGGTCTGGTTGCCGAGCTTGTCGGCCCACTGCTTCATGCGATCGAGGCCCGTCCAGCTGGCATCGACGTAGGTGATGGCGCCGGTGGGGCAGGCCTCCGCACACGCGGGTTCGCCCCCGCACAGGTCGCATTTCTGGACCTTGCCGGTGTCCTGCACATAGTTGACCGTGCCGAAGGGGCAGGCAATGGTGCAGACCTTGCAGCCCACACACACGTCTTCCAGGACCACCTTGGCGCCGGTGCCGGCATCGATCTTGATGGCCTCAACCGGGCAGGCGTGCAGGCACCACGCCTCGTCGCACTGGGTGCAGGTGTAGGGAACCTTGCGGCCGGTGTGATGGAAATCGAACACCTTGATGCGCGACTTCGAAGTGTTGAAGGTGCCGTAATTTTCAAAGCTGCAGGCCATTTCGCACTGCAGGCAGCCGGTGCACTTGTCCGGATTGATGTGCAGCGATTTCTGCATCCGTGTCTCCGTCCGATAAAGGGTCGCCCGCTGGGAATTAGCGGGTCTGGGTGATTCCCGTCTGTTCGGGCTGTTCGGGATAATACCGGCTCTGCACCGCCTTGCCTATCCGGGTGGGCGGCTTGCGCCAGCCGATCACCGCTCGGCTACACTCGCCACTCGTATCGGCCTGATTGCTCCGGCCGAGATTTCGCTCCCACTCTGTCAGGCATCCTGCCGTGAATCAGCCCGCTTCCGCAGCGTCCGCTTCGAACACCCTGATCGACTCGATTGATTCGCTGATGGCCGGTTTCGGTCGCCACGACTACATCTGCGACCGCAGGCTTGCGACCGTCGCGTTTCTGTCGCTGCGCATGAAACGCCCGCTTCTGCTGGAGGGCGAAGCGGGCGTGGGCAAAACCGAACTCGCCAAAACCCTGGCTGCCATGCTGCAGGCGCCGCTCATCCGTCTGCAATGCTACGAGGGCCTTGATATTGCTCAAGCCGCGTACGAATGGAATGTCTCGCGGCAGCTGCTTGAAATAAGGCTTGCGGAAGCAACGGGCCCGATTGATGCGCCGCGGATCGCACGCGATCTCTACCGGCGCGAGATGCTGATCGAGCGCCCGCTTCTGAAGGCCCTGCTGTCGCCAGTGCCGGCGGTCCTGCTGATTGATGAACTCGACCGTGCCGACGAACCCTTCGAAGCGTTTCTTCTGGAGATGCTGGGCGAAAACCAGATCACCATCCCCGAGTTGGGAAGCCTGCAGGCGCTGCATCCGCCGCACGTGGTGATCACCTCCAATCGCACGCGCGAACTGCGCGATGCGCTCAAGCGTCGCTGCCTCTACCACTGGCTCGACTATCCCGATACCGAGCGTGAGTTCGAGATCGTGAGGCGCCGTGCTCCGGGGGCCTCGGCCTCGCTCAGTCGTCAGGCGGTCGAGTTTGTGCAACGGGTGCGCACGATGGCGCTCTTCAAGCCCCCCGGCGTGGCCGAGACCATCGACTGGGTGCGTGCACTGCAGGCGCTTGATACGGTGGCGCTCGATCGCGAGCGGGTTGACGCCACCCTCGGCGTGCTCCTCAAGCACCAGGAAGATATCGACCGGGTGAGCTCAGACGCGCCGTTGTCTGTGCCTCCGCCCGCCTGATCCGCGCGCCCGCAATGACCTCGATCGCGCCCGCCGCGTCAGGTGAGCTGGTCCGCAACCTGATGATCTTTGTGCGACTGCTGCGCGAGGCGGGCCTGCGCGTGGGGCCTGAACGGGCGCTGGTCGCCACCGAGGCGTTGGCGATTATCGGTATCGAACAGCGCGAGGATGTGCGCAGCGCGCTCGCGGGCGTACTGGTCGATGCCCCCGAGCATCGGCCGGTGTTCGATGCGATGTTCGACGCCATTTTCCAGCCCGGTCTCATGGAGCAGGCGCTGCTGGGGCGCGCCGGTGAAGCGGTTCCCGGTGCGGCCAGCCGCTCGGCACCCCACATGCCTGCGGGCAATGATCCCGAGGGCGACTCGTCCTCGCTCCGGTTTGCAGCGAACCAGCGCGTGGCACGTGCGCTCGCAAGCCTGCGCGCAGCGCGTGCGGCAGCACCGGTCACGCCGACCGAGGCTCGCGAGCGCTCAGGCGGTTATTCCCGTGACGAGCAGTTGCGCGCCACCGATTTTCGCGCCATGACGGTCGAGGAATTCAACGAGGCGGCCGAACGGGCCGCCCTGCTTGCCCGCAATCTGCCTGAGGAACGTACGCGTCGATCGCGTCCCGCTCGACGCGGTGCGCCCGACCTGCGAGCAAGCCTGCGGCGCGCAGCGCGCTCGCCACTTGCCATCGAACTGCTGCGGCGCGAACCGCGGTGGCGAGCGCAGACGCTCGTGCTCCTCCTTGATGTCTCGGGCTCGATGCAGCGCTATGCGCGCCTGATGCTGCACTGGGCCCATGCGCTCACCGCCGCTGACCCACGCACCGAGACACTCGCGCTGGGAACCCGTCTCACGCGAATCAGCCGCAAGTTGCGGCACCGTGACCCCGATGAAGCGGTGCGAAGCACGCTCGCCGACATCATCGACTGGGGTGGTGGCACCCGGCTGGGCAGCTGCCTCGCGTCATTCAACACGCTCTGGGCGCGGCGGCTGCTGGGCTCACGCACCACCGTGCTGTTGCTGACCGACGGGCTGGACCGCGAGGACAGCACGCTGCTCGCGGCCGAGGCTGCGCGGCTGCGCCGTCATGCGCGACGCGTGATCTGGCTCAACCCGCTTCTGCGCTTTGAGGGCTTCGAGCCCCGCGCAGCCGGCGTTCGCGCACTGCTCCCTTCGGTGGATGCGATGCTGCCGGTCCATAACCTCAACAGTCTCGAACGCCTGCCCCGCGCTCTCGCGGCCCCGGCCCCAGTTCAGTTACGCAGACCAAACAGCGTCGCACCGTCATCGGCGCAATAGCGCCTCACCTCCACGCCATACGCAGCCGACAGCCGGGCGGCCTGCAGTAGCGCCGGCGCGGATCCCCACGCAATCCGGCCCCCCGGCTCCCATAACAGGACCTGATCGGCAATCGCAAGCGCATGGTTGGGATCGTGCGTGCTCAGCACCACCGCGCGGCCGCCCTCGAGCAGCTTCCGAACCGTTGCCAGAATCAACGCCTGGCGAGCCAGATCCAGGCTGGCCGCGGGTTCATCGAGAATCAGCGCTTGCGCGTCCTGGGCAAGCGCACGGGCAATCTGGGCCAGTTGCCGCTCACCATCGGAGAGCTGAGCGAGCACGCGATCCCGCAGCCCTTCCAGCCCGAGGAGAGCGAGCGCGTTGGCCGCGCGCTCATGATCAGCGGCGGTTGCGCTGGTCCACACCCCACGCGCAGCCACCCGGCCAAGCAGCGTCAGATGCTCGACGGTAAACGCACTCTCATCCACCGGTCGCGGCGCGGCAAAAGCCATCATCGATGCCCGCTCGCGGTCAGTCATTCCCGCGAGCACCCGCCCGCCCCAGCGGATGCTGCCGCCCAGCGCGGGTAACGCGCCGATCAGCGTTCTCATAAGACTGGTCTTACCGGCACCATTGGGCCCCAGCAACACGAGGCAACGGCCACGTTCCAGCGTCAACGAGAGCGGCTCGGCAAGCGCCCGCCCGGCAGGGCCGAAACTGAGCGACTCCACCTGAAGGAGCGGCACGGCCGACTCGGGCGACCCGCGCCCGGCAAACGCCTGGGCGGAGGCGGGTTCGGTCCGGGCTTCACTCATCATCGATTTCCTCGACGCATGAGCAAAAACAGTACAGGCGCCCCCAGAAGCGCAGCCAGCACCCCGGGCGGCAGTTCGGTCTCGCCCAAGGCGCGACACACGGTGTCGATCATCAGCATGAACACCGCGCCCAGAAGCGCGCTGGCCGCAAGCCAGCGCGAAAACGCAGCCCCCACCAGCATCCGGGCCAGATGCGGAACGATCAATCCCACCCAGCCGATCACCCCGGCCACGGCGACCGCTGCCGACGTCGCAAGCGCTGCCAGCACCACCACCCACCGCCGTGTGGCGTGCGGAGCCACCCCCATGGCATGCGCCTCATCATCGCCCAGGGCAAGCGCATCGATTCGCCAGCGAAGGAGCGCGAGCGGAGCCAGCGCGAGCGCAAGCGCCCCGGCAAGCCCGCCGAGTGCTGCCGGGTCAACCGCACTGAAACTCCCCATCATCCAGAAACTGATCGCGGGAAGCGACGACCGCGGATCGGCCATGGCAATGAGCGCTGTCAGGAGTGCCCCCGCGAGGCTGGAGACTGCCACGCCCGTGAGAATCAGCCCGAGCAGCCGGTCGCGCGCCGGGAGCAGCGGCCCGAGAGCGAGCACCAGCGCGATGGCCATCAACCCGCCCCCGAACGCGGAGAGTTGAAGCACCATCACCCCGGCCCCCGTCACAATGGCGAGCGCCGCCCCGAGCGCAGCTCCTGCCGACACGCCCAGCAATTCGGGCGCGGCCAGCGGATTACGAAAGGCGCGCTGCAGGCAGGCGCCCGATGCGGCGAGTGCCGCACCCACCAGAAGCGCCGCGACCACGCGCGGAAGGCGCAACTGCCAGAACACCTGCTCGAGCATGGCATCGCGACCATGGGCGGGACCGCCCAGCGCAGCGCCAAGGAGCGCAAACACATCGCCGACATGAAGCGGATAGCGCCCGATACCGAGCGAGCCCAGGCAGAGGAGCGCGACAGCCAGGATCAGCAGGGGCACGGCCACCGCGCGGCCGCGCGCACGGGGAACGGGAGGAAGCGGGTCGGGTGCGGTCATCGGGGCGACGATAGCACCGGTTTATCATCACCGCATGGACACTTCAGACGGCTCCCTGCTCTCGATCCGACTGCGCTTTAGCGATGAAGCACGACTCGGCCCAGGCAAGATCGCGCTTCTGGAGGCAGTCGGTCGCACCGGGACCGTCGCGGCTGCGGGTCAATCGCTCGGCATGTCGGAGCGGCGCGCCACGCTCCTGATCGAGTCGCTCACCGCCTTCTTCGGCGAACCGGTGGTATTGATCGAACCCGGGTCGGGGCGTGCGCAGGTGAGCGCGCTGGGGACAGAGCTGGTCCGTGCATTCCGGGCGCTGGAGACCGATGCAAGGCGATCGTTCGACACGCAGTTTGCGGCCGTGCGGGCGAAGATGTCGGAGGCGGGCCGACCTGTCAGCGGGGAAGCGAAGACATCAGAGGACCGCTGACCCGTCAACGCGCAAGCGAGCGTTCATCGAGCGCGGTGGCCTTCACCATCGCAAAGATCCGATCCCCGATATCAATCGCCAGCTCATCGACGGCCTTCCGCGTGATCAGTGCCACGATCCGCTCATCACCCGGTAGCCGGACGTCAATCCGGGCGATGGGCCCGGGATCACGCTCGATGGCTTCAATCGTCCCTGACAACACGGTGCGAAAGCTGACATCGCGCGGCCGCTGCACGGCGAGCGCCACGTCGGTTGCGCGGATCACGAAGCGGTGCGGCTCGCCTGGGCGACCGATCCGGCCGGGCAACGCAATGACACCCGCCGGATGATCGAACATCGTGAGCCCGTAGGCTTCGTCATAGTCACGCACCCTCGCTTCGATCACCGACACCGCAGCGAAGCCGCCCGCGCCCCGCGCCCAGGCAGGGGCGAGCACTTCGCCGGGAGGGCCGATCGCCTGTATTCGGCCCGCATCAATCACCGCCACCTTGTCGGCGAGGCGCGCCACTTCGTCCGCAGCATGGGAGACATACAAGATCGGCATGCCCGCCTGCTCACGAAGCCGCAGGATGTAAGGAAGGATCTCGAGCTTTCGCTCGGCATCGAGCGAGGCGAGCGGTTCGTCAAACAGTAAAAGCCGCGGCGCGCTGAGGAGCGCGCGGCCGATTGCAACCCGTTGGCGTTCGCCACCCGAGAGCGTGGCAGGCCGCCGGGACAGGAGCGAAGCGAGCCCGAGGAGGTTCACCACATCCTCGAATTCCAGGGCAAGCCCGGACCCCGTTGCCACCCCCCGCGGGTCGTCGGACGATCCACGTCCGAACCGCTCTGCATAGCGCAGATTGCCGCGTACATCGAAGTGAGGAAAGAGCGCCGAGTCCTGAAAAACCAGCCCCACACGGCGTCGGTGCGGCGGAATGAATATTCGCTGTGCGGTATCGACCAGCGTGACACCGCCCACCCGGATGTGTCCGCTGTCGGGGCGGAGAAGCCCTGCGATCAATCCCAGAACCGTGGATTTTCCCGAGCCTGAACGCCCGAACAGCGCGAGCGCACCGAATTCGCCAGACAGGCGGAATTCGAGCGTGAAATCGCGTCGACGCAAGGTGACGTCGATGTCGATCGGTGTCGACCGGGTCATGTTCACAGCCCGCCCCGCACCTGCCGGGCCACCCGCCTCGCCAGCCATTCGGAGGCCATCAGCGCCGCAATCGACACGCAGATGGCGACCAGCGTGAGTCGCCAGGCGGCCGAATCTGCACCGGGGGTCTGCGTGAGCGCGTAGAGCGCGGCGGCGAGCGTCTGGGTTTCGCCCGGGATCGCCGACACGAAGGTGATGGTGGCGCCAAATTCGCCCAGCGCTTTCGCAAAGCACAGCACTGCGCCCGCAACGATGCCCGGCGCGGCGAGCGGCAGCGTGATCGAGAAAAACGTGACCACCGGCGACGACCCAAGGGTGGCCGCCGCTTGTTCATAACGTCGATCGACCGATTCGATCGCAAGCCGTATCGCTCGCACCATGAGCGGCAGACCCATCACCGCCGAGGCGAGTGCCGCACCCGTCCAGCGAAACGAAAAAACGATCCCCAGGTGATCGGCCAGCCAGGCACCCATCCAGCCTTGACGGCCGAGCGCTGCTAGAAGCAGATAGCCGGTCACCACCGGCGGCAGCACCAGCGGCAGATGGACCAGGCCGTCGAGCAGGGCGCGGCCGGGAAAGCGCTTTCGGGCGAGCAGCCAGCCGAGGGCAATGCCGACCGGGAGCGTGGCAAGCGTGGCCACCGAGGCTACTTTCAGCGTGAGCAGGATCGCCTCGAGCTCCTCGCTGCTGAACGCGAGCGCCACCGGTAACAGGTCGGGCCTCACCGGGCACCGTCAGACACAGGCGGCGGTTGACTGAACCCCGCCGCGACAAACCGCTTCATGGCCACCGGCCCCCCGAGAAAATCGAGCGCTTCAGACGCGCGCGAATGCGCCGCGGCGGCCAGGACCGCGGCTGGATAACGGATCGGAGGATGAACCGACTCGGACAGCAGGCCGACCACCCTGACCCTCCGCTCCGCCTGCGCGTCCGAGGCGTAAACGATACCGAGTTCGGTCTCGCCGCGCGCCACCAGCAGCAGTGCCGCCCGGACGTTATCGGTCATCGCGAGCCGCCCCGACCAGGCCCGCCACAGACCCAGCGCTTCGAGCGCGCCGCGCGCATAGCGCCCGGCGGGCACACTCGCCACCTCCGCGATCGCCAGACGCGTTGAACCCGGCCAGTTCGCGAGCGCCGCACGGAGCGCGCCATCCCCGGCACCGCCTAGTTCTACCGGCGCTGCAAACGTACGCGCAGCCACCGGCAACAGCGCCTCGCGATCGCTGCCCGCGATCAGCACCAGCCGGTTGGCGAGCAGGTCTCTGCGGGTTTCCGGCCGCAGCGCCCCCTTTGACTGGAGATGATCCATCCAGGCGGCGTCTGCTGACAGGAACAGATCCGCGGGCAGCCCCTGCCCAATCTGTCGAACCAGCGCGGGCGTGCCCGCATAGGTCACGAGCGATGGGCCGCCTCCCGCCTCCCGCCAGTCGGCCAGCGCCTGATCGAGCGCGCCTCGAAGACTGGCCGCGGCCGCCACGCGCAGGGGACGGCTGGGCTCGGATCGTTGTGACTGAACATCGGCCGCGCTTTGCGCCTGCACGGGGGAGAGGCGTTGCGGCGCAGACGGCGACTGCGCAAGGGCGGCCGCTGAAACAAACACCACACTCCCGGCGACCCAGGCACGGGCGAGACGGGCAACGCGCGCAACCCACACCGGAGCGGATCGGGACGCTGCGACCACCCGCTTCGAGGGGGTTTCGCCTTGGTCGTCAGCTGTCGACACGACCCTCGGCCTATCCCTCCGGAATGGCCCGCCCATCCTGCCAGCCTCAGGTTTTCTGGACGACGATAGACGGGAACTTGAGGCTCATGTCGCGCGCGCGCTCCGCGATCCGAACGGCGACCCGGCGGGCGATTCGTTTGTAAGTGGCCGCGAGATCACCGTCCGGGTCGGCGACCACCGTGGGTCGGCCGGAGTCGGTCTGCTCGCGGATCCGGATATCCAGCGGCAGCCCGCCCAGGTATTCGACGTCATACTCGCCCGCCATCTTCTCGCCGCCGCCCTGACCGAAGATGTGCTCGGTGTGCCCGCAATTCGTACAGGTGTGCATCGCCATGTTCTCGACAATGCCCAGAATGGGGATACCGACCTTCTCGAACATCTTGAGCCCCTTCCGGGCATCGAGCAGCGCGATGTCCTGCGGCGTGGTGACGATCACCGCGCCCGTCACAGGAATTTTTTGCGATAGCGTGAGGTGAATGTCGCCGGTGCCTGGCGGCATGTCGATCACCAGATAATCGAGATCCTGCCAGTTGGTGTCGCGAAGCAGTTGCTCGAGTGCCTGCGTCACCATCGGACCACGCCAGACCATGGGCGTATCGGGCTCGATCATGAAACCGATGGAGGAGGCCTGGACCCCGTGGCCGACCAATGGTTCGATGCTTTTGCCATCACGGGACTCGGGCTTGCCCGACACGCCCAGCATCGTGGGTTGTGAGGGGCCGTAGATGTCGGCATCGAGCATGCCCACCGTCGCGCCTTCGGCGGCGAGCGCCAGCGCCAGATTCACTGCGGTCGTGCTTTTCCCTACCCCACCCTTGCCGGAAGCAACCGCGATGATGTTCTTGACATTCGGCAGCGTCTTCACGCCGCGCTGCACCGCGTGCGCCACGATTTTTTGATAGACGTTGGCCGATACGTTACCCACCCCCGGTAGCGCACGCACGGCCGCGATCACCGCCTTCCTGATTGGATCGACCTGGCTCAGGGCCGGATAACCGAGTTCGATGTCGACGCTCACCGAGTCGCTGTCGACACGGATGTTTTTCGCCGACTTGCCAGTCACCAGGTCCTTGCCCGTGTTGGGATCGACAACGCGGCTCAGGGCTTCGGTCACCTGCTCGACGGTAAGGCTCATGGCAATGCTCGCTGCAAAGTAAATGGGGAACAAACCGGGCAGTCTAAACGATCAGCCTTTCCCGCTGTCCCCGCTAAAATCGA
>Ga0315906_10011600_pt1 | contig 10270 bp, 8 predicted proteins | sample LakEriMetagenome_4_FD_203526 | JGI IMG/M metagenome (GOLD analysis project Ga0315906, IMG submission 203526) | Freshwater fungal communities from buoy surface, Lake Erie, Ohio, United States - Buoy 2 MA122 | ecosystem: Environmental > Aquatic > Freshwater > Lake > Lake biofilm | place: USA: Lake...
GCGGGCTCGAGCGGCAGCGCGCGCACCACCGAGGTGGCCGCGATGTCGTGACGCAGCATTCCCGACACGATCGAGTCGCGGTCGTCGCGGCTGTAGCGCTCGGAAAGGCGAACCGCGAAGTGCGACCAGCGCACCATGCCGTCGGTGCAGGGCGCGGGCAGCACGAGATCGGGATGCATCGCGAGCCGGCGCAGGTAGCCGTGGAAGACCTGCTCGAGCGCCTCGGAGGTGCGCTCGAGCCGCGAGAGGCGGTTGACGCCGATCGCCGCGCGCAGGAGTCCCATGCGCGAATCGAAGCCGATGCGCTCGATCGGGCGGATGCCGCCGATGCGCTCCCAGTCGTTGCGCGGCTCGGGTTCGCCGCCGCTGCGCATGGTGCGGAGCGCGCCGGCGAGGAGATCGTCGTTGGTCACGCAGACCGCGCCGCCGCAGCCGATGGGCGATTCGCGCTCGGTGAGCGCGATCACCGAGATCCGCCCGAAGCGTCCGACCGGATCGCGGCCGACGCGGCCGCCGAGTCCGCCGCAGACGAACTCGAGGAGCGGCAGCTCGTTCCGCGACGCGAGGGCGGCGAGCGAGTCGAGCCCGGCAGGCTGGCCGTGGTTCGCCGCGCCCACGATCACGCGGGTCGCCGTGGTGAGGCGCGCCGAGGCGTGGTGCGCGTTCAGCGTGAGGGACTTCGCATCGACGTCGGCGTAGCAGGGGCGCGCGCCGGAACGGACGAGCGCGGCGCCGAGGATCGGCGGGGCGAGCGCGGGCAGGACGACATCGGTGCCGGCGGTCGCGCCGAGCGCGGACAGCGCCGCGCCGAGCGCGGCCGACAGGCCGTCGAAGGCGACCGCGAAGGGCCGCTCGACGGCGTCGGCGACGAGCGACTCGAGCTGCGTCTGCATGCGCTGGGCATCCATCGCGTGCTCGTGGCAGAGCCGCTCGATCTCGCGCAGTTCGGCGCGCGTCGGCTGTCCGGGGGCGAGCTGGATCGGTTCGCTCATTCGCCTGATTCTCCGGTGGCGTCGGCGGGCGTTCCGCCGAGAACGGCTTCGATGACCTGGGGTGCCTTCGCCGCGTGCCTCGCCCAGAGCCAGGCGGCCTGCGTGCGAACCGCGGGATCGGCGCCGGAGCCGCCGCCGGCGACGGTCGCGAGCAGCTGCAGTTCGTCCGGGCGGATGGATGCCGCGGTTCGTGCGCGCAGCACGACGATCAGCGCCTCGCCGAGACGGGACGACCGGCCCTGCGCGCTCGCCGCGACTTCGGCCGCGGCGGGGGTGCCTGCGCCCATCAGTGCGAGCAGCAGCGCGTCGTGCACGTCGCGCGACTCGGTCGTCGAGTCGAGCGACGCGCGGAGTTCGTCGGGCGCGATGGCGGCGAGTCGCGCGATCGCGCGCACGGACGGCTCGAGCAGCGGACCGAGCGCCTTGCCTTCCCGGACGAGCGCGCGCAGGCAGGCGATGCCGAGCGCGCGTTCGGAGCTGTCGCCGAGGCGGCGGGCGCCCTCGAGCGCGGCAAGCAGCGAGGTTCGGTGTCCGAGCGCGACGATCTTCTCGTAGGCCTCGAGGTCGCTCGACGCACCGAGCAGTTCGCCGCTGTCGGCCAGCGTCTCGAGCAGCGCGTCGCCGTTGCGCAGGCGCGTCCACTCCTCCTTGGGCGCGCGCACGCCGGCGGTCAGCAGGACGAGCGCGTGGCGGACGAGCGCGGTCTGCGCGCGATCCGCGTCGACCGACGACGCGAAGACCGGGTACGCGACCTTCGGATCGAGGACGAGCAGGCTTCCGATCGCACGCATGCGCGCGTCGCCTGCGATCTCGGGAAGCGCGATCAGCGCTGCGACCAGCGGCGCGGCGCGCTCGGCGCGGCAGGCGAGGGTCGCCTCGGCGACCTGCGCGACCGCCGCGGCGCGGCTGCGCGCCGGAAGCGCGCCGAGCATCGACTTCAGCGAGGTGAGGAGTTCGGCGGCGTCCGGCGAGCCGGCGTCGGCGAGAAGGGCCGTCGCGATGCCGGCGATCTCGGGCGTGCGCGACTGCGCGAGCCGCGCCAGCATCGCCGGGTCGGGCTGCCCGCCGAGGCGGCGCAGCTCGGTCGCGAGGAGCAGGCGCTGCGGCGCGGGAAGGTCGTCGGTGGCGAGCAGCCGCTCGATGCGGGCGACGTCGAGCATGCGAAGCGTGATGGCCGCCCGCGTGGCCTCTTCGCGATCATCCTCGCCGGGAAGCGCAAGCAGCGCATCGAGGTCGACGAGACCGTCCTCGCTCAGCTCGGCGAGGCCAAGCAGGCTGTCGACGCGCATCGTCCAGTCGTCGCTCTTGAGAAGACGCTCGAGCATGGGCCGCAGCGCCGGGTCGCGCAGTTCGCGCAACGCCACCATCGCCGCATGCTGGATGCCGTCGTTGCGCGAGCCGAGTCCGTCGCGCAGCATCCGCACCGACGAATCGATCGGCTCGACCGGTCCGTATTGGGCGAGCGACGCGCCGGAGATCGCGGCCGCGAGGGCCGTCGCCGCGAGCAGGGCTCGGGCTCGATCGATTCGCGTCGCTGCAGCGCTCCGTCGCATGGCGCGAGTGTAGTGGCCGCGGGGTCAGGCGGTGCGGACCCGCCCGGGTCTCGTGAGGTCGTGGCGGAGCTGGTCGACGACCTCCCGGATCGGCTCGGCGTGCCCCTCGATGCGCTGGTCCTGATCGAGCATCAGCCGGAGGCGCTTCGCCGCAGTGTGCACCGCCGAGTGGGTGTCGCGGCCGAGGGCGCGGGCGATCTCGGGGTAGCTGTGGGTGGTGAGTTCGCGGGCGAGATGGGCGACGAGTCCGCGGGCGACCACCGTCCGCGCGTGGCGGCCGCTGCCGAGGAGGTCTTCCCGCGTCACCCGGATGCGGTCGCAGACCGTCTCGATGATCGATCCGAGCCGGATCGGGGTCGCGCCGGCGGACAGCGCGCCTTCGTCCCCGAGGAACCGCTCGATCGTGCCCGGTCCGATCTGCCCGCGGATTCCGTCGAGCTCGATCAGCGCCCCGAGGCGGGTCACCGCGCCTTCGATCTCTCGGATCGAGCCGGCGCAACGCCCGGCGACGGCGTCCTCGGCCGCGTTCGAGAGCAGGAGCCCGCGCTCGCGGGCGAGTCGGCGGACGAGCTCGACGCGCGTGCCGCGGTCGGGGCGCTCGACCTTGACCACCATTCCGGAGAGGAACCGGCTCACAAGCGACTGGCTGAAGCGACGGATGTGGCGGGGGTGCTCGTCGGAGACGAGGGCCACCTGCGACCCGGAGAGGTCGATCGCGTCGATGGTGTGCAGGAACTCGGCCTGGGTCGCCGCCTTGTTGGCGAAGAAGTGGATGTCGTCGATCGCGAGCAGGTCGACCCGGCGCAGGCGGCGTCGGAATTCCTCGAGCGAACCGTCGCGCACGGCGGCGATGTACTCGTTGGTGAACTGTTCGGCGGTGACGTAGCGGACGATCTGGCGCGGAGCGCGGTCGGAGCGCCGCCGGCAGATGCCTTGGATGAGATGGGTCTTGCCGACGCCGCACTCGCCGTGGATGAAGAGGATCGGCGGCGCTTCGCGCGAGCCGTCGCCGAGCTGCTCCGCCGCGGCATGGGCGAGGCGGTTCGACTCGCCGATCACGAAATCCTCGAGGCGACGCATCGAGGCAATGCGCTGCTTGGCGGAGGCCGAGCCGGGTGCTCCGTTCGCCGGTCGCGTGCGCCGTCGCGATTCCGCGGCGCCCGAGTCGGCGGTTGGCTCGCGCTCGGAGTCGGAAGCGGCGGTGACGGAGGTGCTCGCGCGTGGCTGCTGCGGGGATCCGGACGGGGATCCGGACGCGGATCCGGACGAGGAAGCGGCACTGTTCTCGCCGTCCGCAGCCACGGTGATCGACACCTGTGCGCCCGCGCCGAGCAGTTCGGTGGCGACGGCGCCGGTCGCCTCGCGGAAGTGGCGCCCGATCCAATCCGCCACATAGGTGTTCGCCGCCTCGATCCGAACCGACTCGGCACCGACCGCAACGGTGGTGCCGTGCTCGAACCAGAGCTCGAAACGGTGCGATCCGACGCGATCGCGCAGCATCGTGCGGAACTTCTCCGCGATGCCTCCCGGTCGATCGGCCGTCCGACCGTCGCCGGCGGCGTTCGACGAGACGGGTCGTCGGATCGCGGCGGGCTTGCCGGCGGAGGCGCTTGTCTGCGTGGTGCTGTGCATCGGGACGGAAGGGCGCTGCTCGGACGCACGGCACGACGACGGCGGTGCCGCGCCGCACGATGGCGGACGCAGACAGCGCGATCGCAACGGCGACCGGTTTCGCACCCTGAAGAGTGGCTGGAGGACGGAGGAGACCCAACGCCGGGTCGTGCCGCGCGCGTCGGTCGCGAGGCACACTTCGAACTTCGAAGCGAACCAGGCGAGAGACGCGAGTCGGTCCGACCCGCCCCGCGGAAATCCAGCGCAGGGGCCCGCGTCCCTGCGAGCGATCCGCAATGTAGCGCGGGTTCGGATTCGATCAAGCGACGCGAGAGACGATTCCGTCGGCACCGTGCGGAAGCGCCGGATTTTCCGCTGCTTGCGCGTCGCGAGCGCTTCCGCCGCGAGCGATGGGCTTCGTTGTGGATAAATCGCGCACGAACGGATCGCGCGGTGTCGACTTGCGAAAAGATTTTGGTTGCGCTCGGAGCGATCCCGCCTTGACAGGCGCGATGCGTTGCGCTCGGTCGTCATCGTCGCGCGTCGACGCGCAGCGCTCGGATGAGCGCGACGCGCGAGGACGTCTGCGTGTATCCGAGCGCGTCGTAGAGTCGGCGCGCCGGCGCGTTGCGCGCATCGACCGCGAGCGTCACGCTGCGAAGACCCGCATCGGCGCAGCGCCGCATTCCCTCGACGAGAAGCGCGCGCGCGACGCCGCGTCCGCGCGCCTCGCGGGCGACGCCGAGATAGACGAGCTCGGCGCTGCCGCGATCCGCGGACGCGTTGAGAAGGCAGACCGCGCCGGCCGCGCCGCGCTCGCGCGCGACGAGCCAGATGCGCTCGCGGGCGCCCGATCCGAAGTGGCCGTCGAGCACGTCGCCGGTGCGGCGCACGCCGGCGAGGCCCGGACAGTCGAGGGTGTCGAGGTAGCTCCGCTCGAGGACCGAGCAGAGCTCGGCGCGGAGTCCGTCGCCGAGCGCGGCCGGGTCGTCGCCGTCGATCGCCGCGTCGACCGGATCGAACGCCCAGCCCGTGGGGGCGGGCTCCGGAGTGCCGCGTCTGGCCTTCCACGCGGCGCCGAGCGGGCACTCGAGATAGTCGAGGGTCGCGAGGCGCGCGAGTCCGCCGGCTTCGTATGCCGCGATGTCGAGCGGGCGGGAGGGTTCGACGAGCGCCTGGGCGAGGTCGGTGTCTTCCGAAGCCGATTCGCACGCCGCGGCGACGACGCGGCCGATCGCCGCCGCGTCGGCCGCATCGCGGGGATGGGTGGCGAGCAGCATGGTGGTTCGGCCGGCGCTCCGGACCGCGAGCACGGCGGCGCGGTAGCGGCCGAAGGTATCGGCGAGGCACCAGATCCGGTCGAGCGAGATGCCCGCCGCGCGCGCCTGTGCGGCGAAGCGGACGCCTGCGCTCGGCCCGGCCCCAAGCAGGGCGGACATGGCGTCCTCCGCCCGATCGGCTGGAGCCCTCACGACCGAGAGCGACGGATGGGGCGGCGTGGCGGGGTCGGTCACGGGGTGCGTCCGGTTCGAGAGGCTATCTCGGCCCGTCGCGGAATGTTCGTTACAATCCGCGACCCCCGGGCGGAGGTCCGCCCCGGGTTCGGAGTCCATCATGTCGCGTCTCTCCTTCCGTACCGCGCTCTCCCGCGCCTGCCCGTCCGCGTACGTCGTTCTGTGCGGCCTCGGCATGCAGTGCACGGTGCCCGCCATCGCGCTCGTCGCGGCCGGCACCGCCTCGCCCGAGGCGCTCGCCGCCGTCGCGCCGCCGAAGGAGCTCGACTTCACCCCGAGCGAACTGCGCCTGTGGCGCGATCCCGAGTCGGGCAAGCACTTCTGGTACATCACCTACGACGTCGTCAACAACACGGGCAAGGACCAGCGCTTCGCGCCGCGGATCGAGCTCTTCGTCGACGACGGCGCCGTGATCGCGCAGGGGACGGACGTTCCCTCCTCGGTGACGAAGGGCATCCTTCGCTACCTGAACAACCCGCTCGTCCTCGACCACTTCGAGGTTCTCGGCGAGGTGCTGCAGGGCAAGGAGCACGCGAAGACCGGCCTCGTCGTCTTCCCGGCCGCGTCGCTCGACCCGACCGAACTCACCGTCTTCGTCGCCGGGCTCTCCCGCGAGACGAAGAAGGAGAAGGATCCGAAGGGCGAGCGCCTGGTGACCCTGCGGAAGACCATGCGCCTTGATTATCTGGTCCCTGGCGACCCGAAGCCCGTCGGCACCACGAGCTACGGCATCGTGGCGAAGGAGTGGATTTTCCGCTGAGGCTTCGGTATCCTCGCCCGGCTCAGCACCCCCCGGAGATTTCGTCGTGGCACACAAGAAGGGTCAAGGCTCCACCAAGAACGGTCGCGATTCGAACGCGCAGTACCGCGGCATCAAGCTGTACGGTGGCGAGCAGGCGAAGGCCGGTTCGATCATCGTCCGCCAGTGCGGCACGGTCTGGAAGCCGGGCTACCTCGTCCACATGGGCAAGGACAACACGCTGATGGCGCTTGCCAACGGCAAGGTCCGCTTCCGCGGCGCGCACGTCGACATCGTCCCGACCGATCCGGGCGTCCCCGCCTACTCGGTCGTCGGCTGATCGGCGCGCGAACCTCCGCCGCCCTTCCGCCGCGTCATCAACCCGCATTCCTCGCCGCACGCAGTGGTTCCACCAAGGCGTGCGGCGTTCTCTTCCGGCAGGATCGAGTACCCGACATGCTCGTCGATGAAGCCATCATCCATGTGCGCTCCGGCAAGGGCGGCAACGGCGTCGTGAGCTTCCGGCGCGAGAAGTCGATCGACAAGGGCGGTCCAGACGGCGGCGACGGCGGCCGCGGCGGCCATGTGATCCTCGTGGGCGACTCGCATCTCGACACGCTCGTCGAGTTCCAGCATCGCCCGCACCTGTTCGCGGAGGACGGCGAGGCGGGCACGAAGAAGAAGTGCCACGGCGCCGACGGCGGCGACCTGTTCGTCCGCGTGCCGCTCGGTTCGATGGTCTTCGACATCGAGACCGACGAGCTCGTCGCCGACATCGTCGAGGACGGGCAGCGCGTCGTCGTCGCGGAAGGCGGCAAGGGCGGGCTCGGCAACGACCGCTTCAAGAGCTCGACCAACCAGACGCCGACCGAGTCGACGCCCGGCGGCGAGTCGATCGAGAAGTCCTACCGCATCGAGCTCAAGCTGATCGCGGACGTGGGGCTCGTCGGCCTGCCGAACGCGGGGAAGTCGACGCTGCTCGGGAAGACCACCCGCGCCAACGCGAAGGTCGGCGCGTATCCGTTTACGACGCGCACGCCGCAGCTCGGGATCGGCGAACTTCCCGGCGACCGCCGCATCCTGATGGCCGACATTCCCGGCCTGATCGAGGGTGCGAGCGACGGCGCGGGCCTCGGCCACGACTTCCTGCGCCACATCGAGCGCACCAAGGCGATCGTCCATCTCGTCGACCTCGCGCCGCTCGACGGCTCGAAGCCGGCCGACAACTACCGCACGATTCGCGGCGAACTGCACGCGTTCTCGCCGGCGCTCGCCGAGAAGCCCGAGCTCGTCGTCTTCTCGAAGCTCGATCTCGTGCCCGAGGAGGAGCGCGCGAAGCGCGTGAAGCGCCTCGCGACCGAGATCGGCCTCGGCCGCGACGAGCAGCCCGTGGTCATCTCGGCCGCGACCGGCGAGGGCATGCGCGAGTTCCTCGAGCGCGCCTACGCGATGGTGAAGGGCGCCGAGGCGCCGACCGAGTGGCGCCGCGAGTGAGTCCGGGGCGTTGACGACCTAGCGACAGAGCTTGCGGAACGCGGCGAAGAAGTCGGCGAACTCGTCGCGGTACTTGTCGGCGATCGTGAGTTCCGCGATCTGCGCCGCGAGCGAGTCCTTGTCGCGCAGGATCTCCGCGCGGCCGCCGCCGGCTTCGGCGATCTCGGGGAAGCGCGTGTAGCTCTGCCGCGAGGGCTTCGCAACCTCGGGAATCGGCGCGCGCGGCGGCTCGACGGTCGGGCGCGCGGGTTCGTCCGTGGGCGGAGGTTCGGGCGCGTCGGGCTGTTGCGGCGGCACGTCGTCGGCACGATCCGCGTCCTCCGACTTGAGGTTCTCCTCCGACTCGCGGGCGATGATGCCGTAGCAGCGCACGCCGCGCGCGGCGGCGCGGCGCGCGAGGTCCATGCAGAGCTTCGTCTCTCCGGCGTGGGGCGGCGCGTCGCCGACGAGGACGCAGGCGCGGATCGGCTGGGGCAGGTGTCGCGGCGCGTCCGGCAGCCAGTTGAACTTCGTGAGGGCGAGCTTGAGCGCCGCGTGCACGCTCTCGGGCGCGTCGCCGCCGCCCATCGCCGAGAGCGACCAGAGCCGCGTGCGCGCCTCGTCGGCGCTCGCGGTGAAGTCCCACGCTTTCGTCTCCCACTCGTCGGTCCGGTCGCGATAGCCGACGATGCCGACGCGGACGCCGCTCGTGATGCTGCCGAGGAAGTCTGCGAGCTGGTCGATCGTCGCCTGCGCCTCGGCGAGCTCGCCCGACATGCTCGCGGTGCAGTCGATCAGGATCGCGAGGTCCATCGGGCGCTCGCCGATCGTGGAGAGGTACTGGTGGAACGCGACGAAGCGCGCGGGATCGAGCGAGGCGATCCGGTTCGGCCCGTCGAGCCGCACGCCGGCGGGTGGCGCGCCGACGAGCGCGGCGGGGCGGTAGCCGGGCTCGCGCTTGTTCTTGCGGAACCACTCGCGCCAGCGGTAGTCGCGCCCGGAATCGCCGCCGGCTGTCACCGCGGCGAGGCGCGCGGACAGCGTGCCGCCCTCGGCGCGGTCCATGCGCAGGACGACGCGCGTGAGCAGTTCGTCGAGGCGTTCGCGGATGGCCTTGTCGCCGGCGCGGTCGAGGGCCGCGAGGATCTCGAGGGCGAGCATCGCCTCGGCCGGCTTCGACGACTTCTCGATGCCGCGCAGCGCGGTCTCGACGGCGGCATCGGGCATGGGATAGCGGCAGCGCAGGATCGTGCGCACGACGCGGGGGTCGCGCTCGGCGGCGAGGCGCTCGGGCGGCACCACGACGCCGCGGCGCGCGAGACAGGCGAAGGCGTACGCGCGGACGCGCCAGTTCGGGTCGCCGGTGAAGGCGAGGAGCAGCGTCGCCGAGGGCTCGCAGTCGTGGCGCTCGAGGCGCATGGTCGCGAGGGCGCGCAGCGGCCACATCCGCGACTGCGAGAGACCGTTCAGGGCGGCGGCTTCGTCGGGGCCGGCGGCCGAGAGCGGGAGGAGCGGCGTGGGCGGCGCGGGGTCGGCGGCGGTGTCCTGTGCGATCGCGAGTGCGCGCGGGCTGGGCGCGAGCAGCGCGGCGAGGAGCGCGGCGAGCAGGAAGGCGGGGGCGCGGACGCGCATCGCACGACGAGTGTACGCTCGGCGCCCGGCGGCCCGAAGCCGCACGAGGAGCGCGAACCATGATCGATCGAGGCGTGTTCGAGGCGGCATTCGCCCGCGGCGGGTCCTACGAGGCGTACCTCGCCACCGATCCGGCCCGCGCGGGCGGATGGCGCGATGTGTACGCGCGGGTGCGGCTCGGCGACGCGCAGCGCGCGGAGGTCGCGAGCTTCGTCCGCGAGATGAAGGTGCTCGTCGTCAGCGGGATCTGGTGCGGCGACTGCGTGCAGCAGGGGCCGCTGCTCGCGCGGATCGCCGAGGCGAACCCGCGGATCGACCTGCGCTGGGTCGATCGCGATGTCGAGGCGGATTTCTCGTCGCGGCTGAAGATCTGCGGCGGCGGGCGGGTGCCGGTGGTGGTGTTCGCGGCGGAGGACGGCGAGGTGTGCGCGATCCTCGGCGACCGGACGCTGTCGCGCTACCGCGGTCTCGCGCGGCGCCAGTTGGGCGCGGCGTGCGAGCTGCCGTGGGCGGAGATCCCCGCCGACGAGGCGGCGGCGGTGCTGCAGGAGTGGCTCGACGAGTTCGAGCGCGTCCAGTGGATGCTGCGGCTCAGCCCGCGGCTGCGGCAGAAGCACGGGGACTGAGGGCGACGGGTTTGTGCGGTCGGGCGCACGCGGGGACACCCGGGGACACCCGGTGCCTGGCACGTGCCAACCGGTGCACGGCACCGCACGGCACGTGCCGGGTACGGCGGACCGGGTGCGCTTCGCGCGA
>Ga0315906_10011601_pt1 | contig 10270 bp, 7 predicted proteins | sample LakEriMetagenome_4_FD_203526 | JGI IMG/M metagenome (GOLD analysis project Ga0315906, IMG submission 203526) | Freshwater fungal communities from buoy surface, Lake Erie, Ohio, United States - Buoy 2 MA122 | ecosystem: Environmental > Aquatic > Freshwater > Lake > Lake biofilm | place: USA: Lake...
CACCCTTCCCCGTCGCCGAAGGCGACGGGGGTGGCACGTCCCCGAGCGTGCAACGCGAGGGGTCGTGGTCGTCTCGCCCTCGAGTTCACGAGGGCTGACGCCAAGGCGTCCACGCGCGAGACTCAAGGATCAGGCGACCACAACCCTTCGGCCACTGCGTGGCCTCAGGGATGTGCCACCCGTCGCGCCGCTGGCGCGACGGAAGACCGCGCACCCTTCCCCGTCGCCGAAGGCGACGGGGGTGGCACGTCCCCGAGCGTGCAACGCGAGGGGTCGTGGTCGTCTCGCCCTCGAGTTCACGAGGGCTGACGCCAAGGCGTCCACGCGCGAGACTCATGGATCAGGCGACCACAACCCTTCGGCCACTGCGTGGCCTCAGGGATGTGCCACCCGTCGCGCCGCTGGCGCGACGGAAGACCGCGCACCCTTCCCCGTCGCCGAGGGCGACGGAGGTGGCACGTCCTCGAGCGTGCAACGCGAGGGGTCGTGGTCGCCTCGTCCTCGACTTCACGAGGGCTGACGCCGCGGCGCGCACGCGCGAGACTCATGGATCGGGCGCCCACAACCCTTCGGCCACTGCGTGGCCCAAGGGATGTGCCACCCGTCGCGCCGCTGGCGCGACGGAAGACCGCGAGTTCGAACCCGTGCCGGAAATCCGAATCTCTCCTGATCCGCGCCCGATTCTTGCGTACCTTCCACCGGCGGGGCCGTCGCCCCGCGAGGTGGATCCCATGCAATCCCGGCCGCACTCCTCGCTCACCCAGACCAACTGGGATCTCATCCGAGATGCCTCGAGCGGGTCGCCGACCGCCGCGACGAGTCTCGACGCGGTCGCCCGACGCTGCTGGCCCGCCATCTACGCCTTCATCCGCGCGAGCGGCCGGAACGGCCAGGACGCCGCCGAACTCACGCAGGGCTTCCTCTGCGATGTCTTCCTCTCCCGGCACCTGCTCGAGAAGGCCGACCCGGGGCGCGGGCGTTTCCGCACGCTTCTGATCGGCGCCGTCCGCAACTACCTCGCCGACATGCACCGGCGGAAGACCGCCGCGCGACGCATGCCCGTCGACGGCATCGCCGCGCTCGACCAGATGCGCGAGCACGGGCACGAGCCCGCCGTCGAGAGTTCTCCCGAACGCGCCTTCCACGCGCGATACGTCGGCACGCTGATCCGCGATGCCGCCGAGCGGCTGCAGCGCGAACTGCTCGCCGAGCACGACGAGGCGTCGTGGGAGATCTTCCGCGCGCGCGTCCTCGAGGGCGTCGCCGGCGCGAACCACGGCTACGAGCCGATCGCCGAACGCTTCGGCATCACGCGCGGCGAATGCGCCGCGCGCCTCCTCGTCACCAAGCGCCGGTTCGCGGCGATGCTGATGGAGGAGATCCGCGCCACCGTCGAGAGCCCCGACGATCTTCGTACCGAGATCGCCGAGCTTCTCGAGCTCCTCAAGAAGTCCTGACCCCCTGTTCCGGGCTCCACCGATGACCGAACACACCACGAGCGAAGCAGGACAACCGGACGACGCGCGGCTCTCCGCGCTGGGCGACACCATCCGCTGGGCGGTCGAGCTCGACGGCGACCCTGCCCTCGCCGGCGCGACCTGGCTCACCCGCGAGATCGTCCCGGGCGCGCGCGACCCCTTCGGGGCGATCATCGCGCCGGCCACCTCGCTCGAGGCCCTCTCTGAACTGAAGAACGCCTTCAAGCTGCTCCGCACCTCGGGTCGCACCGCGGCGGAACGCAGCCTCGCCGCACGGCTCTACGCCGCCACGATCGCCGCGGCGCTCGTCCGCCATCGCTCGCGCATCAGCTCGCAGTCGGACCCGGCGCTCGTCCGCGCCTTCGGCGAGCTCGTCGCCGACGACTCGATGCCCGAACGCCTCCGCGAACTCGCGTCACTCGCCATCGGGCTTGTCGACGACAGGCGCTGACGCACCCGGCGCGGGCTCCTCACGGAAACCACCGATCGGCGCGTCGTCCGGCGCGCCAGGCAGCCGCTCGAGCGCGGGCAGCGCCTCGAGCGGGAACGGCTCCCAGCGGATGCGCGCGGCGCCGAGCGATGTTCCGGTCGCGAAAGCGATGTCGACGAGCGCGATCTGGTACGCGGCCAGCGCCGCCACCTCGCGACTCTGCGCATCGGCGAGATTCGCCGACGCATCGAGCACGTCGGTACTCGTGCGCAGGCCGACGTCGAACTGCCGCTCCTCGCCGGCGAGCGTGCGCGCGGCCAGCACCGTCTCGAGCCGCGCCGCAAGAATCCGCTGCCAACCCTGCGCAAGCCCGTCGAGCGCGTCGAAGACCTCGGTCCGGATCGCCTGCCGACGCGCCTCGCGCGTCGCAAGCCGCTGCACGCGCTGCAGGATCGCCGCGTTGAGTCGCGATTCCGCGGCCTCGTTCCCGAGCGGAATCTCCGCGCGCACGCCGGCGCTGAAGCGGTCGCCGTCGCCGAGCGATCCGTACGCGCTGTTCGCCTCGCTGCCGGTCCCCTGCAGCTGGTAGCCGTAGTCGAGCAGGAAGAGCGGAAGCGCCGCGTTGCGCCGGAACCCGATCTCGCTCTGGTCGATCGCAAGCTGCAGCTCGAGCTCGAGCATCTCCATCCGATTCGCCTCGGCCTCCGACGCGAGCGCCGCGCCGTCGAGGCGCAGCCCCATCGGATTCGGCTCGCTGCCCGGCTTCAGCGGCGCATCGCCCGAAACGGGCAGGTCGGCCCTGTTCATCAGCCGCTTCAGCGCGCGCTGGCGGATGCGCAGGATCGAGTCGGCGACGATGATCTGCTCGAGCGTCCGGCCGATCCCGCTCTCGGCGCGCACGACCTCGATCTCGGGCGCGTCGCCCTGCTCGACGCGCCGCCTCGCGCGCTCGAGCTGCTTCACCGCGACCTCGTGCTGCGTCCGGCGCACCTGCAGCTCGCGCGATGCGGAGTACAGGTTCCAGTAGGCCTTGTCGGCCTCGGCGACCACGCGGATCGCCTCGAGCTTGGTCCGCGCGTCGACGATCTGCCCTTGCCACGCCGCGACGCGGATCGAATGCGTGTTCGACTCGACGCCGGCGCCGCGGAGGAGCGGCTGGCTCATCGAGAAGGAAAGCGCGGCGAGCCAGTCCTCGCCGGGAGCGCCGAAGGAGAATCCGTTCGCCCCGCGGTTGAGCGGCGACGACAGCGAGATCTCACCGCCGCTCGCAAGCGGGATGCGCAGCCCCGCGTCGAACGACTCGCTGCTCGTGGCCTGCCCGGTCGCGAGGTCGGCGAAGACGCTGTTGTCGTCGCGGCGGTACTCGGCGAAGAACGCGTTCTCGAACTTCGCCTCTTCGGCGGAGAGGTTCGCGCGCGCGATCGAAGGATCCACGAGCGCCGTGCGCAGCGAGAGGTTGTTCGCGAGCACCGCCGCCCGCACGTCGGCGAGCGTGACCGCGACCGCCTCCGCCGGCGGCGCGGGCACCGTGATCTCGGCGAGCGTCTTCTTCGCGGCATCGTCGAGCGCGACCGGCGGCTCGACGGAGCGCGCCGCCGGATCGATCGCCTCGATGCGGCGCAGCTCGGCGTCGGACGCGCGCCAGCGCGGATCCTCGTTGTCGAAGACGCCCGTCCGGCATCCGGTCGCGGCCGAGATCGCGAGAAGTGCGGCGGGAAGCGCTGCGCGGGAACCGTTCATTCGTGCCTCAGTGCCTCGATCGGGTCGAGTCGCGCGGCCTTCACCGCCGGGAACATTCCGAACACCACGCCGGTGACCGCGCAGAAGGCGAAGCTGAGCGCGACGGCCCAGAGCGGGACATCCGCCTGGTCGAGCTGCGCGCCGGGAATCTTCGTCAGTCCGAACGCCGCGAGCCGCCCGCAGGCCACGCCGACGAAGCCGCCGACGAGGCAGAGCGTGACCGCCTCGAGCAGGAACTGGAGCAGGATCGCCATCGGCGTCGCGCCGACCGCCTTGCGCAGCCCGATCTCGCGCGTCCGCTCGCTCACCGACACCAGCATGATGTTCATGATGCCGATGCCGCCAACGAGCAGGCTGATCGCCACGATGCCGCCCGCGATCGCGGTGATGCCCGCCGCGAGCGTCTTGAACTGCTCGATGAAGCGATCGATCGCGGCCACGTTGAAAGTCTCCGGCTCGCCGGGCTGGATGCCGCGCAGTCGCCGCAGCACGAACCGCACCTCGTCCTGCCCTTCCTCCGCCACCTCGGGACTCACGAACATCCCTTCGATCCGCATGAAGAAGTTGCGGTCCTGCAGCTTCTCCGCCACCGAGAACGGGATGAAGATCTCCGCGCTCGAGGTGTTCATCCCGAAGAATCGCGCCTGCACCGTCTCGACGATGCCGACGATCATGAAGCGTCGCCCGCCGACGAGGATCGCCTCTCCGACGGGATTCGCCGGCAGGTTGAGCTCGCGGATGGTGTCCTCGTTGATGAGGCACACCTGCCTCTCGCTGTCGATGTCGATCTGGGTGAACGGCCGGCCCTCGACCACGAACCGGTTCATCACCAGGTGCCAGTCGGGCCAGATCCCTGCGATCGTGATGCCCTCGATGCGCTTGTCGCCCGATTCCACGTCGAGCCCGACCTCGGTGACGGGAGTCAACGCCTTCACCAGCGTGCACTCGTCGCGGATCGCCTTCGCCTCGGCGGGCTTCAGCAGGATCTTCTCCCACGGATACATGTTCCGCGGCGCGTTGTCGGGCCGGTCGGGGAAGACGAAGAACTTGCTCGCGCCGACCGACTCGAACTCGGCGAGCACCTTGCCCTTGAGTCCGGTGAGCGCGGCGATGACCGCGGTCGTGCTCGCGACGCCGACGATGATGCCGAGCGCGGTCAGGAACGCGCGCGACTTGTTCGCCCAGATCTGGGAGAACGCGAGCGAGATCGCCTGCAGCCAGAAGAGCGGATTCAGCATCAGGCGGCCCCTCCCGCGTGCGACGCGAGGAAGCGCCCGGCGACGTCCTGTGCGATCGGCAGGTCGCTGAGGACCTGCCCGTCGCGCAGGCGCACCACGCGCTGGCAGTGCGCCGCGACCTCGTCCTCGTGCGTCACGATGACGATCGTCTGGCCCTCGCGGTGGAGTGCGCGGAAGAGCGCGAGGATCTCGGTGGTCGTCGCGCTGTCGAGGTTGCCGGTCGGCTCGTCGGCGAGCAGGATCGACGGGCTGTTGAGGATCGCGCGCGCGATGGCGACGCGCTGGCGCTGGCCGCCCGAGAGCTGGTTCGGACGGTGGTGCACGCGGTCGGCGAGGCCGACGCGCGCGAGCGCCGCAAGCGCGCGCTGCCGACGACCGCGCCATGCGCCGGTCGCGTAGACGAGCGGAAGCTCGACGTTCTCGAGCGCGGTCTGCCGCGGAAGCAGCTCGAAGCTCTGGAACACGAAGCCGATCTCCTCGTTGCGGACCTTCGCGAGCTCGCGCGCACCCATGCGGCTGACGTCGCGGCCGTTGAGGAGATACGCGCCGGAGGTCGGCCGATCGAGGCAGCCGAGCATGTTCATCAGCGTGCTCTTGCCCGAGCCCGACGAACCCATGATCGCGACCATCTCGTTGCGGCCGATCCGGAGGTCCAGCCCGCGCAGCGCGTGGATCGTCTCGACGCCGACCCGGTAGATCTTGGCGAGCGCGCGGACCTCGATGAGGGCGGTCGTCGCCGCGTCAGCCATTCGGCTTCCCTGCGGCCTGCCGCTTGGCGAGCTGATCCGCCGCATCCTGCGCGGTCTCCTCGCGAATCGCGTCGCCCTGCTTCAGGCGCTCGAGCACGCGGTACGGGCCCGTGACGACCACGTCGCCCTCCGCGACCCCGTCGACGATCATCGTGTCGCTCAGGTTCGAAGCGCCCGTGCGGACCGGCGTCACCACCGCCTTGCCGTCGACCATCCGGAAGACGACGGTCGCCTTGCGCCGGACCTTGTCGACGAGCGGATGCTCGAGGAGATCGGCGGGCAGATCGTCGAAGGCGCGCTCCATCAGCGCCTGGCTCGGCACCAGCAGGCCCTGCGACCGGTTGACCACGATGTCGACGTTGGCCGCGAGTCCCGCGAGCAGCGTCTCGCCCTCGGCGAGCCCGAGCTCGACCTCGCACTTGAACCACCCGCCTGTGCCGCCTCCCGCGCCGCCGGCGGAGGAACCGAACGACTGCTCGGTTCCGCGCGAGAGCGCCACGCGGCTCACGCGACCGTTGAACTCGCGGCCGCGGTAGGCGTTCACGCGGACGGTCGCATCCTGACCCGGCCGCACGCGGGCGACATCGCTCTCGGCGACCTTCGCCTTGAGCCGCACCGTGCCAAGGTCGGCGAGCGTCAGGATCTTCGTGCCCGCGTTGTTCATCGTGCCGACGACCACGAGCTCGCCGCGCTCGGCGTTGAGCTCGGTGATCTGCCCGTCGATCGGCGCCACGATGATCGTCTTCTTGATGAGTTCCTGCGCACGCGCGATGTCGGCCTCCGCGGCCGCGAGCGAGCTCTCGATCACCGACAGCCCCTCCTTCGCAGCCGCGATCCGCGCCTCGAGGTCGCGCACGCGGGCGATCGCGTCGTCGAGCTGCGCGCGGCTCACGTCGCCCGAGCGGAAGAGCGCCTCCTGGCGCTCGAGCGTCGCCTTCGCGTTCGCAAGCTGCGACGACGGGCCGGCGAGGCCCTCCTGCTCGCTGCGCAGCCGGAACCGCTCGCCGTCGCGCCGCGCCAGCTGCGCCTGCAGCGAGGCCTGCAGGTCGCGGTCGTCGAGCTTCACGATGACCTCGCCCTTGCGGACGGTGGCGCCCTCGCGGATGAACAGCTCGACGATCCGGGCGCTGACTTCGGCCGAGACGTCGACCTTCGACTCGGGCTCGAGCTCGCCGGGAGCCGACACGGTCTCGACGAGCTCGCGGGTCTCGACCTTCGCGATGCGGACGGCAAGCGCCTCGTCCGGACCGCCGAACGACGGCACGATCGACAGTGCGGACGGACCGGCCACGACGAGCCCGACGACGGCGATGCCGATCAGGGAGGCCACCACGATCACGAAGGTGCGCAAGGAGTCGACTCCGGGCCTGCAGGGAACCCGGCGACGCGGCCGGAGGAAGACGAGCGTATTCCGAATCCGCGTTCCCGGGTTGCGCACCGGGCTCGGTCTCCTGGTCGCGGGGTGGGAAAAAAGAGCGCACCCCCGGCCGAAGCCGGGGGTGCGCGGAGTTGACTCTCAGACCCTTCTCAGGTCTGGGGCTGCCGAATCCCGGGTGGGATTACGGGCAGGCGCCCCAGGCGCCGAGGAGTCCGGCGAGGTCAGCGGCGTTGGTGGTGCCATCGCCGTTGAGATCGCCACCCGAGGTGCCCCACGCGCCGAGGAGGCCCGCGAGGTCAGCCGCGTTGACGATGTTGTCGCCGTTGAGGTCGGCCGGGCAGTTGTTGCCCGAATCGCAGGCGCTGAAGTCGCCGTTGACCTGAACGTACCAGCGGGTCACGAAGGTGGCGCCGAGGGTCTCGGTCAGGACGAACTCGGGGTTCGCGGAGCAGGGGCCGAGCTGGCAGTAGGTCTGGCTGCCGCCCGCGTCGACGCTGTTGCCAGCGACGAGCATCTGGTAGCCAGCGTTCGCCGGCACGCCGTTGTCGCCGTTCTGGGTCGACGGGAAGTCGATCACAACGACGATGTTCGAACCAGCCGCATCGGCGATGCAGAGCGGCGGGTCATAGTTGACCGGGCTGACGGCAGCCTGGCCAGCCATGAGGATCGGACGCGAATCGATGAGCGAGAGATCGCCACCGTTCGTGCCGTCGTTGCGGAGGCGCGGCGCAGCGCCATCGGTGTCCTTGTAGATGCCGACGGTCGCCGGGAGCGGGAGATCCGAGAGGAACAGACCGCACGCGGTGCCGGCGGCGTTGGTGCCGCGACGGACCGAGTAGAGGCCCAGACGCACGCACTGGATCTGGCCGCCCGGGATGAGCGTCGAGTTCATGGTGCGGGCGTAGCTGTTGTTCGTCGAGTAGCCAGCGGCGCAGTTCGGGAACGCCGGCTGCGCAGCGCAGCGGACGATACCGGCGGCGATGGTCTCAGAGCTGTTGAGGGAGGCCGAGTTCGGACCACCGTCAGCGCAGAGACCAGGAGTCACGACGGTCGGGCACTGCGCAGCCGCAGAGGTGACCTCGATCGTGTAGTCGTTGAAGACGCCGCTACCGCAGGGGAGCCCGTTGAAGAGGGCATTGCCCGCAGCGTCGGCCGGACCGACGAAGATGTAGTAGCTGCCGGCGTTGAGGCAGGCGTTCGCGACGGTGCCGCACGCCGAAGTCGACGAGGCGAGGGTCGCGGTCGAACCGCAGGCGCCACCAAGGATGAGGACGCGGTTGAACGAGTTCGCCTTGACGGTGACGGTCACGTTGCTGCCGTTGCCGACCGAGAGGCTGTACCAGTCGGTGTCACGGGTGTTGTTGTCGGCCCAGAAGGTGCCGGCGATGGTCTGGCCCGGAGCGATCGAAGTGGTCGCCGGGATGGTGGCGTTGCAGCCGCCGTTGGTGTCCTCGCCGCAGTTCTCACCCTCGGTGCCGGTCGGGGTACCGAGCGCGCACGGCTCAGGGACGTCGATCGTCAGCGACGCGAGGCCCGGAACGTCATAGGTCGCGAGACGGATCAGGTACCAGTTGCCAGCGGTCACGCCGACCGAGAGGTCGGACGGGAAGATGGCGGTGCCCGACGAGTTGCAGGTCGCCGCATCACCGTCGTCGTTGCAGCCAACGAGCGCGGTGTTGAGGTTGTTGTAGTTGAAGGCAGCGGGGTTCGTGCCCATGTTGTAGACGGCGAGCTTGGTGTCGTAGTTGCTCGCGTTGCAGGTGTTCGCGCGGAGCGTGCCGTTCGCGACCGCCTGGAAGCGGTACCAACGGTCGTTCAGGAACACGTCGTTGCCGGAGCCGCAGGTCGTCGCCGAGTGGGTCGGACCGTCGGTGTTGGCGTTGGTGTTGTCGACGTTCGAGAACACCGTGTCGCCAGAGAACACCGTCGCGCCGGTCGCGCAGTCGTTCGAGTACGCCGGCGAGGTGCAGCTGTAGATGAAGAAGCCGCAGTAGGCGACGGTGTCCTGGACGCACTGCGCGTCCCAGCCGAAGCCCGGATCGCAGCAGAGCGGGTTCGCAGCGCAGACCGCGGTGCAGCAGACCGCGTCGTTGCAGCCGACGCCGCCGTGCGGGGTGCGGCAGTCGCCGGTCGCGCCCGCGCAGCCCGACGAATTCGGGGTGAACGAGACGGTGAGCGAAGCCTGAACGGTGGTCGCGTTCCAGCCGCCGATGCGGACGTAGTAGGTCGTGCCGCCGGTGACCGCGAAGCCCGCGATCTTCGAGAAGTACTGCTGGCAGGTGCCCTCAGCGGGCGCGTCGCCGTTGCAGGCGACCTGGGTCAGCGCACCGCACGAACCGGTGTAGAGCGCCATCGACGTGTCGCCGTTGGCCGCGCCCGGGGTGCAGGTCGAGAAGTCGGCGATGCCGCCCTCGGCCGGGGTGAACTTGAACCACACGTCGGGATTGGCAGTGCCCCAGTCGAGGAAGCTGCCCGTGCAGAGCGCGTCCGAGGGGGCCGGGTCGGCGCTGGCGGTCGCAGTCGCGGTGTCGAACGCCGCGGGGGTGCCCACGGTGACGGTCACGGCCGTCGAACACTCGTCCTGCGCCATCGCCATCGTCGTGAAGCCAGCCGCAGCAACGGCAGTGGCCACGAGGAGGCTCGTTCCGCAAATCGTCTTCATCGCATCGCTCCTTCTTGCGGTCCCGCGTGGGACCTCGCCTGATTCGACCGGTCGACACGACCGGCCGGGGACTCCTTCGGCGGACACCGATACGTACGGTGCCGCACTCCTTCGCGCTGTTGGTCGCGGGCTGTGCAGAACACAGCACGCGATGACAGCGCGACCTGTAGAAAGTAGTTCAGTGTTCGGACGATCCAAACGGAATCTTTTGAGTGTTCTGAGAAATGGCCCCGAATCGCAACCGCGGTTCCGCGCCCGCGCACGGCCCGCGCGCCCGTTCGACGCCCGTCGAAGCGCCGAGAACTTCCGCGGTCGCACCGGACGCGGCGATTCTGCACAGTCATTTCGTTACCGGACTGCGTCCAGACTCCCCCGCCACCGGTCGCGCAGGATCCTCGGAACAGCACGACGCGCCTCGGGAACCGAAGCGCGTCGGAAAGATCGCTCACGCAGTTTGGGGCGGACTCAGGCGAGTTCGGGCGACTCAGTGAGTTTCGGCCGTTTTCGGCGGCCGCGCTCGCGGAGAGCCGCGCGGCGCTCAACTGACGCTCTCAGGTGGCTCTCTCAGATGGCGGGCTCGATCGTCACCGTGAGC
>Ga0315906_10011603_pt1 | contig 10269 bp, 8 predicted proteins | sample LakEriMetagenome_4_FD_203526 | JGI IMG/M metagenome (GOLD analysis project Ga0315906, IMG submission 203526) | Freshwater fungal communities from buoy surface, Lake Erie, Ohio, United States - Buoy 2 MA122 | ecosystem: Environmental > Aquatic > Freshwater > Lake > Lake biofilm | place: USA: Lake...
CTGTGAACCCTGTGTATCCTGTAAACCCAGTATATCCAGTAAACCCAGTATATCCTGTGAACCCAGTATATCCTGTGAACCCAGTGCATCCTGTAAACCCGGTATATCCTGTAAATCCTGTGTATCCTGTGAACCCAGTATATCCTGTGAACCCTGTATATCCTGTAAATCCAGTATATCCAGTAAACCCAGTATATCCTGTGAACCCTGTATATCCTGTGAACCCAGTGTATCCAGTGAACCCCGTACATCCTGTGAACCCTGTGTATCCTGTGAACCCTGTAGATCCTGTGAACCCTGTAGATCCTGTAGAACCTGTAGAACCTAATAAATATAATGCATCATTATATGTTAACTCTTTTGTACCAATATTGTATGTTAAAATATTCAAATTATTTGATATATTTCTTTTTATAGGAGTGACATAAAATCCTCCTGTTGCATCATTTGCTGTAAATAAACTATTACTTGCATTGAATACAACAGAAGCTGCTCCTGAACAAGATGCTCCATAACCCATTACTATTGAATTATTTGGTAAATTTATTTCTCCTGCACTGTTTCCTATTGCTATTGAATTTCTACCTTGCAATGTTCTTCCTGCTAATACTCCTAATGCTATTGCTCCACATCCTTGATTATTATTTCCTGCCTGAAAACCCATTGCTATACCATGTGTTGATTGTGAACTTTGTCCTGCTCCATACCCTATTGCTACTGAATAAGTTCCTTGAGAACCTAAACCAGCATTATATCCTAATGCTACTGAATAAAATCCTTGTACATTATATCCTGCTTGATATCCCATTGCTACTGAGCCTATTCCTTGATTTATTTGTCCTGCTCTGACTCCTATTCCTACTGATACTGATCCTTGAGCTGTTTGACCTGCTTGCAATCCTATTGCGATTGCATTATCTCCTTGATTTGATTGTCCTGTCAAATTTCCTATTGCAACGCTTGATTCTCCCTGTGTAAATTGACCAGCATTATATCCTATTGCAACTCCATATGTTCCTTGATTATATCCTCCTGCAGTGTTTCCTATTGCTGTCGCATAAAACTTTTGATTTAAATTTCCAGCAAATCCTCCTATTGCAACACCGTAATTTTGCTGATTCATATACCCAGCATTATAACCTATTGCAACACTAAAATCATATTGTCCTCTATAACCTGCCGAATTACCAATTGCAACTGTATTATTTCCTTGTGTTAAAATACCAGATTGAGTTCCAATAGCAACTGCATTATTTCCTTGAGTTGATTTTCCTGATTGATATCCGATTGAAACAGAGTTAGTTCCTTGAACTAATTTACCAGCTTCAAATCCTATAGCTACAGCACCGCTTTTTTGGGAAAATTGACCTGCTGTATTACCTATTGCTATAGATGATTGACCTTGATTAGTCTGTCCTGAAAAACTACCTAAATGAATAGTCCCGTCTGTATTTGCTTTCCAAGAAGAAGAAATAGAATCCCAATATACATAATCACTATAATTTACACCAGTAGAAGAAATATATCCAGTTGGTCCAGTTGGTCCAGTTGCACCATCTGATCCAATATAACCAGGAGGTCCAGATGGACCTGTGGCTGAAATTTCCTCTGAATAAGTAATTTCCCCTGTTATTTTATCGTACGCTACAATTTTCAAATTTGTTGGATCATTTGTCTGTTTTAAATTTTGTAAAAAAAATGAATTCAATAATTCAATATTTAAAGATTCCTGAATATTTGAAATTATTATAGGAATAGATCCATTTCTAAATGGGTTATTCATTGGTAACAAACTTTCTAATCCCCATCTCCAAAGAATTTCAGCTTCAATACCTTGTCTTTCTACATTTGATACACTTCTATTTATAATTACTAATTCTGCAATATATGATTCTACACCAACATTAGTTGTGCTACCATTAATTGAATTTATAAAAAAATTGGATACATAATTTCCACTATATTCTGAAGACGCTAAAGTTTGTGTTCCATATATATTTACTCCATTCACATATGATGTTATTAAATTTGAATTACTTGAATCTATTGTTATAAACTCAAATAATTGCCATGTATTACTTGTTGTATTTTGAAAACCATCTGCATATTCTGTATGTAATATAGCACCTGTGTCATATTGATTTATTTCATAATTATGCAATGATCCATAATGCCCAGATATTGTATAAAAATTTTCACTTGTACTTATACTTTGTGCTTGTATCATTGGACTTGAAGTACTTTGATTTTTCGGATAATAAAGTAAAAATACTGAAATACCTGATCTATTTATAGGTAAATTTGATATTGTACTCTGTGATATATTTGTATATGATACTATTCCTTTATTATTTAATCCTGGATAAATATAAGTTGGTCTCTCTGGATTTGTTGGTGATAATGAAACATATCCATTTACATTACTTGCCCATGATGAAATTGAATCACCATTATTATATATACCTAATGTTTCATAATTTAACCAAACCAATTTATCTGGTGTATTTGATATAAAATTAAAATTTTCTGTACTATTAAAATCTCCTAATCTTATTGTTCCAGTATTTTGATATGTTGGTCCTGTTGGACCAATTATTCCTGTTGGACCTGTCGTTCCTGTATTTGAAGCTATACCTGCTGGTCCTGTTGGTCCTGTTATTCCCGTTGCTCCTGTATTTGAAGCGATACCTGGTGGTCCTGTTGGTCCTGTAAATCCTGTTGCACCTACTCTACCTGTTGGTCCTGTTATTCCTGTGACTCCAGTATATCCTGTGACTCCAGTATATCCTGTGTATCCTGTGTATCCTGTGTATCCTGTGACTCCAGTATATCCTGTGACTCCAGTATATCCTGTGTATCCTGTGTATCCTGTTATTCCTGTGACTCCAGTATATCCTGTGACTCCAGTATATCCTGTGTATCCTGTGTATCCTGTGTATCCTGTGCATCCAGTTCTACCTGTATAACCTGTCAAACCGGTGTATCCTGTGAACCCTGTGTATCCTGTGAACCCTGTGTATCCTGTGAACCCTGTGTATCCTGTATAGCCTGTGTATCCTGTGAACCCCGTGCTTCCTGTATTTGAGGAATTACCAGGAATACCTGGTGGTCCAGTGTATCCAGTGTACCCTGTGTATCCTGTATAACCTGTAACTCCACTATATCCTGTGTACCCTGTATAACCTGTGCAACCTGTTCTTCCTGTACTTCCTGTATTTGAAGAAAACCCATCTAATCCTGGTGGTCCTGTGTATCCTGTGTATCCTGTGTATCCTGTGCATCCTGTGTATCCTGTGGATCCAGATCCTGATGTTCCAGTACTATAAAAATTTGGCAAAATATAAATTAACTCTTCTAAAGTATTTTCTTGAAAACTATTACTTACTTTAAATTTTTTATAACTCATTATATTTTATTTATAAAAATGTATTAAAAATTTATAATTATTTTGAATATAAATTTTAATTTTTTGCACATATACTTTACTTTTTTTGAATATAAATTTTAATTTTTTACACATATAATTTACTTTTTTTGTGACTTTATTTAGTAATTACTAAATCATCATCATCATCATCATCAACATCATCATCATCATCAACATCAACATCATCATCATCATCATCAACATCATCATCAACATCAACATCATCATCAACAACTTTATCAACTAATTCAGTCACTTTATTAACTTCTTCTGAATATTCATTTTCTTCATTTTTATTATCTATTTTATTTATTTCAGTTACATTATTATTTTCTATATCTTCAATATTTTTTATTGTTGAATAAATAAATTTTCTTAAATCTTTTTTTAAACTCTTTATTTTTTTTAGAAGCTTTTTAGTATTATTTTTGTTATTTTTTATCAAACAAATTATTTCGTGTTCAGTAAATTCAGAATTTGATGTAAAAGTTTTCTTACAACTTTCACATTTTATTTCTTCATAATTTATATTAACATATATAGTTTTACAAATTAGTACAATTAAAATTATATTTAATATTAAACTAAATCCCCGTCCACTAAAAGGAAAAATCATAAAAAATAAAAATACATAACTCATTATTGTAAAATAATAAGACAGTTTATTACTTAGTTCATTAGTCAATTCATTATTTTCATAATTATTTTTAGTAAACATTACTTAATTTATTATAAATAAATTTATTATTTAAAATAAAAATAAATATTTAAGTAAATATGGAAACAAAAGAAACTAAAATTATTGATGTAACACAAAATGATTCTATACATTATTATTTAAATTCAACGTATGTTAAATTACAACAACAAATATGTTATTATAAAGGTTGTAAATTTGAAGCAAATGAAATAATCAATGGAATATATTTAGGAAATATTGAATCTTCATACGATAAAGATATGTTAACTAAACTAAATATTTCTAATATTATTTCAGTTATTAATTGTTACAATCCCCCTTATAAAGATGATATTAATTATTTGGTAATTAATGCATTAGATACACCTGACACTAATTTATATATGGTATTTGATTTATGCTGTGATTTTATTAATAAAGTATTTGAAGATAAAGGAAATTTACTTATTCATTGTATGGCTGGTAGATCTAGATCAGTAACAATATTAGCTGCATATCTTATTAAAATTTTTGGAATTAGTGATGATTCAGCGATAGATTTAATTAAGTCTAAAAGATCTATTATAAATATTAATGATGGTTTTAAAGAACAATTAAAAAAATATTATAAACATGTAAATAATTTGTAAATAATGTTGTAAAATTATTTATTTTTTGGTTTGGAAATGTGAAAATAAAATATATTTCATTTTTGTAGTGCTTTGACTGTGCATATGAGAACTCACAGTGGAGAGAAGCGCACGATTTTCATTTTTCAGTTTGAAATGAAAATCAAAAATATTTTTTATTTATTTGGTAATTTTATTAGATACATCATATAGTATGATTGATAAAATAGATAAAATTTTAGTTGTAACATATAATTTGACAGACGATCAACTAAAAAGTTTATATAACATGACAATAGATTCACTTATGGATTGCGACCGTGTAGAATTTACGATGTTGTTGCCGAGCTTTATAGCATATATTGTAGAAAAAACACCACTTTTATAGTGCTATAAATAAATCTAAAATTATTTTATTTAAAAAAATTTATAAAATATAATAGTAAACAATGATTTATTTTACTCGTATATTATTTATATTTATTATTTCAGGATTATCATCAGCATTTGGTATGTATTATTATCTAGATCCAGACACTTATACAAAAAAAAATACGAGTCTGATGAAAACAATACAAAATTATGAAAACAGGATAAAAAATTATGAAGACAGGATAAAAAATTATGAAGACAGGATAAAAAATTATGAAGACAGGAAAATATGCAAATATAGAGGATACGGTTGGAAACCAGATGATATAGCTGCTATTAATGCGAGTACTAAACCAGATAAAGAACAGGACCGTTGTGTGAAGGATTTGAAGAAATATTGGAAAGGTTCAGCCGCTGATACACAATATCCAGGTTGTGGATCTGCATTTTGTTGCGAAAAAGTATGTACTATTGAAGAAATAAAAGATAATATAATATAATACAGTTTTTTGTTCTGTAAAAGTCGCAACTAATTGAATTATAATATTCAATGTTGTAATCAGATAGACCATAAATTATTTTTTATGTTTAAAAGATATCAAAACACCTAGTAGTTGTTTATAACAATCATCAAGAGAATTATGATCATTTCCAGAATAATTTATTTTTTTTATATCCACTCCAGAAAAATCAAATAAAGTTCTACTGTCTCTTATTTGCCAGAATTTCCAAGGAAAATTAATATTAATCTGTCTATATACATTTTCTAAAATATTGTAATCAAATGATCCTTGTGACCAAAATTTATCACAGTCTTGTAAAAAAATAGATAACTTTTTTAATGCTTGAATAATAGAAATTCTATCAGTATTGTAAAATGCTTCGTATTGTGCTTCCGATGACTGTTTTCTCCACCAATCAACTGTGGATGTATCAACATGTAAATTTAAATTATCACATGAAGATCTTGTAATTCTTGCATAGAATGTCTTACCATTTTTCTTTAAAGTATCCAGATCTTCTATATTATCATTTCTATTAAATTTTATTGCACCTATAGTAACTATTGAAGCATTATTTCTTGTACTTAATGTTTCTATATCTATCATTGCTTCGTAAGGCATATTTTATATTTTAAATATATCTATTCTTTATATTTATAATAATATTATTTCTCTACAAAAAGGACAGCGTTTATTATATTTTAAAACTTTATTATAACATAAATCACATAACTCATGATAACATTTATTCAAAATTTGAATGTTATTTATACTCTTATATTCTTCTAAACATATTTTACATTGTTCTTTAGATAATAAAATTAATTCTTTATGTTTATTTGTGAAGTGGTCAGGTAAATAAAATGAATCAAAATTTAAACGTTTTGAACAAAACGTAGGTGAATTTAATATTCTTACTGCTCTTCTTCTAATTGGAATATTACTAGTATTGTTATATATATTAGAAATAATTGTTGGTGTTGTTACTATATTATTAGTAATCACATTTTTTTTTTCAGAAATTAAATTATATATTGTGTTATATTGATTAAAAGATGATATTTGATGAGGTGTAATTCCTGCATAATTTTCCAAATCTATATTAATGTCATCATGTTTGAGAATTTCAGAAACGAAATGTTTCAATCCAAGTTTTGTAGCTAAAAATAACGGTGTTTCACCATGAGCATTTCTAATATTTTTGTTTACTGAAGGTAAACTTAACAACATTATAAATACATTAATTTTTTTTTTTATTATAGATTGATGAATCAATCTATCATTATTGGAATTTATTGACATATTAGGATCTACAAATCCTCTTTTTATTAATAATTCCAATTGAAAAATATGAAGCTCACTTCCTGATATAACATGACTAGTTGCAATTCTTTTATAATTTATTGGATTCTCTTCAATAATCATAGTTAATATTAATAATATAAATAAAATATTAAATCATTTTTTGATTTATTTGACAATTCTAAAAGTTACATAACCATTTTTTCTTGTTATTTTTATTATATCTCCTTTATTATATGCATAAAATCTACAAATAACATCACTTTTTAGTAGAACTGGAAATTTATCTGAATACTTTTTCTTGAATTCTATGTATCCTGGAGTTCCTGCTCTATATGCAACTTCATGATTTGGAACTAAATAGTGTTTGGTAATATTATATTGTAGTTCATCAATGTGAAAAAGCTCTATATTAAATTCACATTCATCAATTACTTGTTTAGCTATAGGAGTTATTTTATCCTTATACACAATTATACAGTGTAGCACATCCATTTCTTTCATCATTAAAATAAAGTCTTGAATGCTTTTTACATTAAATTTAGATAACAGCGTAAAAAATACACACATTTCTTTACCATCTGGTTTTACAGCCAATATTCTATCATCATCTTTATCAATTATCGTATATTTTCTCTGCTCTAGCATCTCAGTACAAATTTCAAACTCCATTTATAATTTCTCTCCAAAAAAATTAAAAATTCATTTTTAATTTTTAGAAAATTCTATAGATTATTACAAATTAACAATTAACTTTTTTTCTTATATATATTTATCCATTTTCTTATTGCATTATCACTCACTCCATATTTTTTACCTATTGCTACTATACTCATATTTTTAGAGTCTATAACTAATTGCTCATAACTTGGTCTTGTTACTTTACGACTTGATATTCTGTTACAATCTACACATCTTTCCGCTCTTTTTTCACCTACATTAAATTTCTTACAATCTTTACATTGATATTTAGATTTTATTTCTTTATCTTTTTCTTCACAATCTTTATCTTTATCTTCTATTTCTTCTTCTAGTTTGTCATCTTCTGTTTCGTCTTCTATTTTGTCGTCTTCTGTTTCGTCTTCTACTTCTACTTTGATATCTTCTTTATTTTCTTCAAGTACTTCATTTAATTCTTCAACTTTATGGTCCTCATTTGTTATATTTTTACACTTATCTATAACTACTTTATATTCTATAAATGTTAAATCACAAAAAGATTTGATATAATCAATAATAACACTTAATTCAACTCCTTTTAACCACTCTTTATTTACTGGATTAATATCTCTCTTAAATCTTGCTTTAATATTATTCTCAATTAAATCGTTATCTTCAATGTATATCAAAAAATCAACATCAAAATTTATAGGTGATGATGTATTATATGTTGATAATCTACTCATAAAAGCTGAATCATTTTCATTTTTCTTTTGTGTTGCTTTTCCAAATTTATAACAATAATCGTCAAAATACATTGTAAACGCTTTATTTGATACTATATATATTACATTACCATTTTCATATACTGTTCGTCTTTGCCTTTTCAACATACAATTATGTGTATATGTTATTGTCTTTAATTCCTCTTTTGTATTTTTAAGTTGATTTTCCATATTATAAAGTTTATCCTTGTATACATTTTCAAGTTCTTCATTCGTCTTTTCATTATTAATCTCAACTCTACCTGTTAGCATCCATTGAAATACCCATTTTGATACCTGTACGTCAAATTGTGCACTAATCCACTGTGCTATATTTATAGCTACCTGAGGATGACCCCAAGTGGCTCTATTTTCATTTGAACCGGTTTTAAACTTTATTAATTCGTCAGTCGGAATTCCGATAGACGAACTTAGAACCTGTAAAAATGCTTCTGTTTTTTTATTTTCTTTCCAGTGTTTAAAGTCTTTTTTCCCAGCCTTACATAAAGAAGTTAAATTAATATAACCATCTTGTTGTCTGACTTTTATTTCTATACTATTTAAAACTAAAGGAAATTTATAATTTGAAATTAGAGGTAATTTATCAATTTTATTTTTACTTTCTTCTTCTTCAACCGCATCCAACTCTTCAACATCTTCGTCAATATCTTCTAAATTAGGAAAAACATCTTTCGTTATCCATTCTTTAAAGACAGTAATATTTTTACTTCTTGATCTTGAGATAATATTAATTATCCCATCTTTTGTGATTAAAATAGTATTTGGAGGTAAATTTTTGAAACCTGCTATTGAACTATAAAAATCTGTATCTTTATAATATTTTTTATTTCTATCTTCTACAATTCTTGCGATGCTATTATTATCAAACTGTTTATATTCTAAAATTTTAGCAATTTCGGTAGCAAAGAACCAACCATTATTAAAAACTCGTAATTCATAATCTTTATTAAATTTTGATTTAAAGACAAATAATTTATATTTGTTATTGATTTTTTTCATTTTATGAGAAAAAATCAAATCTTTAAATATAAATTAATTTTAATAAAATTAGCCTTCTATCAGGCTATAGTTTATTTTTAATCAAATTTGAGGAGATTACATCTTCTTCTAATAAATCTTAAGATTCCACTTTAATTTAAAGGGAATTCCCACCGACGGGCTTAGAACCTGTAAAAATGCTTCTGTTTTATTTATTTATTTAAAATTTAATTTTTCTTTAAATAAGTTCCAAAAAATTTGTCCCATAAAGAAAATCGTTTAGAATAATTGCAATTATTTAATGAATGATGTAAATCGTGATCTTCTACACTTAATTGAATACCAAGTATTCTTGGTAACCATATAAATTGTGGAAATGAAGTTGATTTTATTATTTTGCCTGAATGCCCACTTATTTCTATAAATGTTTTGTATGTTAATATTAAAATATATTGAAAATATGTTGGTTTTATAGGCATAAAATATAGAGATAATATTGTAGGTAAAGAATTTGTAAATAAAAGATCAATTTGATGTTGATAAAAAGTTGTTATAGAACTTGGATATTTAAATTTATGGTGTATTTTATGTATATTTTTATACAGATAAGAATTCTTATGAAAAATAAAATGATTTATAAAATGAAAGAAATCAAAAACAATTTCAAATGAAAAAGAAACAAAAACAAAATATATCAAGTCATTCGTAATGTGTAAATCTTCTTTATGGTTATAAAACATATTTTTAATAAATACATGCGTAATAGTTTCGATTAAGGTAGAAGATACAACAAATAAATCAAATTCGTAAGGAAATCGTTCTTTAGGTTCAAATCTTTTATAAGAATCAATAAGATTATTATCTTTTGTAGTGTAATCTATTCCTTCTATTAAAATATAATTTCTTAAAATAGCTGAATTAAAAAACATAATGT
>Ga0315906_10011608_pt1 | contig 10266 bp, 8 predicted proteins | sample LakEriMetagenome_4_FD_203526 | JGI IMG/M metagenome (GOLD analysis project Ga0315906, IMG submission 203526) | Freshwater fungal communities from buoy surface, Lake Erie, Ohio, United States - Buoy 2 MA122 | ecosystem: Environmental > Aquatic > Freshwater > Lake > Lake biofilm | place: USA: Lake...
CGCATGCTGGCCGTGTCATCGGCCTTGGCGCGTGCAACCTCCGCCGCCGTGCGGTGACGCACGAAGAAGGGCAGGCCGCCAATGCCAACCCGGATCTCGCTGCCTTCCGGCACTTTCGAGAGGTCGACTTCCGCGGCCGATGCGGCCTTTGTGTCGCCTGCGGGCCCGAGTTGTTGCACGAAGGGCCATGCAACCATAGCGACGCCGCCGGCTGCGGCTACGCCTGCTGCAATGTGGATGAAATCCCTGCGGGTTTCTCCAGCGTGAGCAGAGTCTGCTGTTGCGGCCTTGGATCCGTGTTCCGACACACGAGTCTCCCATGCTATCCGGAGCTTTGGATGCCTTATCACCGCGGCAGGGTCAGACCCCGACGTGGCGTGGTGTCGCAAGAAAGCCCCATCCGTGACGGAACCGTCTAAATTGCGCCTCGCACTCTTTCAACCTGACATCCCCCAGAATCTTGGGGCAAATCTCCGCCTGGCGGCGTGCCTTGGAGTCGCAGTCGACATTATCGAGCCGTGCGGCTTCCCGCTGACCGATCGCGCTTTGCGGCGCACCGCGATGGACTATGCGGAAAACGTCGCGATTTCCCGTCATTCAGGCTGGTCCGCATTTCGCGGCTCGCAGTTGGCCTCAGGAGCACGGCTGATCCTTTTCACGACTCGCGGCAGCGTCCGCCTCGAAGCTCATGCCTTCAAGCGCGGTGATACCCTTCTCTTCGGCAGGGAATCGGCCGGCGTCCCGGACGACGTCCACGCCGTAGCCGACTCACGCGTCGCAATTCCCTTGGTCAGCGGAGCCCGATCGCTGAATGTCGCAATGTCTGCGGGCATTGCCCTTTGGGAAGCTCTCCGACAGACGGATCAGCTGCCAGTTGGTTGAACCAGCAATTGTCTGCAAAAGCCCGCCTCGACGATGCAGTCGGCCCATGTCATCGTCGTGCCCGCATTGCCGTCAGGGGATGAACGCGCGGGCCAATGACGTCACCGGATCTTCAGTTGAAATTCCACAAGGACCGCGATCGTCTCCTCGCCGAGGCGCACGCGCGACCATCGACGCCGCTGGCGGCGCCGGCGCTTGCGACGCGGATCGTCTCCTTGTCGGGAGAAGCGGGGTCGGAGGGCGATCGCCTTCACATGGCCGCGCTCTGCCGCAAGTTTGCAGCCCCCGAGCCGGGCGTCGGCGCGAGATGGTGCCTGCTTGACGCTGGATCGTGGTCGCTGCGCTGGGAGCGGCACACTGAAGCGTCCACCTGGACGGTCTTTCGCCCCGGCGTCGAACCAGACGTCGCCAACTTCGGCGTCACGGCGCTCGACGTCGTGCCGCGGGAATGGCTCTCCGAGATGCCAGGCGAGATTCTCGTTGCCGCCCATGCTGCGATCGTCGCTGCCCGGCCATCGCATTTTCCTTTTGCGCCTGACGAGCTGGTCGCGGCCCGGATCGCATCGGGCGCGATCCAGGTCTTCTCCGATTTCCGCGCCGGCCCGGATTCCTTCACCCGGTTCGTCCTCGTCGACGGCGGCTCGGGCGAAGCTCTCGTGGGGCGCACGCTTCAGCAGCTGTTTGAGGTGGAAACCTACCGCCTGCTGGCGCTGCTGACCTACCCACTGGCGCTCCAGGCAACCGCTGCGCTGACAGACCTCGAGGGCGAGATCGATGCGGCCGCCGCCCAGGTGGTCAACGAGAACGGCGTCGAATCGGACCGCACCCTCGTCAACAAGCTCGCCGCTCTCGCCGGGCAGGCCGAGCGGCTTGCGGGCCAGACAAACTTCCGCGTCGCCGCCTCGCGCGCCTATTACGGCCTCGTCGGCGCCCGCATCGCAAGCTGGAACGAGCAGGCAATCGATGGCCGGCCCACCCTTGGCGAGTTCATGGAGCGCCGGCTCGCGCCCGCCATGCGGACGTGCGTCTCCGTGGCTGAACGCCAGCAGGGCGCCATCGAGCGGATCGCCCGCACCGTGCAGATCCTCAACACGCGCGTCGAGGTCGCGTCCGAGATGGTTAACGTCAACCTTCTGGCGTCCATGGACAGCCGCTCGCGCGTCCAGCTCCGCCTGCAGGAGACCGTCGAAGGCCTGTCAATTGTCGCTGTCTCCTACTATGCGCTGTCGCTTCTGAAGGTGGCCTTCGATGGCGTCGCGGTCGCCGCGCCCTGGCTGGATCCCACAGTTGCAACTGCGCTGTCCGTGCCGGTCGTGCTCTATCTGGTCTGGCGCTTCCTGCGCGGGGTCAAGAAGAGCGTGTTGAGCAAGTGACGGTGGAAAAGTCTGCGCGCGGGTGCGCTTGACCCTCTTGCGGCAGACGCCATCCTTGCGCACGGTCAGATTCTGATGCGTACAGTTTTCCCCTTTTCGGCGATCGTTGGTCAGGACGCGATGAAGCGGGCCCTGCTGATCGCAGCCGTCGATCCCGGCATCGGCGGCGTGATGGTGTTCGGCGATCGCGGCACCGGCAAGTCGACGGCCGTGCGCGCTCTCGCAGCCCTGCTGCCGCCCATGCGTTCGGTGAAGGACTGCCCCTACCATTGCGATCCGGAGGCAGACGCGGGCCGCTGCACGCCGGATTGCCCCTCGCGCACCACCAAGGGCGCCGTTAAGACCGAGCTGCGTCCGACTCCCGTCGCGGACCTGCCGCTCGGCGCCACCGAAGACCGTGTCGTCGGCGCGCTGGACCTGGAACAGGCGCTGACCCGCGGCGAGAAACGCTTCGAGCCAGGCTTGCTGGCCAAGGCGCACCGCGGCTTCCTGTACATCGACGAAGTGAACCTTCTCGAAGACCATCTGGTCGATCTGCTGCTGGACGTGGCCGCGTCTGGAGAGAACGTCGTCGAACGCGAAGGCCTGAGCGTTCGCCATCCGGCGCGCTTCGTGCTCATCGGAACCGGCAACCCGGAAGAAGGCGAACTCCGCCCCCAGCTCCTCGACCGCTTCGGTCTTTCGGTCGACGTGAAGACGCCTACCGTCCTCGCTGATCGCGTCGCCGTTGTTCGCCAACGCGATGCGTTTGATCGCGACCCCGAAACCTTTGCCGCAGCGTGGACGAAGAAAGACGCGCAGGTACGCGATCGAATTGTGAAAGCGCGCGCTTTGCACAGCAATCTTGCGCTGCCCGACGAGGTGGTCGAGTGCGCGGCCACGCTCTGCATGAAGATCGGCTCGGACGGCCTGCGTGGTGAGCTTACACTAATCCGCGCAGCCCGCGCGCTTGCCGCTCTTGAAGGCGCCAAGGCCGTTTCGACAACTCACCTGCGTGAGATTGCCGTGATGTCTCTGCAGCACCGGCTGCGTCGCAACCCGCTGGACGATGTAGGCTCGGCGTCGCGTATTGAGCGTGCGCTGGGCGAAATCTTCGCGCCGTGATCGCGGGCGCGCCAGCGCAGTTCGATCCATGGGCCGACGCCATGGCCGCTGCTGCACTGCTTGCTGTCGATCCTTCGGGACTAGGCGGCGCAATCATCCGCGGCTTTCCCGGTCCCGCGCGCGACGCGTGGCTGGATACGCTGAGGTCAATGCTCCCGGCAGACGCCCCCATGCGCCGCGCGCCATCTCACATCGACGACGAGCGTCTCCTGGGTGGGCTCGATCTCTCCGCAACGCTGGCCGCCGGCCGCCCGGTCGCCAGCCGCGGACTCCTGAGCGAAAGCGCTGGCGGCGCGGTCATACTGTCCATGGCTGAGCGATGCTCAGCGGCGACCGGCGCACGAATCGCCGCGGTCATCGACGCCGATACTGACCACGTTGGTTTCATTCTGGTTGCGCTCGAAGAGGGCGTCGAGCCTGATGAACGCGCGCCGGATGTGCTGGCGGAACGCGTCGCCTTTCATCTTGATGTCAGCAGCCTTCGGCCACGCTTGCTTCCCGTGCCAACGTGCGAAGGTATTGCCGCCGCCCGTGCTGCACTTGCGCGGATGAGGGCGTGCGACGATCAGCTGATCGAGACGATCTGCTCGGCTGCGTCCGCTTTCGGGGTCTCCTCGACGCGCGCGGCGTTGTTCACGCTCAGGGCTGCGCGAGCTGCTGCTGCCGTCGTAGGACGACCAGCGGTCACGCAGGACGATCTCGAACTCGCAGCGCGCCTGGTGCTCGCGCCCCGGGCAATGTTCGTACCGGCAGAAGCGCCGCCCGAGCAAGCGCCGCCGCCTCCTGATGATGCCGGCGAGGAGGGCGCGCCGCCTGAACAGCCAACGGCAGATGAAGCGGCAGACCGCGTCGTGGCCGCTGTGCAATCCGCCCTGCCGCCCGAATTCCTCTCGCAGTTCCTCGACGTGCGCGCCGAGCGTCGCGCCGTCGCGCGCTCAGGTGGGGCAGGAGCCGCCGCGAAATCTGCACGCCGGGGCCGGCCGCTCGGCGCCCGCTCCGGAACGCTTCGCACAGGCGACAGGCTCGACCTCGTCGCGACGCTTCGCGCCGCCGCGCCATGGCAGAAGCTGCGCCGCCGGGAAGCCGCCTCGAGCAAGGCCCGCGTGCTGGTGCGCAAGAACGACTTTCGCATCCGCCGCTTCGTGCAACGGCTTGAGTCGACGACAATCTTCGTGGTCGATGCCTCCGGGTCAACAGCCGCGCAGCGCCTCGCCGAAGCCAAGGGCGCCGTCGAGAACCTGCTGGCCGAAGCCTACGTCACGCGCGCACGCGTCGCCCTGATCGTGTTCCGCGACAAGGCCGCAGAACTTCTGCTGCCGCCGACGCGCTCACTTTCACGGGCGAAGCGGTCCTTGGCGGACCTGCCCGGTGGCGGCGCAACGCCGCTGGCCACCGCGATCGATGTGGCGTCGCTTCTGGGCCAGGCTGAACGCGCCAAGGGGCGCACACCGCTGATCGTGTTCCTCACAGACGGCCGCGGCAATGTCGGTCGCGATGGCGAGCCCGGCCGGCCACGCGCCGAACAGGATGCGCGTGATGCCGCCCGGGCCCTTCGCGCCACGGCGCTTCCGACGGTCTTCATCGACACATCTCCCCGTTCGCGTCCGGGGGCGGAAGACCTGGCCGTCGCGATGGGCGCCGCTTACGCGCAGCTGCCCTTCGTGGACAGCGGAGCAGTCGCCGCCGTTGTGCGGGCCAACGCTCCCTCACGGCGATGACACGCGCGCTCGACTGGAATGTTCAGGGCCGAGACTGGCCCAACCGTGAGGCAAGCCGCTTTGTCGACGTTCGCGGCCTGCGCTGGCACGTTCAGGTCATGGGGGCGGGACCGCCGCTTGTCCTGTTGCATGGAACAGGCGCCGCCACGCATTCCTGGCGCGATGTGGCGCCGCTGCTTGCGCGAACCCATCAGGTTGTGGCTCTGGACTTGCCGGGACATGGCTTCACCGCGACGCCGCGCAGCAATGACGACTTCACGCTCCCGAATGTGGCGCGGGCCGTTGGCGAGCTTCTTAAGACGCTCGATGTTTCGCCTACCGCGCTTGTCGGACACTCCGCTGGCGCGGCCATCGCTGTCCGGATGGCGCTCGACCGCGTGTGTTCCCCTGCTGCGATCGTGGGGATCAACGCTGCGCTGCTTCCCTTCCCCGGACCGCTTGGCCCCCTCGCGCCCTTGCTCGCGCGAACACTGTTCTACAACCCGTTCTCGCTTGGCCTGTTCGCCTATCGCGCAGAGCAGCGCAACGCGATCAGCGACCTGATGCGCAGCACAGGTTCGACGCTTGATAAGCGCGGGCTCGATTTCTACGAGCGGCTGTTCCGCAGCCGCGACCATCTCAAGGCAACTGTAGCCCTGATGGCGCACTGGGATCTTGAGACGCTGCGACGTGACCTGCCGAGGCTTACGTCCTCTTTGACGCTCATCGTCGGCGCCAGGGATCGCGCCGTGCCGCCGACCGCAGCTGACAGCGTTGCGCGGCTGGCTGAGCACGCGCGGATTCTGCTGGCGCCGGGGCTGGGCCACCTCGCCCACGAGGAAGCCCCCGCTGTTGTCGTGGACATGATCCTCGCCGCGCTGCATCACGTGTAGCAAGACAATCGCCTTGCAGGAGTGCGCAGGACGATCTTAGTGTCACCCCATGTTGACACTCGACCCTGCTCAGTCTGCCGCCCAGCCCGATCGCGATGACCGACGGCACGCCATCGTCATCGGCAGCGGCTTTGGTGGCCTCGCTGCGGCCGTAAGGCTGGGGGCCAGGGGATATCGCGTCACCGTGCTGGAGCGCCTCGATGCCCCTGGCGGCCGCGCCTACGTGTATCGGCAGGACGGGTTCACCTTCGATGCTGGCCCAACCATCATCACCGCGCCCTACCTTCTCGAAGAGCTCTGGGCGCTGTGCGGCAGACGAATGGCAGACGACATCGATCTTCGCCGAATTGACCCCTTTTATAAAATTCGCTTCGATGACGGCACCGTCTTCAGCGCCAGCAGTGATCATGCGGCAATGCGCGAAGAGGTTGCCCGCTTCGATCCTGGCGACGTTGCGGGCTTTGAACGTTTTCTGCGTGACAGCAAGAAGATCTACGAAACAGCTTTCGAGAAGCTCGCCGATCAGCCATTTCACCGTATCGGGACCTTGTTGAAAAGCGCGCCAGATCTCATCCGGCTTGGCGGCTACCGCTCAGTCTTCAGCCACGTGTCGCGCTATTTTCGAAACGAGAAGCTCCGGATCGCTTTCAGTTTCCACCCACTTCTGATCGGCGGCAATCCGCTGTCCACCACAGCCTATTACAGCCTTGTGGGACATCTGGAGCGTACGCATGGCGTGCACTACGCCATGGGCGGCACTGGCGCGCTCGTCGATGGCCTTGTCCGGCTGATCGAGGGGCAGGGCGGTGCGCTGCGGCTGAATGCCGAAGTCGCCCAGATTACCGTCTCCTCCCGCCGTGCGACCGGCGTGCGGCTCGCTTCAGGGGAGCACATCGCCGGTGATGTCGTGGTTTCGAACGCCGATGCTGGCTGGACCTACACGCAGCTGCTTTCGGAGCACAAGCGGCGCCGCTGGACCGACCGGAAGTTTGCCGGCAAGCGCTTCTCGATGAGCCTTCTGGTCTGGTACTTCGGCACCAACCGCAGGTTCGATGATGTCTATCACCACACGATGGTGCTCGGTCCCCGCTATGAAGGGCTTCTGCGAGACATCTTCTATCGCAAGATCCTGGCGAGAGACCTCAGTCTCTATCTGCATAGGCCAACCGCAAACGATCCGTCGCTAGCCCCGGCTGGTTGCGACGCCTTCTATGTCCTTGCGCCTGTACCTCACCTGGGCAGTGGTACCGATTGGGGCGAGGAGGGGGAACGGTGTCGCGCGATGATTCAGGCGCGCCTCGAGGAGACGCTGCTACCCGGGCTCGGCGAAAGCATCGTGACTTCCCGCATGCTCACGCCTCAGGACTTTCGCGATCGTCTGCTATCGCTCAATGGCAGCGCCTTCTCGCTGGAGCCACGCCTTTTCCAGAGCGCCTGGTTCAGGCCACACAATGTCAGCGAAGAGATAGCCGGCCTCTACATGGTGGGCGCCGGTACCCATCCCGGCGCCGGCGTCCCGGGGGTCATCTCATCGGCGCGTATTCTCGACAAGGTCGTGCCTCACGCCGGTCGGGTTGTGGCTGGCTGAGACAAGCTGGCGGCGCTGGCATCTTCACAAGCTGCCGACCGGAAGCCGTATCGGCCGGTTCCGATGTCGGGCGGCGCCGAAATCGGCCAATAAGCGGGCCGCAGCGAGGCGCCCCGACATCGTCGCCATCGGAACGCCTGGTCCCGGATGTACGCTGCCGCCAGCCAGGTAGAGGCCCGGCAACCTGCCGCGCGAACCCGCGCGGGCGAAACTGCCCATCATGCCGTGGTTGGCGCGGCCATAAAGGGCGCCGCCCGTGGCTGGAAACAGCGCATTGAAGCCGCTCGGCGTCGTAACTACTGGGTCAGAAGCCAGTCTCACGTTCAGGCCGCACGCGCGAACCAGGCCAAACGCACGCTCGGAAAGATCAGCAATCGCTGCCTCATCGAGCGGCGCGCGGTCACCATCGGCTGGTGCATTGATCAGGGCGAGGAGGCGTTCGGGCGTGCCGGGAACAAACGCGCCAGCCTCGCCACGGTCCTGGGCGCATACATAGACAGTTGGTGCAGCTGTGATCTCGCGACGCCGAAATACGGAATCAAACTCGCGAGCGTAGTCCTCTGCAAAGAACACATTGTGATGCGCAAGGTCGAAGCCCTCGGTTCGCGCTGACAGGCACCAGGTAACTGCCGACAGCGAGCGATCGCGCGGAGCCGTCGCCGGCGCAGGGCGCTCCCTGGCTGTCAGAGCGGAGATGTCGCCATTGAAGACCACCGCATCTGCGTTCAGGCGCTCGCCATTCGCCAGCTGGATCCCGACAACCCGCCCGTGTTCGACAACCATGTGCCGCATCTCGGCCCCGAACCGGAATTGCGCGCCATGGCGCTCCGCCAGGCTCTGAACCGCGCGCGCGACCTGATGAATGCCGCCCTTGACCAGCCACACCCCGTCTTGCTCGACATGGGCAATCAGCATCAGCGTCGCGGGGGCAGCCCAGGGGGAGGCGCCGACATACGTCGCATACCTGCCAAAGAGCTGGCGCAAGCGGGGGTCCTGGAAATGATCGCCAAGTGCGCTCCACAGGGTTCGCATCGGCATCGTTCGCCACAGGTCCGGCAAGCCTCCAACACCGAGGCTTGCCACGAGGCTTGCCGGGGAGGGCCGCTCGGAGGCGATGAAGGGTCCAGCAAGCGTGCGATAGATTGCCCGGCTCTGGTTGCAGAACGCCAGATAGGCGCGGGCCGCCGCTGGTCCCGAAAAGGCCCCGATCGCGTCAGCTGACTGCGTGATGTCCGCGAACAGGTCTAGTCGGCCGCCTTCGCGCCAGGCGTGTCGCGCGAGTGTCTCGGCGGGCGCCAGGCCGAGGCGATCATCCAGCTGCTCGCCCGCGTCGTTGAACAGCCCCTCGAAGATCCATCGCATCGTGAAGACGGTCGGGCCCGCATCTATTGCAGCGCCTCCAACAGCGACCTGCCGCATCTTCCCGCCAGGCGCGGCGGCGCGTTCGCAGACGATGACCTCCATTCCCGCTCGCGCCAGGTCGGCGGCCGCCGCCAGGCCGCCCATGCCAGCGCCGACGACAATGACGCGACGACCGGGGCTCACCGCGAGGGAGGGTCGGATGCCCGCGCTGTCCGCCGCCCCAGCTGGGGCCAGATGCTCAGCCCCGCCTTCAGATCGATACGGATGCGGTGATAGATGATAAGCGATAGCCCGACGCAGAGTGGTATGGACCACAGGGCCGGATGCAGCGCCAGCGATGGGGCGAGGCGTATCGAGCCAAACGCTAGGAACGCGGTGTAGACGGAGATCCCTGCGCCGACCAGCGCCTTCAGATGCTCCTTCATCCACTGCACCGGGCTGGGGTTGCGTGCATAGATGAAGCGGAGGTTGGTCACGCCCGTCGCCAGGCCGACGATCGAAAGGCCGATCATCAATGGCTGACCTATCAGCACTCCCTCCCATGCGCAGGCCGCAGCAGCCAGGAGGACGAGGTACTGCAGTCCAATATTGAGAACAGTCCGGTTGGCGGCGAGGTCGCGCCTGTTCGTTACGCACAGCCATCCGTACCAGCCAAGGTTGACCGTAAGAATGCCATTGTGAAGCATCAGCCAGCCGAAGATCCCGCGGATAAAAGGCTCGTCGAACCTGCCCACGAGATGAGGGTGCACGCCCATTGGATCATAGAGTGTCAGCAGGCTCATCGCGATCGCGAAGGAGCCCGTAAGCAAAACGCACCGTGTGAAGATGCGGCCCCACATGCAGTGATTGACGCCGCCTTTTCGCCCCAGGACAGGCACCCAGAACGCCAGGGCGGCAGCAGATCCGGTAATTACGTGCACGAAGATGAGGCCGTGGAATATTGCCAGCTCCATCCCATGCTTCTCCGTCCAGCAGCCGTTCTGACTATCGCATTGGACTATCTCTCTGTAAAGTTATGTGTACATCTTCGAGGTCAGAGGTGCGCGTCAAACGATGCAGGCTGTGGCTGGAATTCCTGACGCAGGGCGAGGGCTCTATGCGCCGCCCAGGCCGGTGGCGCGACCTGCGTTGCTGGCGCTGCTGCGTGTCGCTCTACGCGGTGATGGTGATCTTCTCAGCCTGCTCCCTGCCAACGCCTATCGGATGGAAATAGGGCCCCTCGGTTACTCGCGCCGCTCCATCCTGATCGTCAATCGCCCGGATCAGGTGCGCCGTGTCCTGTCTGATCCAGAAGGCATCTTTCCCAAGAGCGATCTAATGGTCGCAGCGCTGGCGCCGCTTATCGGCGATTCGCTCTTTGTGTCCTC
>Ga0315906_10011612_pt1 | contig 10265 bp, 8 predicted proteins | sample LakEriMetagenome_4_FD_203526 | JGI IMG/M metagenome (GOLD analysis project Ga0315906, IMG submission 203526) | Freshwater fungal communities from buoy surface, Lake Erie, Ohio, United States - Buoy 2 MA122 | ecosystem: Environmental > Aquatic > Freshwater > Lake > Lake biofilm | place: USA: Lake...
GTGGGCCAACGATGTATACCGCTGCAGCGGAGAGGTCACCAAACGCCAACGCGGGGCCGAACCAGCGGGCTGGATTCATGGCTGCTCCAGTGAGCAGCCCACCGATCAGGATGTTGGCGGTGATCACGCCACCAACTAAGAGTGCCCCGATCTTCGGCGCGCGCGCATCGGCCGTTGCAAGGAGGACGGTGTAGATCAGCACGGCGGTGAGGATCGCCTCAATCGAGATGGCGGTGATCAATGAGAGGCCGTCGGCAATGAAGACCGTCCCACCACCGCCAATGCTCCACGGGGTATCGCCCGCATCAAATCCACTAAAGGCGACCTTCAAGATGGCCCCAGCGGCGACTGCGCCAAGAACCTGGGCAACGATGATCCGGATCCCCTCGATGGTTCGGACTCGGCCAACGAGCCACAGCCCTACCGTCACGGCCGGGTTGAACTGGCCGCCACTGACGGGGGTGAAGGCGGTGGCCAACGCGGCCACAATCAGTCCCGACGCCAGCGCTACTCCCAGTAGGCCGAGCTCCCCAGCCGAAAAGGCGTTGACGATCACTGCGGCCCCCAGCAGGAGCACCATGAGGAGTGTTCCGACCAGTTCGGCGACGAGGCTTGAGATGAGCGTTCTGCTCGGCATTTAGGCTCCTTCACGGGTAGAAAGCGGGGCTAAGGGCTCCACGATTCGCCTGATCATAGGGCAGCCCCTATGAGAGATGAGCGTGATGCCGTATGCTACGGAGGTCCCCCGGGCTTCGGTGGACATAAGCACGCACGCACGCGACCGAGATCAGTCAACCGTTCCCATCCAGGGCTCGCGAGACCAGCATCGGACCACGAGGCGAGCCAGCACTAGGAGTGAACGGAATGTACACAGACAAGAACTTGGTCTGCATGGATTGCAGCCAGGAATTCGTATTCACAGCGCGGGACCAGGAGTTCTACGCTGAGCGCGGCTTCACGGAGCCAAAGCGCTGCACACCATGCCGCAATGCCCGCAAGGCGCAGCGCGAGGGTGGTTCAGCGGGTGGCGGCTTCGGCGGCTACACCGGTGGCAGCTCGTACAGCGCCGGCGGCTACGGCGCCCCACGCGCACCTCGCGGACCACGCGAGTTGCACCCAGCAACCTGCTCGGATTGCGGCAAGGAGACCATGGTCCCCTTCCTGCCAACCAGCGGCAAGCCGGTGTACTGCGACAACTGCTTCTCGACCCGACGCCCAGCGCGCTGAGTCCAGTAGCTCGTAGAGCAACCCGGACGGCCGGGACCCTTCGGGGTCTCGGCCGTCCGATTTATCCCCGAATTTCTATTTGACTGAGTCGGTCAACGAGCAGCGCCGCATGGACCGTTGACGCGCGGTGGTCAAACAGTGCAAGTAGCTCCGCGCCGCTAAGCGCGGAGGAGATTTCAGCGGTAGCCGCACACACGTCGTGCAGCTGCCGTCGCTCTTCACGCGCGATCGCTGCGGCGGTCTGCACCAGTGCATACGCTCCATCGCGCTGCGCTCCCTTATCAACCAGCGCGATCAGGAGTCGTGAAGCGGCGTACAGCCCAAACCCTTCGTCGAGGTTCTGTCGCATACGGTCGCGGCGAATCTCTGCACCATCAATCACGCCGTTGAGTGACTCGACCATGAAGGCGAGGAGCGAGGTGGCGTCGGGGAGCAGAATGCGCTCCGCAGAGCTGTGGCTAATGTCACGCTCGTGCCAGAGCGGCTGGTTCTCCATCGCGGCAGCGGCATAGCCTCGAAGGAGGCGAGCGAGACCGGCGATCCGCTCGCTCTTGATCGGATTACGCTTCTGCGGCATCGCCGAGCTGCCAGCCTGACCAGCGCGGAATGGCTCGCGCATCTCGTCAACCTCGGAACGCTGCAGGTGGCGGATCTCGGTGGCGATCCGTTCGAGGGTACCGCCGGCAATGGCAATCGCACTCACGAAGGCGGCGTGACGATCTCGCTGCACGATCTGTGTGCTCGCCTCGTCGGCGCGCAGGCCGAGCGCCGCTAGTGCGACCCGCTCAATTTCAGGGTTGATCTGGCTGTACGTGCCGACTGGCCCTGAGATCTTTCCCGTCGCAGCTTCGGCGGCGGCATTCGTGATGCGCTCACGCGCCCGTGCAACTTCAAAGGCCCAGTTCGCCATCTTGGCGCCCATGGTGGTTGGCTCTGCGTGCATGCCGTGCGTTCGCCCAATCATGATCGTGTCGCGTTCCTCGCGAGCGCGGCGGATGATCGTCGTGAGCAGTGTGGCGAAGCCTGCGTCAATGAGTGCAGCGGCATCACGCATCTGCAGTGCGAGTGCAGTATCAACGACGTCGCTACTGGTAAGGCCGTGGTGAATCCAGCGACCCTCAGGGCCAGCACTCTCTGCAATCTGATTCACAAATGCCACCACATCGTGATCGGTGGTGCGCTCCAGCTCGTTAATCCGTGCGACGTCAACCTTCGCCTTGGCACGAATCACTGCGACGGCGTCGGCTGGGACTTCGCCCGTTGCGGCCTGCGCGTCAAGCACGGCGAGTTCAACCTGCAGCGCCGCACTCCAACGCGCCTCATCGCTCCAGACAGCCGTCATTGACGGCGTAGCGTAGCGGGGGATCATCGCTTCGCGTGGCGCAACGGGCGCCAGGCGCGCTCAATCGTTTGTGTGCGCTCAGGACCAACGGAGAGGAGCACGATCGGCGCGCCAGCAATCTCTTCAAGCGCCGTGACATAGCGTCGGGCGTTCTCTGGGAGGTCGGCCATGGCGCGGACGTTGGTGATCTCTTCGTCCCAGCCAGGGAACGTCTCGTAGATTGCCTTCGCGCGTTCGACCTCTGCGCTCGATGTTGGCCAGCGCTCAACGCGCTTCCCATCGATCTCATACGCAACGCAGAGCAGAATCTCAGGAATACCCGAGAGCACATCGAGCTTATTCAGCATGATGCTGGAGACACCATTCAACTCAACGGCGTAGCGGAGCGGAACTGCATCGTTCCAACCGACACGGCGACGGCGACCAGTGGTGGTGCCTACCTCATGTCCGGTGACGGCGATGCGCTCGCCGATTGCGTCGGTGAGCTCGGTGACGAATGGTCCAGACCCTACGCGTGTGGCGTATGCCTTCATGACGCCCATCACCTCATCAATCTGCAGCGGGGCAATGCCACCACCGGTGGTGGCGCCACCCGCGATTGGATGTGATGAGGTGACGAATGGGTAGGAGCCGTGATCGAGGTCAAGCATCGCCCCCTGAGCGCCCTCGAAGAGGAGATGCTCTTTGCGGGCATAGGCGCGCTGCACCAGGTCGTTCGTGTCGGCGATATGTGGTCGAAGGCGTTCGCCCCAGGTGGCAATTAGTGCAGCCACGGAATCAGCGTCCACCGCCTCGGCGTAGTCGGTAGCACCAAGCGCAGCGAGGAGTGCGCGCTTCTCTGGAAGCACGCGCGCCAGTCGCGCCGCCGTTGAAGCTGGATCAAGGAGGTCTTCAACTCGGAGGCCGAGCCGAGCGGCGCGATCCTCATAGGCGGGACCGATGCCGCGCTGCGTGGTGCCCACCTTGTCTCCGGCGAGCGCGCTCTCGCGGGCTTTATCGAGCGCCACGTGATGCGGGAGGATCAGATGGGCGGCGTGGCTCACGCGCACCTTTGAGATGTCGATGCCGCGGCTGATTAGCCCATCAAACTCTCGGATTAGCGTCGCGGGGTTGACGACCACCCCTGGTCCGATGATTGGGGTGATGTGTCCGTAGAGGACGCCCGAGGGGACCAGGTGCAGCTTGAAGGTGTCGTCGCCAATCACGATGGTGTGGCCCGCGTTATCGCCGCCCTGGTAGCGAACAACCGTCGAAACCTGCTCGGCGAGGAAGTCGGTGGTCTTCCCCTTCCCCTCGTCACCCCACTGGAGTCCGACGATCACGCTCGCAGGCATAGCCCCTCGCTCTCGGCTGTGTGAATGCTGCCGGGCAACGCACGGCGGGGGGATCGTACCCCCTCGCCGCCCCAATCGGGTGCCCCGCGGCGCGGCCAAGGTGCGATGATCTGGCGACGATGCCACACCCCCCAGTGATCCTCTGGTTCCGACGAGACATCAGGCTTGCCGACCATCCTGCCCTTGTGGCGGCGGCGGCTGCGGCCAAGGAGCGCGGCGCACCCCTGCTTCCGATCTTCATCTGGGAGCCTGGCCTCATCGCTGGCCCCCGTGCCAGCGCCAACCGCACCTGGTTCCTGCGCGAGAGCGTCACGGAACTCAGCACTAGTCTGCGCGCTCTCGGCTCGGATCTCATTGAACTACAGGGGCCAGCCGCTGCCGCACTCCCACAACTAATTAGGGAACTACGCGCCGCAGGCGGTGTCGGCGACATCGATCTCTTCATGACGCGCGACCACACGCCATTTGCGCGAAAGCGCGATCGCTCCGTTGCGGAACTGCTCACACCACTCGGTGTGCAGGTGCACGCGAAGCGCGGACTTGTTGTTGTTGAGCCCGAGGAGCTGCTCACCGGTGGTGGCACACCGTACGGCGTGTACACCCCGTACTTCCGCCGCTGGCTTGAGCAGATCGATGCGACTGCTCCACTACCTGCACCGAAAACTCTCCCGCCACTACCAACGCCAACGCCAGCATCTACCGTTGATCAGGCGCTTCTTGAGGTGCATGCGGTGCCAACCGCGCAGATCAATCAACTTCCCGTACCTGGTGAACGCGCCGCGCGCGCGCACGCCGCTGCATGGAGAAAATTAGTTGACGACTATGCCAAGCGCCGAAACACGTTGGCTGATACCGCAGGAACGAGTCACCTCTCGGCAGCGCTGCACATCGGACTCCTCTCTCCACGCGAACTTGTTTCACGTCAATTACCGCTACCGCGAGAGCGCGAAGGGGAGCGCTCTGGCAAACGTCTCTGGGTGAGCCAGATTGCGTGGCGTGACTTCTACACACAGGTGCTCTGGCACGCACCACATGCGGCGCGCAGCGCGTGGCGACCAAGCTACGACGCGATCAAGTGGAGCAGCGACGCGTCGTTGCTTGCAGCGTGGAAAGGTGGCAAGACGGGATACCCTGTTGTTGATGCAGCCATGCGCCAACTTGCTGCAACGGGCTTCATGCACAATCGCGCTCGCATGATTGCGGCATCGTTCCTAACGAAGGATTTGTTGATTGATTGGCGCGAAGGTGAGGCGCACTTTCTGCGCCATCTCGTCGACGGCGACATTGCTGCGAACAACGGCGGTTGGCAGTGGTGCGCGGGGAGCGGCACCGACGCGCAACCGTACTTCCGCATCTTCAATCCAGTGACACAAGCGGGGAACTTTGATCCCGATGGAGCCTATGTGCGACGCTGGGTGCCCGAACTCGCCGCACTGAGCGCGCCAGCGATTCATGCGCCGTGGGCGTATCCAAAAGCGCTCGTTGCAGCTGGCATTGAACTCGGTCGCGATTACCCGCACCCGATCGTTGATCATGCCGAGGCACGACAGCGCACGCTTGATGCGTACAGCGCTGCGCTAAAGCCGACCTCGCAAAAGTAATGGCCGGCGGGAAGCGGGTGCGAACGACGCAACCGCATCGGCCACCGAGTGAGCGCCCCGAGAAGATCTGCGTGGTCTGCGCTCGACCATTCCAGTGGCGCAAGCGCTGGGAGCGTGTGTGGGAAGAGGTGAAGTACTGCAGCGACGCCTGTCGGAAACGCCGTGGCTAAGGCGCCGCACCTCGTCATCCTCGGGGACCAGCTCACCGATCAGGTGGGGCCACTGCGCGCACTCATTGACGGCGGGAGCCACTTCGCACGGCCCGTGTTTGTCATCGAAGTAACGGGAGTACGTCGAGCCAAGCGGCACATTCAGGCGGTTGCCATGCAGGTGGCGGCCCTTCGCACCTTTGCCGCCGAGTTGAACTCGCGTGACGTGGAGACCGAGGTGGTCGCCGCTGAAACGCTGGACCAGGCGCTCACGGCTATCCGCACCCGCCATCAGCCGGCGAGCATCACGCTGATGGACCCAGCGCAGCCACAGGAGCTGGCTGAAGTTGAGACGTGGGGGAGGACGAGCGGGCTCCCGATCACGATCGTGCAGAACGAACTCTGGCTCACCACGCGAGATGAATGGGCAGCATTCCGGGCTGGGCGCAAGGAGCTCCGGATGGAGTTTTGGTACCGCCGCGTTCGTGGCGCACGAGGCTGGCTCATGGAGGAGAGCGATGCAACGAAGCCCCTCGGAGGAACCTGGAACCTTGATCAGGAGAATCGTGAACGACTAGCGGTCGGCACGACCGTGCCCGTGCTGCCGCAGCGAGCGGTGCCCAGCGCTGTTGGTGAGGTACTCAGCGAGTTGCGAACCGAAGGGCACGACCTCTTTGGCAGCGCAGAGGAGTTCCGCTGGCCGATTACACGTGCAGAGGCTCTGACCGAACTAGAGGAGTTCTGTCGCGATCGTCTTGCCGGGTTCGGCCCCTATGAAGATGCCATGTCGCGGGAGCACGATCATCTCTTTCACTCACTTCTCTCGCCAGCGCTGAATCTTGGGCTTCTCACCCCAGAGGAGGTCTGCCTGCGTGCGATGCAGGAGTACGGGTCACGCAGCAGCGAGATTCCACTCTCCAGCATCGAGGGCTTCATTCGGCAGATTCTTGGATGGCGAGAGTTCATGCATCACGCCTATGTTGACTTCTGGCGCGAGTGGGAGAGTGACAATGGCCTTGAGGCGCATCACAGGCTCCCCGAGTTCTATTGGAGCGGAGAGACGCACATGGCATGTGTCAGCCGTGTTGTAAAAAAACTGCAGCGTAGCGGTCATGCGCACCACATTGAGCGACTAATGGTCCTTGGGAACTTTGCGCTCCTCTTTGGTGTGAACCCACAAGCGGTCGACTCGTGGTTCCTTGAAACGTTTATTGATGCTCTCCCTTGGGTGGTTACGCCCAATGTTGTTGCCATGAGCCAATTCGCCGATCTCGGCCGAATCACGAGCAAGCCGTACATCAGTGGCGGTGCCTACATCTCGCGTATGGGCGATGACTGCTCGTCGTGTCACTACACGCCCAAGGAGTCGACAGGAGATCGCGCCTGTCCGTTCACAACCTTGTACTGGGACTTCATAGATCGGCACTCCGATCGCTTCGCTCGGAACCCGAGAATGGCAACGCAGGTTCGCGCCTGGGCGGGTCGTGCCGAACCGGTCCGGCAGGAGATTCGAGCGCGAGCCAAAGAGATCCGCGCACTTACAGAGAAAGGCAAACTCTAGTGCCACGCACCGCACCGTTGAACTGGCAGCGGATCGTCACTATCTATGTGCTGGTTCAGTTCGCCGAGATCTTCGGCGTTGCCATGATTTACGCCTACCTTCCACTCGCACTCGAAGGGGCCGGGGTCCCACTCCGCGACATCGCAACGCTGTCAGGCGCAACGACGGCTGGGATCTTCATCGTTGGTGCACCGCAAGTGCCGATCTGGCTCGCGATTGCTGAGCTGCGATCGCGTCGGCTGGTAATTGTGCGCAGTGGGCTAATCGCTCTCGTCGCTCTCGTCGCCTTTGCGCTGGCCGAAGAGGCATGGCAGCTGATCGCTGCAACGCTCGCCCTTGGTTTCTGGCTCGGCAATACGGGCGTCATGCTCGCGACCATTCGCGAGGTCTCGCCAGAGCATGCACGCACTCGGTCGATTGCCCTCTTTAGCGCCGCAGCACCGATGGGCTTTGCGCTCGGGCCGCTCGTGGCGGGGGCAATGATCGATGGACTCGGCCTCTCGCTTGCCGCACCGATCATGGCCGCGGCGCTCCTCAACGCTGCGCTGATCGTGGCGAACATCGTGGCGATTCCGGACGTGCGACCGCTTCATCCGCCCACAGGAGGCGTCCTTGAGGTGGCTCGCCGCGGTCTCCGCGAGGTCTTCGCTGATCGCAGGATCCGTGCGGGGTATCTCGTGCTTGGCCTTGCCATCGCCGGGGAGCGCATGCTGCGACCAGTCTTTCCACTACGGATCGCCGAGGTGGTGATCGGCCCATCCATTACGGGGATCGCCGAACCGCTCGCCGCCCCTGGCGTGGCAGGAGCCGTCGGCTTACTGACAGGGCTTTCGGCACTAGGGGGTGCCCTCCTTGCACCGCTCCTCGCCACACGGCTCGTGCCCCGCATCGGCATCCCGCGCGTCATGGCGGTCGGCTTCACCGCCGCCGCCCTTGCAGCCGGGGCAATGATCGCCGTCTCAACGGTGCTTGGCCTTGCCCTCTCGAACACTCTCCTTGCCGCAGCATCGGCGCTCCTTCAGGCGATGGTCTTCACCTGGCTGGCGGACTCCATCGTCGAGCACCGCCGCACCGCCGCACTCAGCCTCTCCCTCTTCCCGCTGTATGCGGGTGCGGTGATTGGCCCACTCATCTCAACTGGCGCAACACTCATCGGCACGCCACACCCAGCCGACCTCCTTGGACTCACACCAGTCTTTCTCGGCTCGGTGCTGCTCCTCACACTGGGAATCGCCGCCGTGCGTCGCCTCCCCGCAGGTGGTGAGTCCGCGCGCTAGTCTGCATACATGAAGCAGGTAGAGAGCGTTCTTGGCCCCATCAGCTCGGCAGACCTCGGTCTGACGTTGACTCACGAACACCTTTTGAACGATGTTCTCTCCTGGTGGCATCCACCCCTTGACGATTCGCCGCGCTCGCGCGAACTCGTCGATGAGAAGGTCTCCATCAGCAACATCTGGGAGCTGAAACACGACCCATTCATCAATAAAGACAACTGCTCCATGCAAGATATTGAGCTGGCGATCAAAGAGGTACAGCGCTTTGTAGATCAGGGCGGCAAGACGATCATTGAAACGAGCGCCGACGGGAACGGTCGCAACCCCGAGGGGCTCGCCACGATCAGCAAGCGCACTGGCCTCAACATCATCATGGGGACGGGCTACTACCTAGACGGATCACAGCCTGAAGAGAATGACGCCAAGAGTGAACACGACATTGCTAACGAGCTGATCCACGACATCACCGAAGGTGCTCGAGGTACCAAAGTCAAGTCAGGAATCATCGGCGAGATCGGTGTTGGCAGTGAGTTCACCGCGCGTGAACGAAAGTCCCTTGCTGGCGCATGCATCGCGCAGCGTGAAACGCATCTCCCAATGCAGGTGCACATGCCCGCCTGGTTCCGCTATGGCGACGAGGTGCTTGACTTTTGCGCAGCGCACGGTGTGCCGATGGAGAGCATCGTGCTCTGCCACTCCAACCCGAGCGGCGATGATCACGAGTATCAGACGAGACTCCTACGCCGCGGCGCCTATCTGCAGTACGACATGATTGGCATGCAGGTCTTCTATGCCGACCAGCAGGCATCGTGTACGAGCGATGAGGATGACGCGCGCAACATTGCCCGCCTCGTGCGCGATGGGTTCGGCGAGAAGGTCCTTATGTCGCAAGACATCTTCCTCAAGTCGCTACTGCGCTCGTACGGCGGTCCAGGATACGGGCACATGGTCGAGTTCTTCTTGCCACGACTCGCTCGGCACGGGGTGCCGTTGGAGCAGGGAATCAGCATGATGACGGCGAACCCGCGCCAACTCTTTGAAGCGGCAAGCTAGCCGACGTGGTGAAAATTCAAACAGTCACCGGCCAAATCGAGAGCGCCGAGATGGGCCTTACCCTGACGCACGAGCACCTACTCGGCGACGTGACCTCATGGTGGCATCCGCCACTCGACGATTCGCCGCGCTCGCGCGAACTCGTCGACGAGAAGGTCTCCATTAGCAACATCTGGGAGCTGAAGCACGACCCATTCATCAACAAGGACAACCTCGTCGTCCAAGACGTTGAGCTTGCAATCAAAGAGGTGCAGCGGTTTGCGGACCAGGGCGGCAAAACGATCATTGAGACGAGTGGCTTCAACGATGGCCGAGATCCGGAAGGGCTAGCCACGATCAGCAAGCGCACCGGGCTAAATATCATCATGGGAACGGGCTACTACCTAGATGGATCACAGTCCGAAGCGAACGACCTGAAGAGCGAACGCGACATCGCCAACGATCTCATTCACGACATTACTGAGGGTGCGCCTGGTACCAAGGTCAAGTCGGGAATCATCGGTGAGATTGGCGTTGGCAGTGAGTTCACCGTGCGTGAACGCAAGTCCCTTGCTGGCGCATGCATTGCACAGCGCGAGACACACCTCCCGATGCAGGTCCATATGCCTGCTTGGTTCCGCCTTGGCGACGAAGTACTCGACATCTGCGCAGCGCACGGCGTGCCGATGGAGAGCATCGTGCTCTGCCACTCCAACCCAAGCGGCGATGATTACGCCTATCAAAC
>Ga0315906_10011615_pt1 | contig 10263 bp, 11 predicted proteins | sample LakEriMetagenome_4_FD_203526 | JGI IMG/M metagenome (GOLD analysis project Ga0315906, IMG submission 203526) | Freshwater fungal communities from buoy surface, Lake Erie, Ohio, United States - Buoy 2 MA122 | ecosystem: Environmental > Aquatic > Freshwater > Lake > Lake biofilm | place: USA...
CGTGTCTCTACTGTCTCCTTCGTCACATGACTGGTCAGAAATGGTGCTGCGTCCGTTTATAGGACGGCGTACTGAGACCCTTCACCGTGCTGGCACGGTGGACGCTGGGGCCTAGGCCACGACGGTGAGAGCGGCCGGTTCGGCGGCAAAATGCGCGCTCCGCACGGCCCCGAGACCCTCGCCATCGATCTGGATGGCCACGGGGCGAGTGGCGCGGACGGCCAGGGAGGGGAGGTCGTGCGCCACGGTGAGGCTGCGCGCGGTGGACCCGGCCCGACTGCCGGCCACCATCCGGCGGGCCAGGCGCATGGCCGTGGCGAAGCTCATCCGGCGCACGGCGAAGAGATCGAGGCCCGTGTCGAAGGAGGCATCCGGGCAGGGGGCGATGGGCACGGAGCCGAAGAATGTCCACGGCGAGGTGTTCTGGACGATGGCGAGGAAGACGCCCTCGACCTCACTGTCGGGGAGCGTGACGACCAGGGCGGGATCACGGCGGTCCGTGCGCCAGAGGAACTGTCGGATCGTCGTCATGAGGTAGCGGGTCGGCGTGGCTTCATGACCTTTGGCACGGTCGTCTTCCATCGCGGCGATGATCTCGGCATCGATGCCGAGCCCGGCGTTGGCAATGAACCAGCGTGGCTGCCATGCCGGCCCCTCCCATGGCGTGACCGTCACGCGGCCAAGTCCGATCGCGCGCGATCGGCCGTCGCGAAGCGCCTGGAGGATCTCGCCGGTCGCCTCGACGGGGTCAGCGGGCAGCCCCAGAGCACGGGCGGCGACATTGGCGCTGCCGCCCGGGATGATGGCAAGCCTGGGGCCGTCCGGTGCAGGACCGCTCTCGAGTAGGCCATTGACCGCCTCGTGGACAGTCCCGTCACCACCGAGCACGCACACCAGGTCCGCGTGCTCGTCGCGAGCGCGCCGGGCGATCTCCGCCGCGTGCCCCCGATGCTCGGTGCGGATGATCTCGAGGTCGACTTCGTCGGCCAGGGCGTGGACGAGGACGTCGGTGACGCGCGGGGAGGTGGTGGTCGCATGGGGATTGACGACGAGGACTCCACGCACAGACGAACCCTAGTCGGCCTAATCTGGTCACATGGCCAGTGGCAGGACAAGACCGGTGACGTCCCTGGTCGTCGGCGCCGTGGTCGCGGCCATCGAGGGCGTCGCCCTCGTCATCTACGCCGCCTACATCGTCGTGCAGGTTTTCCGCCTCGGGATCACGGGGCCCGCCGCCGTCTCGAGCCCGGTGGCGGTGACCCTGGAGATCACGATCTTCGGGCTATTCGGAATCGCCATGATCTTCGCGGCCCGCGGCCTGTGGCTGTCGCGGCGCTGGGCGCGCAGCCTCCTCGTGGTCGCGCAGTTCCTCGCACTCGTCGTGGGCGTCCCCCTCGCCATGGCCGAGGGCGGAGCCGAGCGTGGTGCGGGCTTCGCCCTCGTCGCCCTTGCCCTCGCCGGGCTGGTCTCCGGGTTCTGGCCGAGCACGACGGCCGCTGTCGCCGACTCCTAGCGCCGCTCGCTCGGTCGTCTCGCTAGGTCGTCTCGGTGACCGCGCGCGGCGCGCGCACGAGGGCAACACCGATCGTCGCGACGGCGAATCCCACGAGAGCCAAGGCGGGCAGAACCTCGTCGAAGAGGATCCAGGCCTCAATCAACGTCGCCGGGGGCACGAGGAAGTAGAGACTGGCGAAGCCCGAGGCGGTGCCCTTCCGAATCAGCCAGAACATGAGCAGGATCGCGCCGACGGAAAGCACGAGCACCATGTAGGCCAGGACGGCGACGAAGGTGGGTGTCCAGTCGATCGAGAGCGGCTCCGTGAGGGCTGCCGCGGCGAGGAGCACCACAGCAGCGGCGGTGTACTGCACGGTCGTGCCCGCGACAGGCGGGATGTCGTCTCCCCAGCGCTTCTGCAGGAGGGTGGCTGCGGTCGTGCCCGCCAGGCCGATGACGGCGGCGGCGACAGCGGCTGGGGCGGTGCCTCCCGAGGCTAAGCCCGGTGAGAGCACGATGACCGCACCCGCGAATCCCAGCGCGAATCCGGCCCATTGGCGGGTGCGGACACGCTCGCCGAGGAAGGGCCCCGCGAGCACCGCCACGAGGATCGGCTGCAGGCAGACGATGAGTGCGGTGACGCTGACGGCGAGACCGAGATCGATGGCGACGAAGAGTCCGCCGAGGTAGACCGCGTGCAGGAGGATCCCGATGAGTGCGGCCTGCGGATACTGTCGGAGATGCGCGATGCGCGGTGCGCGAAGCGCGATGAAGAGCAGTGCGAAGGCGACGGTGGCCAGCGTCATCCGGACACCGAGCAAGGTCAGGGGAGCGGCGTAGGGGAGTCCATAGCGCGCACCGATGAATCCCGTGCTCCAGATGATCACGAAGGCAGCGGGGGCGAAGCGTGCCCAGGGACTCACGTGGTCACGCTAGTCAGCGCTGTCAGACAGTCTCTGTAGCGCGTCACCACTCACACGCTGCACTGTCCACTCATCCATCGGCTCGGCGCCGATGGAGCGATAGAAGTCCAGCGCCGGGGTGTTCCAGTCCAGCACCCACCACTCGAAGCGACCGTAGCCGCGCTCGACCGCTATGCGGGCGAGTGACTGCAGGAGCGCCTTGCCATAGCCGTGCCCACGATGAGAGGGCCGCACATAGAGGTCCTCCAGGTAGATGCCGTGGCGACCGAGCCACGTGGAGAAATTGAGGAACCACAGGGCGAAGCCGACGACCTCGCCGGTGGTCTCTTCCGTGGCAATGAGTGCATAGACCGCGGGCTCGGGACCGAAGAGAGCGCGCTCGAGCTGCTCCTCGGTCGCGACGACTTCGTCCCGGGCGCGCTCGTATTCAGCCAGCTCGGTGATCATCGCCAGGATCTCGCGGACGTCGGATGGCTCGGCACTCCTGATGGGCACAGGAACATTGTGGCGAATCTCCACGATGACCGGTCAGCAACCCCTGGGAAGTGCCTCGTGCGGTGATCCGGGCTCACATGATGACGGCTGCTACGGTGGGCATACCCCAAGGTCGCGGGTTACGTTCGTATTCCGTGGTCGTGACAAGCGTGTCGATTGCGGTGATGGGCGCCGAGTCGGCCGATCATGGGGGTGACCGGTTGGGCAATCCTCCTGACTCCGCGATCCACGACATCTGTCCGTTGGGCGGGGGAGGAATGGGGTCAGAATGCCTACTTCGAGTGGAGCGCCTGGCTGGCGCACCAAGGGCGTCAATGCAGATGCCTGGCGGGACTCGGAGAGTGAGTGGGACAGCGAGACCCTGCTAGATCTCCTCGTCCTGACCGCCTCGAGCGAATCGCTGGCACGCCTCGTGCCCGAGCTCGTGAGCCGAATTGTCCCGGCCGAGGACCTGACCTCGATCGAGGTGATCGGGATCAGTCCGACCGGGAGTATTCGACGCGAGGCGACTTCGCTGCCCGACTCTGGCTTGCTCGCCTGGGCCATCGGGTGCATGTGGACCGATCCCGCCGCGGGAGAGCGGCTTCGCCAGGGCCTGCCCGTCGTGATGTCCCAGGAGCCTCGTGGCGCCCGGCAGTTGTCGGTCTGCCTTCCGCTCGTGCATGCAGAGACCCTGCACGGCATCCTCGCCGTCGCCATGATCGCGGATGACGATGAGACCCTGAGGCACCGCGTCGACCACCTCACCCTCGTGAGTCGCCTGTGGTCCGCGGTGAGCGAGCGTCACGTCGACGAGACCCAAATGGTGTACGCCGGGGACGTGGGGGATGGTGTGCTCACTGCGCGCCAGGGCGAGATCCTCGAGGCTATGGCCGGGGGACTCACCAATCGCGAGATCGCCAAGCTCATCCGATTCAGTGAGTCGACCGTGCGCGTCGAGTCCCTGATCATCTACCGCCACTTCGGCGTGCACTCTCGGGGGGAAGCGGTCGAGGCCGCTCGCGAGGCCGGTGACATCGACGACCCCCCGGATCGCCCGGGGATAGATCGCATTGCCGTGTAGTTTCGCCCACGCCCTGCCTGTCCATCCCGTCCGAGAAAGGAGCCTCCAGGTGGACGAAGATGACCGCCGTGCGCGGCTCGTTGCCCGCCTCACGGGAGGCTCCCCGGACTCCCTACTCCTTCGGCTGTGCCACCTGGCCGTCGTCGAGATCCCTGTCGACGGCGCCTACATCGGCCTGCAGGTGGCCGGGGTCCCGGATGGGCCGGTAGCGGCGTCGAGCGCATGGGCCTTGGACGTCGCCAAGGCGGAGTACGCCCTGGGCGAGGGACCCAGCTTTGACGTCGCGGCAACGAGCGAGCATGTCGAAGCGTCCAGCTGGGATTCACTGGAGTTCGAGCGCTGGCCGCAATTCGCCCGTGTCGCCCGCGAGATGGGGGTGGCAGCCACCTTCTGCTTCCCGCTCCGCGTGGGCAGAGCACGGCTGGGAGCGTTGAGCCTGCTGCGGACGCGCCCGATTGAACTCGACGACGAGCAGTACCTGGACTGCATTGCACTGGGCGATATCGCGACCCACGCGTTGGTTTTTGTGCAGGCAGGACTCGAGGATGCTCAATTCGAGCACCTGCTGGCTAATCGAGACGTGGATCGACTCCGCGTCCACCAGGCCACGGGCATGATTGCGGGCATGCTGGACTGCACCATCGAGGATGCTCTGGCCCACTTGCGCGCTCGAGCTTTCCTCGAAGACCAGACGCTCTACGTCGTGGCCTCGCGCGTCCTCGACGGTGACATTCGATTTGAGAAGCCATGACGACTTTGCAGCGTGAGCTATTCAAGCGGAAGGAGAGTGCGTGATGGTGGTTGCCAAGCGCATCGATGAGCATGACGCGGAGTTCGCGCGCGTCATGGCCGAGGCCATGAGGACCCTCACCTCCGACTTCGAGTTCCTCGACCTCGCCCATCAGTTGACGATCTCGACGACACAGCTTCTCGGCGCGGGTGCCGCAGGCGTCATGCTGGAGGATGGTGCGGGACGTCTACAGGTGCTGTCAGCCTCCGATGAGGACACTCGCCTCCTGGAAGTCTTCGAACTCCAGCGCGAGCAAGGTCCGTGCTTTGAATGCTGGAGGACCGGCGAGGTGGTCACGGCGCCCGCCATGCTCTCGGATGATCGTTGGCCGATCTTCATCGAGGAGGCGCGAGCACTCGGATTCACGTCCGCGGTGGCCGTCCCCCTCCGGCTGCGGTCCCGGGTCGTGGGTGCACTCAACGTCTTCTGGACCACGCCTTGGGTGGCCTCGCCCGGGGACCTGGATGCCGCTCAGGCCCTGGCCGATGTTGCGGCCGTCGGCCTGGTCCAGCAGCGACTTGCGCGCGAGACCGGTGTCGTGGCCGAGCAACTCGAGACCGCCCTGCACTCGCGCGCCACGATCGAGCAGGCGAAGGGCGTCATCGCTGCCAAGGGGCACCTGTCCATCCCGGAGGCCTTCCGGGTCCTGGAGACCTACTCCCTCGACCAGGGGAAGTCCATCGTGAGTGTCGCCCAGCGGGTGGTGGATCGACAGCTCTTATGGGCAGACGGCGGGCTGCGCCCGCGCTAAGTGCCGGCTTCCGAGTCCGATGTCCTTCGTCTCGCGTGAGACCTTGCTTTAGGCATCCTTGTGATTGACTCGGCGAAACCTGTAATTGACCACTGCGATGCGTGTCGCTCCTCCCGGTCAGGGTGCGTAGGTCGACTATGGCGTCAACGGTCACACGTTGATGGCCCGCAGGGAAGGGTTCGGGGGGAGGGGATTGAGCATGAGGAAGTCTGGGATGCCGTGGCACTGGACTGAGGAGTTGATTCCCGGCGACGCCTGGCGTCGCCCTGAGTCTGGCTGGGACTTGCCTGTCGTGCTCGACGTCCTTGCCTCCGTGGCACCGGAAGCGGCCCGGGCGGAGACGCTGGGGGAGTTGCTCAGGCGCATCGTGCCTGCGGAGGCCCTGGGCAAGATCGACACGGTGCAGGTCGATGCGCAGGGGGCGCTCCGGCGCCCTGATGGCCCGCACATGGACACGGATCTGATCGTCTGGGCCGTCGAGTGCCTCTGGGGTCGGTCGGGCGCTTACGGGGAGTTGCGCGCGGGCCGCACCATCGCGCGGATTAGCCACGATGGAGCGGGCGCCTTGGGCTACGTGTGCATTCCACTACGACCGGAGTACGGCCTGCAGACGGTCATCACCTGCTCGCTCAAGGCCGTGAGTCATGGTGAGGTGCTCCGCCTGGCCTCTCGACTGACGATTCTGCCGTCGCTGGTGCGCGCTCGGCAGTGGGATGAGGACAAGTCCGATGTGACTGCTGTTGCATCGACGGGAGAGTCACTTGATGCCTTGACTCCACGACAGCAAGAGATCCTTCTCGGCATGGCTGCAGGCATGACAAATCGCCAGATCGCCGTGCGCATTTGCTTCAGCGAGTCCACCGTCCGGATCGAGTCCATGGCCATCTATCGGCATTTCGGAGTCCACTCGAGGTCGGAGGCAGTGGCCGTAGCGCGCGCATCAGGACTTCTGGAATCTGCGTTGTCGGTGAGCGCCTAGCCGCATCGGTGTCAGGTCCCACGGGGAAGGCCGCTGAGCTTCGCAACCTTCCGGGCATACTCGCGGCAGCCCTGCTCCGTTAGGTTGAGCCCGTCAAGCGTCCAGTCGGGATGGTTGCTGGTCATCGCATGCCAGTCCAGGACGCGGCTCTCCGGGTATCGGTCCATCACACTGCGAATAGAGGCGTTGGTGCGGTCCTCGAAGGAGAAGCCCCCTGTGCCGCCGTAGGGCAGGCGTATGGTCGCCCAGACGATACGACGCTGTGATCCGACGGCATCGATGACCTGCTCAATCTGCCCGTCGACTAATCCGTCGCGATGTCCCGTGTGGATCACGACGACGGCGTAATCGCGCGAGGCTCTGCTCACCATCGCCAGTAGGTCCTCGGCCGTGTTCGCGGGCTGCGGATAGACGTCGATACCCCGGGATTCGAGGCACTTCGTGGCGCCGGCCACCGGCTCATCCCCCACCACGATGGTGCCGCTGAGTGTGGTTGTTGCAGCTGCAGCTGCCGCGATCTCTGCGCCAGCCCTGACTGGAGCAAGAGGCGCGTTAGCCTGCGACGCGACTCGCTCGGATGAGTGCGACGGCATGACCCAGGGAAGGGCGGCTCCAGAGGCCACGGCCATGAACGCAAGCGCACTGAGGGACCGCCAGCCAATCATGGCGGCCTCAGGCGGCGCGCGAGACGGCCGTGGCGGCAAGCCAGTCCCGAGCGATCATGGCGACACGGCGTAGGGCCCCCGACTCTTCGAAGAGGTGGCTCGCCCCCGGCACGATCTCGAGGGATGCGGGGCAGGTCAGGTGAGTGAGCGCCTCCCTGTTGAGGCGAAGGACCTCGACGTCATCGCCCCCCACGATGAGCAGGGTCGGTGCCTGCACACGCGCAAGCCATGACCGTGCGAGGTCGGGTCTCCCGCCCCGCGAGACGACGCTGCGGATGATGTCGGGACATCGCGCCGCGACAGCGAGGGCCGCAGCGGCGCCGGTGCTCGCACCGAAGAGCGCCACCCCGAGGTGCATGGTGCGTGCGTCATGCCGCGTCCATGCGACAGCACTTTCGAGACGGTTCGCCAGGTGATCGATATCGAAGACCTCATCGTGGTCCTGCGCCTCGCTCTCGGTGAGGAGATCGAGAAGGAGCGTGGCGATGCCGCCGGCGTTGAGGACCCGGGCGACGGCCGCATTGCGCGGGCTCAGACGGCTACTGCCGCTGCCGTGGGCGAAGATCACGAGCAGTCGGGACCGCGGGGGAATGCTGAGGATCCCGGGCAGGGCCACGTCGTCCATGGGGATGAGGACCTCGGTGCTCAGGGGCGCTCCGAGCCGGGAGAGGGCTTCGGCGTCGGAGACGGCGGAGAAGTCGTCGTAGTGATAACCCACAGCTGTGAAGTCGGAGGGCGTCTCCAGGCAGATGACTTCATCGGCGACATCCTCAAGTCTGCGGACCGCTTCGACGGAGCCCACGGGCACAGCGAGTACGACGCTGCGCGCTCCCGCGCGTCGCATTGACCGGATCGCGGCGTGAGCGGTGGAGCCTGTCGCGAGCCCGTCATCCACGACAATGACAAGGCGCCCGGTGACGTCACGGCGTGGGTGATCCTGACGGTAAGTGGCGGTGCGCGCGTCGAGTTCGACCGACCTGGCACGGACCATGCGGCGCACGTCGGCATCCGTGATGCCCCATCTATCGCACATCACGGTGTCGATGACCTGCACTCCGCCCTCTGCGAGCGCCCCCACCCCGAGCTCTGGTTGAAAGGGTGCGCCCAACTTGCGCACCAGGAGGACGTCAAGGGGTGCCTTGAGTCGGGAGGCCACTTCAGCGGCCACAGGGATGCCTCCGCGGGCGAGGCCCACGACCACCGTGTCATCGCCAGCGAAGCGATCCAGCACACTCGCCAGTCGCCTGCCGGCATCGGCGCGATCACTGAATCGCAGAGTGTCTGTCTTCACGGCGTCTCTCCATCCCGCTGATGCGAATTCGTTGTTTGGTGCGTCATCCATGCTCGGTGGAATCACGGTGTGGCACAACGTGTTGAGCGTGCGCTTGACCACGCTTTGACCGCCGTGATCAACGGCCATTGACTGCGCATTTGGTTGCCTACAGAAGTGCGGCGCGCGACTTCGTGGGTGCCATTCGCCCCAGCAGTGCATCGACGTTGATGCGCGCGATGCGAGTGGCGCAGTCACTGATGCCGTAGGGGAGCACGAGAGTTCCCCGATAGATCAGGCCGCCGCAGGAGTAGACGACGTTGGGCACGTAGCCACTGCGTTCGTCCTCCTCCGGCGCGATGAGAGGCCCGGGGTAGGTGGCCAGCACCCGCGACGGGTCATTGAGGTCCAGCAGGATCGCGCTGATGACATAGCGACGCATGGGGCCCGCACCGTGCGTGAGGACGAGCCAGCCCGAATCCGTCTCGAGGGGAGGGCCGCAGTTGCCCACATGGATCAACTCCCACGGCTCGGTCGCGACGTGGTAGGTCACGTAGTCATCCCAGTGATAGCCATCGGCGGAATAGGCCACGGAGTTCGACTCGCGATCCCATCGGGAAAGCGCCATGTGTGCCCCGCCAATGAGTCGCGGGAAGAAGGCCACTCCCTTGTTGCGCACCGCCACACCGGAGAGGGGCATGGAAGTGAATGCCCTGAAGTCTTGGGTCTCGAGGATGCGCGACACGACCCTGGCCCCGTCGAATCCGGTGTAGGACGCCCGATAAAGAACCTGGCCGCGGTCGTCGGTGAATCGGGTGATGCGCGCGTCTTCGATCCCGCGGCGTTCGTCCGTGGATGTCGGCCACAGGACCCTCTCGCTCAGGTCGGTCGAGGGATCGAAGTCCACCTCGTAGCTCGTCGTGCTGAGCGCGTGCAGCACCGCAGACAGGGAGTCGTGGTCTTCAATCGCGATGGGGTGAGGCAGTGCATTGAGCCGCGAGATGAGGTCCTCCGGCGTGAAGGTATCCGGCAGCATGCCGAGGACGAACTGCAAGTCGGCCAGGTCAATTCCGGCGTCTGCCGCAGACTGCTGGAGTATCCGACTGCGGAGTGCGGTGAATCGAATCGCCCGGGTGGAGGCGAAGCGCGAGGGCGGATCAATGACGATCCCGCCATCGGGACTCAGGGTGCCGGTGCGGAACACCAGGGATGAGATGTGACCCTCTCCGACAGCTCGCACGCTCATGATGACCCTGAGCGCACCCGAGTCCGTCCCCGACTGGTCTGGATGGATCGTGAGCGAGGGGTTGAAGTAGGCGGTGGATTCGAAGGCGTACTCCTGAGTGAGGTAGGCGCCGATGAGAGTGCGGCGCGCTACTGATGCTCCCTCGGTCCGCTCGACGAGGGATGCGACCGCGGCGTAGTGCTCCAGCAGATGCCGCTCGAGGTGCCGATGACGCGACCCGAAGTCCTTCATCGTCTGCTCGAGTGTCTGCTCGACGTTCTCCTCCGACATGGCCATGCAACGGTCGACGAGCTCCCTGGCGCGGGAGGTGCCTCTGATGAGTTCTTCCTCGCCGGGAACGAAAAGACGGCAGAGCACGCGGTGCGGGTCCCCCTTGAGGATGATGTCGGTCCTGTCGACAATGTCCATCAGCGCGCCTGGAGTGCGTCGTGGTAGACGCTCACTTGGCCCGCGGCCGAGAGATAGGCCAGGGTCGACTCAGCTCCGCAGTTGGGATTGGGTCCCTGTGGCGTGAGTCCGTCGAATCCTGCGCCGGTGCGCGGATCATGCATCCACGTGCCCACGTCGTTGACGCCGTAGAACCACAT
>Ga0315906_10011616_pt1 | contig 10263 bp, 7 predicted proteins | sample LakEriMetagenome_4_FD_203526 | JGI IMG/M metagenome (GOLD analysis project Ga0315906, IMG submission 203526) | Freshwater fungal communities from buoy surface, Lake Erie, Ohio, United States - Buoy 2 MA122 | ecosystem: Environmental > Aquatic > Freshwater > Lake > Lake biofilm | place: USA: Lake...
AGCCGATTTATCAGCTCGCGCCGGTGCAGCGTGATCTCGAGACCGTGTTCCGGGAAGTCAGCGAGGCGACTGCGGAGGTGCCCTATGCAGCTTGATGCCATTCGCCATGTGGCGCGCAAGGAGCTGCGGCTCTTCTTTGCAGCCCCCGTTGGCTACCTGTTTCTGGCGGCATTTCTCGCGAGCACGCTGTTTGTCTTCTTCTGGGGTGAAGCCTGGTTTGCGCGCAACATTGCCGACGTGCGGCCGATGTTCGAATGGATGCCGATCCTGCTCATCTTTCTCTCGGCGGCGCTGACCATGCGCCTCTGGAGCGAGGAGCGACGCACGGGCACGCTCGAGTTCGTCGCTACTCTGCCGGTCGACAGCTGGTCGTTCGTGCTCGGGAAATTTGTCGCCTGTTGGGTGCTTCTCGCGATCGCCCTCCTGCTGACCCTGCCGCTGCCAGTGTCCGCGGCGTTCATCGCCGACCTGGACTGGGGACCCATCGTCGCGGGCTACGTCGCCGCGCTGCTGCTGGGTGGTGCCTATCTGGCGATCGGTCTCTGGGTCAGCGCCCGGACGGATAGCCAGATTGTCAGCCTCATCGTGTCTGCTTTCGTGTGTGGGCTGGTCTATCTCGTCGGCAGCCCGCTGTTCACCAATCTGTTTGGCGGCGCCATTGCAGAGTTCCTGCGCGGGCTGGGAAGCGGCTCGCGCTTTGAATCGATCACCCGCGGCGTGCTGGATCTGCGCGATCTGTATTACTACGCCTCGGTGCTCTTCGTGTTTCTGGCGCTCAACGTTTTTGCGCTCGAGACGGAACGCTGGGCGGCTGACGGAGATCGCGCTCGGCATCGGCGCGCGCGCGTGACCACGTGGCTTGTGATCGTGAATCTGCTGGCTGCGAACGTCTGGCTGGCACAGCTGCCGGTGCTGCGCGTCGATGTCACCGAAGGGCGCCTGTATTCGATTTCCGATGCTACGCGTAACTATCTCGGCCAACTGCAGGAGCCGCTCCTCATCCGCGGCTATTTTTCCGAGCGCACCCATCCGCTGCTCGCGCCCCATGTGCCGCGCATGCGTGATCTGCTGAAAGAATTCGAAGTGGCTGGCAACGGTCGCGTTCGCGTCGAAATCGTCGATCCCGCTTCGGACCCGGCGAAGGAAGAGGAAGCGAACGGCAAATACGGTATCCGCCCTGTTCCGTTCCAGGTGGCGGATCGCCACGAAGCAAGTCTGGTGAACGCCTACTTTGACATTCTTGTCAGCTATGGCGATCAGTGGGAGGTGCTCGGGTTCCGCGATCTTATCGAGGTGAAGGTGTCCGGTGAGTCTGATCTCGAGGTCGCTCTGCGGAACCCGGAATATGACCTGACACGCACCATTCGCAAGGCGTTGTATGGCTTCAAGGGGGGCGGCAGCCTGTTCGACAGCGTCGTATCGCCGATTCGGTTTGTTGGGTACCTCTCCGCCGATGCGACCCTGCCGCCTGCTTTGGCGGAGTACCGAACGACCGTACAGAGCGTGCTCGAAGCCCTGGCGCAGGACGGCGGTGACAAGTTCTCCGCCGAAATACTGGACCCGGAGGCAGGCGACGGCGCGCTCGCGCGCGAGATTCAGGACCGTTACGGTTTCCAGCCCATGGCTGCGAGTCTCTTTGACACCGAAGAGTTCTATTTCTATCTCACGCTCACCGACGGCAACACCGTGATGCAGGTGCCCTTGCCGGAGACGCTGAGTGCCGAAGCAACCCGCAGAGCGTTTGATGAAGCGCTGAAGCGCTTTGCGAGCGGTTTGCTGAAGTCGGTGGCGCTGGTCGCGGACGAGTCTGCCCCTGGCATGATGGGTATGCCGCAGCCCGGGGTATCGCGCGTCGAGGAGTTGAAGGCTGCGCTCGCGCAGGATTTCAACGTGGTCGACGCGGACCTGAAGACCGGTGTCGTTCCCGAGGGCGTCGAGCTGCTCATGCTGGTGGCGCCCACCAACCTGACTGAAAACGCCGTGTTTGCCGTCGACCAGTTCCTGATGCAGGGCGGCACGGTGGTCGTGGCGACCGGCGGTTTTACGGCGAGCCTCGAGCAGCAGTCGCTGACGGCAAGCCCCTCGGTATCCGGGCTTGAGGCATGGCTGACCCATCAGGGAATCACGCTGGGCGCGGGTCTGGTGATGGACCCGCAGAACGCCGCGTTTCCGGCGCCGGTGACGCGCGAGGTTGGCGGGTTCAGTTTCCAGGAACTCGTGATGCTGGATTACCCGTATTTCGCCGATGTGCGCGCGCCCGGGCTCAACGCGGACAGCGGCATTACGGCCCGTTTGCCGCAGGTAACCATTCCTTGGGCTTCGCCGCTCGAAATTGCGGCGGATCGCACGGGGGAACGCGCGGTGACTCGTCTGCTCGAGAGCTCGGCGGGCAGCTGGATCAGCGCAGATCCCGACGTCATGCCGCGCATCGACGAATCGGGCGCCTCGGGGTTTCGTCCCGACGGCGAGCAGGCGGCGCGAACCTTAGCCGTGCTTCAGGAAGGGCGTTTCGATTCGTTCTTTGCCGGGAAGCCTTCGCCGCTCCTGGCGGCTGCAGACGCAGCTCCTTCTTCGGACGCCGAGACCGATATCGAAGCGGCAACGCTCGACGGCGCGGATCCCACATCGCGTAAGGCTCAGCTCGGTGTGGTGTCGAGCGTGATTCAGCGCTCACCGGAATCGGCGCGGCTTTTCGTGATCGGATCCAACGGGCTGGTGGACGACCAGATCCTGCGCGTGCTCGGCTCGGCGGAGGGCACGGTCTACGGCAACAGCATCCAGTTCATGACCAATCTGGTGGATTGGTCGCTTGAGGACCGCAGCCTGCTCGAGATTCGCTCGCGCGGTCAGTTCAACCGCACCCTGCCGCCGCTCGATGAGTCGCGCCAGTTCATGATCGAGGGCGTGAACTACGGGCTCGCGTTCCTCGGCGTCGGGCTCGTCTGGCTTTGGCACCGCAGAGGCCTGCGCCGTGATGCCGCGCGTTACTCGGGCTGGCTTGAAGCAGCGCGTCCCGCGGGTGGTTCTGCTGGCAAACAAGGAGGTCCGGCATGAGCAGTGACGTACGTGTTCAGCTGAGCACCAGACTGTGGGTGATCCTCGCGCTGCAGGTCGCCGTCATCGCCCTGCTCTACGGTCTCGACCGACGCGCGGATGCGCCCGAGACGGGGTCGCTCCTTGATTTCGATACCGCCGCGGTCGATGGGCTGGTGATCGAAGAGTCGGGTGCGACGTCGCTTCGACTCGAACGCAATGACGCGGGCTGGCGCCTGGATCCAGCGAGTGAGACCGATCCGGCGCTTGCGGCCGATGCCGACAAAATCATTGAGACGCTCGACAAGCTTGCGGGTCTCTCCGCGCCCTGGCCCGTGGCAACTTCTGCGAGCGCCCGGACGCGGTTCGAAGTGGCGGACGACAAGTATCAGCGCGCAGTGCATCTGGAGGTCGAAGGCAAGCCGGTCGCTTCACTGCTGCTTGGTACTTCGCCCGGGTTTCGTCGGCTGCATGTGCGAAAGCCCGGCGACGATCGCATTTTCGAGGTCGATCTCGCCCACTTCGACTTTTCTGTCAACGCAGACGACTGGATTGACCGGGCGGTTCTGGCGGCGTCGGGCGACGTCCGCGGGCTGGAACGCATCGACGCCTGGCAGATGACGTCGAACGAAGGCACGTGGTCGCTCGCGAGCGAGACCCTTGCCGACGCGGCGACGCCCGCGGCGTCGGATTCAGCTCCCGATTCAGCGGCGGATTCGACAATGGCGCAGTCGACGCCCCCCGCAATCGATGCAACCAAAGTGTCGGATTTGGTGACGCGCTTTGCCAATCTCCGCATTCTGGGCGCTGCCAGCGCGACCCCGCCCGGTGAACCGCAAGCGGTCTTTGCCGTGACGGACGCAAAGGGAACCCAGCGTCTCAGTTTTTTCCGGGTTGAGGGCGCGCCCGAAGTTACTGTGACATCGGACCGGCATCCCGGTGCCTTCCGGGTGGCGACCTTTGTCGCAGAGCAGCTTCTGGTCGATCGCGCGGGGCTGCTCGCAGCGCCCGAGGCCGCGCCGGCTGCCGCCGACGCAGGTGGACCCTCTGAATGAGCCACGGGTAGAATCCGGGCATTCAAGAGCCAGTTAGTCGAGGGAGAGTCAACATGCGCGAAGCCTGGATCATTGACGCCGTTCGTTCGCCGCGTGGTCGCGGCAAGCCCGGCGTGGGCAGCCTGAGCCATATCCATCCGCAGCGCTGTATGGCGCAGGTCCTGAACGGGTTGCGTGCCAAGGTCGGCTTCGACCCGGCAGACATCGAAGACGTCGTGGCGGGTTGCGGCACGGGCAGCGGCGATCATGCGCACGACATCGCGCGCATGTCCGTGCTGGATGCGGGCTGGCCGATTTCGGTCACGGGCGTCACCCTGCATCGCTTCTGCGGCAGCGGTCAGCAGGCGGTCAACTTCGCGGCAACGGGCGTCATGTCCGGGCAGCAGGAAGCGGTGATCGGCGGTGGCGTCGAATTCATGTCTCGCTACGCGCCGGTCCACGCCAATGGTTTTCACGCGAACAACGAGCACCTGCTCGGGCTGCACCCGCAGATCCCGCAGGGCATTTCTGCGGACCTGATTGCCACTATCGAAGGCTTCACCCGCGAAGACTGCGATCGCTACTCGGTGGAAAGTCAGCGTCGGGCGCTGCACTCGATCGAACAGGGCTATTTCCGCAATGCGCTGGTGCCGGTCTATAACCTGGACGGTACGCTCGCGCTGGATCGCGACGAATATCCCCGGCCGGGCACGGATATGGCGGCGCTCGCCGGGCTAAAGCCGTCGTTTCTGGGGCTGGGCGCAGTGCACGCCGAAGGCTACCCGGCGACGTTTGACGCGCTCGCGCGCGCCAAGTACCCGCAGGTGAAGGAAATCAATTACATGCACCACGCGGGGAACAGCTCGGGCGTGGTGGATGGCGCCAGTGCAGTACTGGTCACAAGTCCCGAGTACGCGCGGAAGCACGGGCTCAAGCCGCGGGCGCGCATTCGTGCGATCGCAACGGCGGGTACCGAGCCCCTGATCATGCTCACGGCGCCGGGGCCGGCGGCTCAGCGCTGCCTCGACAAGGCCGGCATGAGCAAGAACGACATCGATATCTTCGAGATCAACGAAGCGTTTGCGTCCGTCGTCCTCAAGTTCATGAAGGATCTCGACGTACCCCACGACAAGGTCAATATCGATGGCGGCGCGATCGCCCTGGGTCATCCCATCGGCGCAACCGGTGGCATGCTCATTGGTACCGCTGTGGATACGCTGGAGCGCACGGGCAAGGGCACCGCGCTCATCGCCATGTGCACGGGTGGCGGCATGGGCACCGCAACCATCATCGAACGCATGTAAGCCTTCCGCCCCCCGTCCCGGACGGGGGGCGTTGCTTCAGTGCGTGCCGGGGGGAACATGCTGAACAAGCTCGACGACTATCCGATCCACCAGACGCCGGAGCCGATTGCCTACCCGGCGACGAGCGATCGCAATGTCTATGATCGCACCTGGTTCAACGGTTATGCGCCGGACGGTTCCTACTATTTCGGCATCGGCATGGCGATCTATCCCTCTCGCGGCATTCTCGATTGCGCATTCAGCGTCGTGCAGCCGGGCCAGCGCCAGCACTGTTTCTACGGCTCGCGGCGGGCTCCGCTGGAGCGCACCGACATGCGTGTGGGGCCGTTTCGTATTGAGGTTCTCGAACCCATGCGACGAACGCGGGTGATCCTCGACGACAATGCGAGCGGTGTCTCCTGCGATCTCACCTTTTCCGCTCGGACCGGCGCTATTCAGGAAGCACGGCAGACGCTCTGGAGCGGCACGCGGCGCTCCATGGACGCAACTCGGTTCGACCAGTTCGGTCGCTGGAGCGGCGTGGTTCGACATCCCGAAGGCGAGATTCGGGTAGATCCCACCGTTTGTCTCGGCACCAAGGATCGGTCCTGGGGTGTACGCGGCGTGGGCGAGCCGGAAACGGGCGGTGCACCGCCGCAGCGCCTGCCGGGGTTCTTTTTCCTGTGGGCGCCCCTGTTCTGGGACGACCATGTGACGCACGCGATTTTCTTCGATGGTCCGCGCGGCGAGGCGCTGATCCGCGAAGGCATCGTCGCCCCGCTTTATGCAGCGGAAGACGAAATTCCGGGCGTGCAGGACGGGCTTGATGAGCGCATGGCCACGGCGCGTCACCGGGTGCAGTACCACCCGGGTTCGCGCCTCGCACGCTCTGCAGAGCTCGATCTCGTTCCACTCGAGGGTGATATCCGAACCATCTCCATGGAGCCGATCCTCAAGTTCCAGATGAAGGGGCTTGGGTATGGGCATCCGGAATGGGGCCAAGGCATGTGGAAGGGCGAGGAAGCGCTGGGCGGCGAGAGTTTTGATCCGCGTCAGCTTGATCTGCTGGCTCGGGAGAACATCCACGTGCAGCAGGTGGTGAAGACCAGCGACGGTACGCGCACCGGCGTGGGTGTGCTGGAGCAGGTCTGTATCGGGCCTTATCGCCCTTCAGGTTTTGAGAGCTTTCTCGACGGCGCCCGCTAGGTTTGTTGCCGCCGCGCGCTCGATGGCGCGCGCCAGAACTGGCACTCCCCGCGCATCGGCCAATCAGAAGCGAACTTCAAACCCGCCCTGCACCAGACGCGGGGGCGCGGTGAGAATGCCCCGCGTGCGGTCCACGATGTAGTCCTCGTCGGCGACGTTCTTCACCGTAGCAAAGACGGTCAGCGGCATGCCCGGCACGTGCCAGTTCACCGCCACGTTCCAGATGTGGTAGCTCGAGATCTCGCCCAGCTGGCCATTGCCGTTCTGCGGCGCGGACTCGGTATTGGCGAAGTCGGCATACTGATCGTCAACCAGCACGAGCTCGACATGCACATCGATGCCTGACTGCGAGCGCGCGCCTGCGCGGGCGGTGAGCAGATGCTCGGGGGCGTAGGGGAGCCGATTGCCCGATTCGGCGCCCGGGATGAGTGCGCCGGTGTCTACCCGGCGGAAGTTGCTCTCGATATCCGCGGTCGGTAGCCAGGTGTACGCCATCTGGGCGTAGGGGACCCAACGCAGATCGGCGATGGCATCAGCCCCTACATAGGCGGTGACTTCGACGCCCTGATACAGGGCTTCACCTTCGGCAAGCGGCGTGCTGCCGCCCGCGATGGAGCCCACCGAAATCTGATTGTCGAAGTCATTGCGAAACAGGGTGATATCGATGCTCGTGCCCGCACTCGGCTGTGCGCGTACCCCGAGCTCCAGATTCAGGCTTTCCTCTGCATCCACGTCGGTGGACAGACCTGAGTTGTCGATCAGGTCCTCATTGCGCGGCGGAGCGAAGCCCCGGTGTACGCCGGCGAACAGCTGTACCTGCTCGGAGAAGGAATAGCTCATGCCGAGACTGGGAAGCCATTCGGACAGATCGGCATCGCCTTCCGCGCCGGTGAGCGCGTTGCGGCGGTCGTTTTCGATGTGCTCAAGGCGAAGCCCCGGCGTGAAGGACAGATTGCCAATCTCGAACCGGTTCTCCAGATAGCCTGCATAGGCCCGTGTATCGCGCTCGTTGTCCTCGACCCGAGTGCCGTTCTTCGCCGTCGGTGTGCTGCCGTTGAACTGGCGTCGCTCCTGAACTTCGCGGTGCGCTCGCGCGCCCGCGGTCAATGCGCCGTCGATTCCAAGGAACGCGTGGCGCCAGGTAACGGTTGGCTCGATGCCATAGCTTTCATATTCCCGCAGTCGGCCCTGACGCGAATTGCAGTCGTCCGGATCCACCCCGTATCCGAGCGCGCGTGCCGCCTGGAAGTTGCGTACGGTGCCGTCGACAAGATAGGTCACGCCGTTGCATTGACTGTCTGTTGTGGTGCTCGCCTGACGCCACCAGTCGCGCGAGAAGCGGCTGAAATACGCATTGGTGGTGAGCGTGGTGCGATCGTTTGCCTGCCAGCGATGGGTGAAGGATGTGCCCAGGCGCTCCGTGTCGAACGTATCGTTGTCGAACGGGTTGTAACGATGTCCGAAACGGGCGAGCTCTGCGTCCGTGATCCCCGAATAGGTGATGTCGGAGCTCTCCTGATAGCGATTAAAACGCGCGATCAGTGTCTGTCCTGGCGCAATCTCGGTCAGGTATTTCAGGTTCAGATCCTGCAGCGTACTGTCGATGTTGTCGCGGGCACCGTCGCCACGCTTGTCGACGACATCGAGCTGCAGCCCGTAGCCGCCGAAACGCCCGTGCAGATTGGTGTAGTCCCGGTTGCCTGCGGTTGCGCGCAGCATGGCGCTGGGCTCCTCTGCCGGCGTGGGCGTGATGTAGTTGATGACGCCGCCCACCGTCTGCGGACCATACTGATTCACGGCGGCGCCCTTCAGAATCTCGATGCGATCAAAACGATCGATGGGCGGATGGTAGTAGCTCGCGTTGTCGCCATAGGGCGCGTAGGCGAGCGGAATGCCGTCCTCAAGCAGCAGCATCTTGGTCGACCGAGTCGGGTTCAGCCCGCGCAGACCGATGTTGGGGCGCAGACCGAAGCCTTCCTCATCACGCACGTTGATGCCGGCCGCCTTGCGCAGCGCCTCGCTCGTTGTCATGACGTGCAGCTCGATCAGCTCCTCCGCATCCAGCACGTCGTGAGAGCCGGGCAGCTCTGCTGTCCGGTCCCGCTCGCCAAGTACAGAGACGATCTCGAGTTCGGTGATCCGCGACGATGTCTCAGCAGAGACGTGGCCCACCGTGCACCCCAGCAGGATGCTCAGCGCGACGGCGCGGAGGCCGCGCGCCGGTAGGGAGCGGTGTATCAGGGTCAGGCGGGCGAACATGGCGGTCTTCCTTGGGCGCGTCGAATCGGCCCCGTCAGGACCGAACGAATCTGACTTTAGGCTATAGATTCACAATTGGCAATTATTCCTATTTGCGAATTAGAGCCAGCGAACGCCTGATGCCTGTTTCACGAGCGGCGATCTAGTCTCGTGGTTACCAATGGCAGGAGAGCCTCATGGAGTTTGTCGACGTGGCCCGCGCGCAGCTTGTCCCGCTGATCGAGGAGGTGCTCGAACTGAGTGGTGGACCACTGTCGCTTGCAGACGCGGGTGCGGAGCCGTTGTCGGGGTTTGGTGCCACCGACCTGAGCCAGCTGCCGCTGCGAGGGTTCTTCACCAACATTCTGGCGAAGACCCACGGTATGCAGGTCGAGGAAGATGTCCTCGGGCTCTTCTTCGAACTCTCGACCACCGCGTTTCTCGGGTTCGAATACCCCGCCACGGTAGCAGTCGCCATTGACGACCTGCTTGCGGCGGCCGAGCAGATTGCGTTCACGATGACGGCGTCCGGCGAAGCACCGCATTGATTCGGCGCTGATCCTGCGCTCCCGGCTGGACGTGTCCCGTAGCCTGATCGATCATCGAGCGATCCGGAACAGCGGCCGAAGGGGGAGCGATGCAGGGCGTCATGTCGGGTAAGGCGGTGCTGGTGACAGGCGGCGGGCGGGGGATCGGCCGCGGCATCGTAGAAGCATTTCTGCGCGCGGGGGCGTCGGTCATGATCGGCGATCTCGGCGCGCGGGCCGGTGGCTGGGCCTATGACCTGGCGGGCACGGCGGTTGTGGCGGGTACGGTGGCCGAGCTTGGCGCCCTCGGCCCGGTGGATGCCGTAGATCTCGATGTCACAGACGCCGCGAGTTGCCATGCGGCCGTAGCCGCCACGGTAGCCCGGTTCGGACGATTGGACGTGCTGGTCAACAACGCCGGGATCGTTCATTCCGGCGGTATCGATGCGTTCAGCGAAGAGGACTGGGACCGGGTGTTCGCGGTCAACACCAAGGGCATCTTCCTGATGACGCGCGCGGCGCTGCCTGCCCTGCGTGCGGCTGCGCCGGCTGCGATCATCAACACGGCGTCGATTGCGGGCAAACAGGGCTATCGCAACATGTCCGCGTATTGCGGGTCGAAATTTGCCGCTATCGGCATCACTCAGTCGCTTGCGCTGGAACTGGCACCGGAGCACATCCGCGTGAATGCCATCTGCCCTGGCATGGTCGGTACCGCGATGTGGCTCGAGCACCTGCTACCCGCCAACACGGTGGACGCCGCAGAAAAGTCCGCCGCGTTCGAGGCGGCAATGCGGACCACCATTCCGTTGGGGCGTCCGCAGACCGTTGAGGACATGGGACAAGCCGCCGTGTTTCTCGCGACGGCGGCGAATATCACCGGCGTGAGTCTTTCCGTTGCCGGCGGCTTCGAGATGAGCTGACCTGCTTGGTGGGTGGGTG
>Ga0315906_10011617_pt1 | contig 10262 bp, 13 predicted proteins | sample LakEriMetagenome_4_FD_203526 | JGI IMG/M metagenome (GOLD analysis project Ga0315906, IMG submission 203526) | Freshwater fungal communities from buoy surface, Lake Erie, Ohio, United States - Buoy 2 MA122 | ecosystem: Environmental > Aquatic > Freshwater > Lake > Lake biofilm | place: USA...
AGGTCTCGTTCGAGCGCAGAGCGCCCGAATAGACGAATGCGCCGATGAACGGCGATGTCGCCAGGTGCAGGTTGCGGATGAACTTGAACGGCAGCTGCATGTTGGGTCTCCGGAACGCAATGAACCAGGGGATCGGCGTTTGAGAGGGCGAATGAGCCGGATTCAGCGAGGGGCGGTGGCGGCATCGCATCTGCGCTGACGACAGGTATCAGTCGGAGCTCAGCAACCAATCCCTTCGTCGAGTCATGAGTCCTTGTTTCGAGGGTTCGACTCGCCGCGAACGTCGCGGCTGGAGTTGGCGCCCGTCGGCAATGTCAGATCGAGCACGAGTCGGCCCTCGACCTGTCCTGATTCGATCAGGCGATGCGCCTCTGCGGCATCCGTCAGCCCGAAGACACGTTGAACGCGTGGCGTGATCCGCTCGCCCTCCAGCAGGGTGAACAGCGCGACGAGATCATCAGCGAATTCCTTCGGATGCCGTTTCCGGCGACCCGAGATGTCGTAGAAGACAACCCGCCTCGATGAACCCGGCCGCGACGAGAGCCACTTGATACGCAGAAAGTCGAGGGCGAATCGAAGCCGCGCGAACACACTCGGGCTGTCGTCGCCCGCTTTGTAGGCGTTGCGGAATGCGGCACTGAATCCCAGGGCAACCAGCTGCCCCTGCGGTGCGAGGCGAGCCATGACTGCCGCAAGCGACTCGGCCCTGGCAGCATCGACGATCACCTTGAAGCCGCCGACCTCTCGCGACAGGCGATCCAGCTTCCCGGCTGCATCGGGGCCGTCGTATGCGACGAAAGCCGCGCCGAGACTGGTCACAACCGGCTCCCGCCGTGCCGAGGCCACACCGACCACTCGCAGCCCGAAGGCTCGGCACAGGTCGAGCGCGGCCATGCCCACTGCGCCACTGGCGCCGCAGATCAGGACGGAATCGCCCGGCTTCGCGTCCGCTTCACGGAACAGCGCCTGATAGGCGGTCATGTAGCTCAGAATCAGAGGCTCCGCCCGGGTCGCATCGAGCCCTTGTGGCACCGCGACAAGCCCTTCGGCTGGGCGCACGAGGTGGGTCGCATTGCCGCCAAGCTGGATCAGGTCTGCGACACGATCGCCGATGTGCCAATGCATGACGCCCGCGCCAAGTGCATCGATACGGCCCACGAAGTCGTAGCCCAGCGTCAGCGGCAGGCTCAGCTTCAGGACGGGATACAAGTTTCGCCGGATCAGCATGTCGGTGAAGACCAGGCTCGATGCCTCGACCTGGATACGGACCTCGCCCGGGCCAGGCTGCGGCAGCGCCGCATCCTCGACCAGCCGGATCATCCCGGGGCCACCGAACTGTGAGATCTCGAGTCGTCTGAGAGGCATGTCGGCGGCCTCAGGCTTGCCTGCGCAGGGCACGCCACAGGAACAACACGGCAAGCGCGAGGAACCAGAGCTGGATGCCAGACGTAGACAACACGATCGAGACAGGTGGTTCGATACCAAAGAGTTCGAGCGCAGGCAGGGCGCCAAGGGCGACGCGGCTGTCTTGATCTGATGCGGATAGCGACACTACGGACCACTCCTCTGAAAGGCCACATCGGTGCGGTCTCGGCCGTCAATCCCGTTCAGGAATTCGCCAATGCGGCGCTCCAGGTCCGGGTAGTGCGGGTTGAACGTCGCACGGGCGCCCGCTTCACCGGCAGGAGGCGACTGCCCGCCGACGCCATACCAGACGTACCGGGCCTGCCTGCAGGACTCGACCTCATCTTCTCTGCGCAATGGCGGTCTGCCGCAGTTCCGATAGCTACCCGAGAGACCATAGTGGGCATTGTGCGGCGAGATGTGCAACGCAAGGTGGGAGAGTCCCACCACGCGCATCGTGGTATCGGCAGCGGGAAGCCATACCTCACGATCACCAGACATTGCCTTGGGCTGGCGGGAAAAGTAGTTGACGACCCTGCTTCGTGGATGCCCGGCGTTCGCATCGAAAAATCGTCGGTTCGCGGCGACATCGATCACTTCGTCATCTTCGCTTTGCACGAAGAACCACGGCGTTCCGACTGTCCCGTTGCTCCTCATGCGTGCGTCCATCATGCTGATCACGGCCATCGTCGAGGCAATGGCCCGTGTGGGCAACGCGCCATACCGTGCGAAATCGTCGCGCCCGCCCAAGTCAAGCCATGGGCGAATGGTGGCCACCCATCTTGCTTGACGCGCAAGGGTGTTCGAGCGCAATCGATAGGCCGGCGACACGCCGATGACCGCATCGACGTGGCCTGGCGATTCGGCTGCGACAGTGAGTGCAAGGGCTGCCCCGAGGGAGAAGCCAGCGAGCACGACGAAGTCACTTTCGCGTCGGGCCTGCACGACCGCCGCTTGAACATGAGCCAACCAGTCTGTGTGATCGACGACGAGCAGGTCCGCAGGACGTGTCCCATGTCCGGGCAGCAGCAGCACCCGAGCCTCGAAGCACTGCTTCGACAGCGACTGCGCAAGATCGCGCATGGCGAATGCCGTGTCAGACAACCCATGGATAAGGACCGCTATGCCTCGGGGCGACTCGGCGCGACAACCAGTGTCCGGCCTGATCCGCAGGGGTGCGACCACGCTCAGCTCCGCATCGGCCTTTGACCCATTGAAGGGCACCCGGTGAACACGCAATTCCTGGGTGATATCCACCACATAGGTATCAAAGTCGGCGACAGGCGCCAGGGTTGGCGCACTGCTCCATCCGCTACTCACCAGCTCAGGCGAGGGTTCATCCCTCCCGTTGGATGCGCAGCCGAACACAAACGCAGTCAGAGCGATCCCGGCGATCCTCGCCATGAGGGAGCCTGCATGAGGTGGTGGATGCCGAGTCGACACGGATTGCGCACTGAATTCTTTAGAAGATCATCGTCTCGCAGATATGCACCCCAGAGCAATCCTCAAGAATGCATACCTGCCATGCGTTATTCGTGTGATTCAGAAATGGCGTGCATATACAATTGCACATACAATCGTCGTATGGGAAAGCAGCGAATCGACAATCCGAATCTGAGCGACTACTTCACGGGGTGCCTCTACTTCACGGCAGGCGCCTTGTTCCGTCGCATCGATCGTCAGGCCACCGAGGCATTTCGGGACGTGGGGGTTTCGCAGAGTCACGCGTTCGTGCTCATGGCGCTGGCCGAGTCGCCTGGGCGGACTGCCAGCGGCTCGCAACTCGCCGAAGCAATGACACTCGACCGGTCGACGGTGACGCGCTTGATCGAGCGGCTTGAGAAAGAACGTCTCGTCAGACGCACACGCGAAGGGCGCAACACCTGGCTCACCCTCGAACCCGCAGGGGTGAGGCTCATCCCCCGGATTCACGACGCATGGCACGAGCTCTATCGCCGCTACAGCGCCGAGTTCGGCGAATCCCGAGCCGAATCCGTCAACCGAGCGATCGTGAAGACCATCCATGGAGCAAGACGATGATCAAGGGACGCACGCTGGGTAAAGGCGGTCCGCGCGTTGGCGCGCTCGGCTACGGAGCCATGGTGCTTGAGGGCTACTACGGCGCAAGCGACGACGACCAGGCCATCAAGACCATCCATCGCGCGCTGGAAACCGGCATGACGATGATCGACTCAGCCGATGCCTATGGGAATGGCCACAACGAAAGCCTGGTCGGTCGCGCGGTGCGCGGCAGACGTGACGCCTTCGTGGCCTCCAAGTTCGGTATCGTCCATGAGCCTGATCAGACTGGTACCCAGCTCCCCACGGGATGGGGCTTCTCGCTCAAGATCAACGGACGTCCCAGCTACGCGAAAAGAGCGCTCGATGCCAGCCTGTCGCGTCTGGGTGTGGACGCGCTCGACCTGTGGTACCTCCATTACCCCGACCCGGCGACGCCCATCGAGGAAACGGTCGCAGCGATGGCGACGGCCGTGCGCGCCGGCAAGGTCCGTCATCTCGGGCTGTCCAACGTGACCGCCGAGCAGGTACGCCGCGCCCATGCCGTTTATCCGATCGCCGCAGTGCAGTATGAATACTCACTCTGGCGGCGGGAGGCAGAGACATCCTTGCTGCCGACCCTGCGCGAATTGGGCATTGCACTGGTGGCATGGTCCCCGCTGGGGGCCGGTTTTCTCACCGGCACCGTTACGAGCCTCCAACCCACCGACTTTCGCCAGAACAATCCGCGCTTCGCTGGTCGGGGGCTGGCCACCAACACTGCCCGGTATGCGCCGATCATGCAGATGGCCAGAGAGTTGTCGTTGACGCCGGCGCAGCTGGCACTGGCGTGGCTGCTGCATCAGGGCGAGGACATCATTCCGATTCCAGGAACTCGACAATTGGTGCGGATCGACGAAAACTCGCAAGCTGACGCGATCAGCCTGAACGCCGAGCAATTGCGTCGGATCGACACACTGGCTAGACCGGGCCTGGCCGAGGGCAGGCCCCTGGTCTGAAGGACCGTCGATTAGCGATGCATTCGAACCCTCGATTGGTGACCCCGCGAATCTGGATGTTGTTGCTCCCATGATGGCTGGCGCAGCGGCTAAGTTCCTCTGCCTGGCAATTGCGTGGCCTCCCGCTGGCCATCCGCAGCACCAGTCTTACCCTAGGTCTGACATCCTGATCTGTCGATTCCAATGCACCTGCGGATCAGCTACAAATTCGAAGCCCGACATGTCGCGGTCTATAATTGAAAGTCATCCATTTGCGCGTGCGCAGATATGGGTTCTCCTGACTTTCCCGCGACAGCAACAGCTCAGGCAATCGGGAACGGCGCGAATTCAGCAAGCATCCTTCGTTACCTGACTATCGCAGGCCTGGTGTTTCTTGCCCTCATGTTGGCGCTAAAGCCCGACGTAGGCTTCACCGCGCCATTTGCAATGCGTCTGTTGTTCTGGACCTTGCAGATTGTGACCGGCTTGCTCGTCCTGCAATCGGTGCTCTATCTGCTAACCCGAAGCTACGGCGCCAGCCGGGCACCCAGTTGGTCATTGGTGGTGCTCTCCGGTCTGCTCGGCTCGCTATTGCTGACGCCGCTGTATTGGCTGATCGGGGAAGGCCTGATGGAGGGTTGGCTCGGCTACGCGGCTCGACCTGACGATGAAGCGGCTGATCTTGCCGGCCTTACGCTCGCCAATCCTCTGGTCAGGGAATATCTGGAAATCGTCGCACCGGTCACGACATCGTGGGTATTGATCTGCTTGCCTCGCATGCACTGGCTGATGCCACCGCTGCTGCACGGGAAAGTCCGCCAGTGCGAAGCGGCCGGCAACCCCGGGGCGAGGCGAGCAGCGCTCGATCCATCCCCCGATCCGGGGCATGCTCAAGCTACGGTCTTGCCTGCTCAACGTCCTGATACCTGGCGTCATCGACTGCCAGCGGAGCTCGGCACGGACGTGATCGCAGTCACTTCCGAGCTCCAGTACCTGCGCGTCTGGACTCCCCGAGGCTGCGCCCTGATCCTGGGCGCCTTGGCGGATGTCGAAGCACAAGACGCCGCGACGGGATTGCGCGTGCACCGGTCGTGGTGGGTGGCGACCGACCATCTCGTCGCTGTTCGGCGCACCGCCACCGGCGCGGTTTGCCTGATGAGCGATGGTCGCCAGGTGCCGGTCAGCCGCCGCCGACGCAGCGAGGTTCTCGCCCGCTTCGGCGGCGCAGCCCAATACCGATTCGGGGGCGTATCAAAAGCTGTAGCGGATGCCGACTTGAACTGAGAGCGGGTTGTACTTGAGCAGGCCCGCACTACCCCCAGGGTTGCCAGACGCGTTATCCAACCGCACGCTGCCTACCCGAAGCCAGCGAGCATCGGCGGTGAGACGCCAGCTGCGGCTAAGCGCGTACTCGACACCGCCGATGAGTTGGAAGGCTGCCTTGCTGCCAACCGAGTAGCTCCGGTCGGCGCCCCCGCCGACGGGCGTGATGTCCATGTCAAGTTCCTGCACCCATCCGATGCCGGCGCCCACGTAGGGGGTCCATCCCCCTGCCAGATTGAAGCGACGCAAACCGTTGATCAGCAGGATGTTCGATGCGAAATCCCCATCCCGAGCCAGGTTGCTGCCGTTGCGCTGCAGCGCATCCATCGAGTGACGCCGGTAGTTCCACTCGACCTCTGCCGCCCAGCCGTTGCCGTATCGATAGCCGATATCGCCGCCGAAGCCGATGCCGCCTCCAAACTCGGCGCGCAGACCCGATCCGGCACCCTGGGCACCCGACTCGGTAAAGTCCGAGGAGCCAATCTGACTGTACTGGCCGTAGATCGTGGCGTAAAAGCCCTTGGGCTCGGCCTGCGCCATCGCAGCGGCGGGCGCCAGGCTGGCAAACAGGATAGGAACGTAACCTCGGCAGAGGGTGCGATGAAACATGATCGTGAACCTTCTGAAGAATGAATGGAAATGTCGGCAAACCAGCGAGAGCCTAAGTCAAGGTATGCATTGCCTGCTCGTCAGACGAGCACAGTTGCACCAGCGGTTCGCGAATTGAACGAGCGGCAAGGTTGGGCTGGCGGAATATCAACCAGCACGACACAGTTCCTTCAGATCATGGACCTGCTGAATCACAAGACCCCGGTAGTGGCTGCTCGCGACAGCCACCTCAGTCCCATCATGATTCGCAGGCTCCCATATGGCGCCTGAATCGTCTTGAGCCACAGGCCCGCACGACTCAGGCAAATAACTGGCGGGCCAATCGAGATCGTCGAACAAACCCGCTTAGGTCGAGATGGAACTTCTTTCGGGGTACTGAGGGATTGGAACCATAGCGACCCGAACCTGTGATGACCGCAAGTGCAGCACGCAGGTGTGGAGGCTCTAGATACCCGACAACACCGCGTCCATAGCCGACACCAAGGCACTGCCCTGCGCAGCCACGTTGTCGATCCGACGCCGCAGCCCCAGGGATACCTCTCGCTTCAAAGCGAGCGTTCTGTGCAGTGATCCAGTCCCCAAACTCGGCCTCGAACCTCTTCTTCCGAGCGGCATGGCTGGCCTTGTCGTGGTTAGCCAGCAGGGCGTGGTAATGCTCAGCCGAAAGGATCACGGTATCAAGTTGACCCGCCTTCTCCACGAACACAGGCTCGCGCTTGGCCTGGGCCGACAGGCTGCCGAATCGGTTTTGGCTTCGGTGGCGGAAACGCGCATGGTGTAGACCTCACAAGGATGGCCATCTTGGCCATCCGATGACCCGCATGACAAGCAGACCAAGTAGTGGAGCCGATGCGAGGACATGGCAGCCTTTCTGGAAGCGGCGCTTCAAGAAGGGGACTCTGCACTGGTTGGACATACGCCAAAGGCTGGTGCTCTGTTATCCAGCGGCACCCGATCGGGCTGTGGCGCGCCGCCAGTCGATAAGAATCAGCCTCAGCGTCGTCAGGTGCAGGGCCACGATGACGAGGTTGCTGATCACAACCGGATTCGCAAAGCTGCCCACAGTGAATGGCGTAGTCAACTTGTAGAGCACCTGAACCAGCAGCAAGGGCGCGACGAGCATCGGCTCCTGCGTGAACAGTAACGCCGCTGAAACCACCAGTATTGCACCGTACACCGACAGCAGAATGCCCCTTGCGGCGCTGGCGGCACCGTACACATCGGCAACCCAGTCAGCATCCAAGAGCAGACTGACACAGACCGGGATGAGCACCGCCACGTTGATCAGGAGGGAGGCCAGGATCATCTTTTTCATTCGATTGGCCTCTTCAAGTGGCACGAAAAAAGTGGCACGAAACAGCAACGCCCGCAGATGCGGGCGCAGGTGTCTGGCGGCCCAGAGGGGATGGTTTAACTGACTCGCTCAGACAGTCTGCCCGCCGTCGATCGGGATTTCGGCGCCGGTGATGTAGGACGCCTTGTCGCTGCAGAGGAACTCGATCAGGTCGGCCACCTCGTGCACGGTACCCAACCGGCGCATCGGGATGTCGCTCTCGACGATCTGCGAGGTACCCGGCGAGAGGATGTCGGTGTCTATCTCGCCCGGCGCAATCGCGTTCACCCGCACGCCGAGCGGCGCCATGTCGTTGGCCATCTCACGCGTCAGCGCACCGAGCGCCGACTTGGAGGTGGCATAGGCCGAGCCCGCAAAGGGGTGCACGCGGTGGCCAGCGATCGAGCACAGGTTGACCACCGCTCCTCGCGCATTGGAAAGCTCCTGTGCAAAACCACGGGTCAGCACCAGAGGCGCATAAAAGTTGGTGTTGTACATCGACTGCCACACATCGATGTCAGTGGTCAGAGAATTGATGCGGCTGCCGCCCGGCCCCTTGGGCGAGATGCCGGCGTTGTTGATCAGCGCATGCAGCTTGGCTCCGCTCAGCAGCGGTCGCAGTTGCTCGACCATATGCATGATCTGCTTCAGATCGGACAAGTCCAGCGAGATGTGCGTGTTGCCGCCGTCGCTCCAGGGGCAGCGGTCAGGTGGTGGCTGGCGAGAGACCGTGATCACGCGCCAGCCCTGGTCGCGAAAGCGCTGTGCCACGGCATGGCCGATGCCGCGGCTGGCGCCGGTGACAACGGCGGTCTTGGTCTCGGGCATCGGCAGACAACTCCTGAACAAAGAAGAACGGTGGGTGGTCGCAGACCAGAAACGGTCTCGCTAAACGGGGACAAGCAAGGTGAACTGACTGCGCACGAGCAACTTCCTGAAATCTCGATCGAAGGTCACGAGATGCTCACCACGGTGCGTCACGGCTGCGGACAACCAGGCATCGGGTAAATCGTTGCCAGTCAGCTGCTTGTCGAGGCAAAGTTGCCGTAACTTCGACCACTCTGGACCCAAGGCCGCCAGCTGCACCCCCGGCGAAGCCAGGACCGCATCAATGAACGCCACGGCATCCCTGCTCGGCGTGGCCTGCTGAAAGATCTTCGGGCTCGTGACCAGCCGCAAAAAACTAGCTATCACCATCGGCATCAGTGTCAGGGCCGGCCCGGTCCTTGAGGCGCTGATCGCCTGCTCAAGCCAATCACGCGCGAGGGCATGGTGAGGGTGATCGCTGCGCGAAGCCGCGACGAGCACATTGACATCAGGCGTCATCGCCAAGCGCCTCGAGCAGCGCCTTGTTGCTCAGCGGGTTCACCCCCTTGACCAGCCCACCGCGGCCCTTAAACACGGGCAGACGAACCCTGGCGACCGCAGGAGCGTCCACCTTCGTACGCAGTCGCAACTGAAGTCCTTCCTCGATCAATCGCGTCAGGCTTGTGCGCTGTTGGGCCGCAAGCGCCTTGGCATCGGCCAGCAGTTGGTCGTTTAGATTGAGTGTAGTCTTCATCAGGTCAGTGTACAGATTTCTGTATAAAGCTTGCAAGCGAGCTCACTTGACCCAAGTGACGACTATGACTCGATTTTCGATGATGATCGCCGCAAATTCATAGGCTGGCTCGCACGGATACTCATGGCGGCGCCACTGGTTGCTGGAGCGACCACCAAACTCAGGCCAACACCCGAGGTCACAGTCGGCCCGTTCTATCCACCGCAGCCGATGGGTTTGCCCTTCTTCGGGGCGAAACCCCTGAATCCTTTGCCTGAGGGCAACGATTTGACAATCGGCCCCAGCGGCAAACGGAGCGAGGGCGAAAAGATCAGCTTGAGTGGCCGCGTCATGAATACTGCGGGACAAGTCCTTCCTGAGTCACTTTTGACGTTTAGGGCACCCCCATACCCGGGGCTCTCCGGCAAAAATCACGGTTGAGCGGGTGACCGTTCAGGTCAGTGAGTCAGGGGTGGGCGAAGCCTGTCAAAAAGAACTGGAAGAGCCAGCAGCCAACAGGCGCTAAGACCCAATTCGACGTCGTCGTAGGCACGCGACCACCTCTGCACCGCCTCACGAGCCGCATCACGGGGCAATGACATCAAGCGCCGGGAAGTAGGTCTTGAAACGGTTGGCGTCCCGAGTGAGCAAGGGCCGGCCCTCGACGGCAGCATGGGCTCCGATGAAGAAGTCGGGCAGCATCCATCACGCTAGCTGAAGCAAGACCCTTTCGGGCGTCAAGGCACTGAGGCGTTAAACGGCATGACCAGAGAGCAGGACCGCGCGGATGCAGCCGTCACCCCGGCGCTGCTCCTCTGGTCGCGCCTTGTTCAAGGCGCAGCGGCTGTCGTCATCGTCCTGAGCTTGACATTGCTGTTGTCGCCACGTCTCGGGGAAACCATCTTCAGTCTGATTTACTTCCACCAGTTGTCCATGCCCGTTGAAGTGCCGAGCCTGGCGCATGGCTACATTTGGTTTGCCAACGGCATCATCGGCGCCGTGATGGCTGGCTGGATGATCGGCATCATCCTGGTGGCCAGGGGCCCGTTCCTCGAAG
>Ga0315906_10011619_pt1 | contig 10260 bp, 15 predicted proteins | sample LakEriMetagenome_4_FD_203526 | JGI IMG/M metagenome (GOLD analysis project Ga0315906, IMG submission 203526) | Freshwater fungal communities from buoy surface, Lake Erie, Ohio, United States - Buoy 2 MA122 | ecosystem: Environmental > Aquatic > Freshwater > Lake > Lake biofilm | place: USA...
GAACTTACCATACAAAATAATGTAGCGTTAGATTCAATCAATAATATTAAAAACAACAACATTGAATTAGAAAGAGAAGTTGGTGGATTCCGATTCGTAGCAGATGCATTTGGTGTACCACTTAATCAGGTTGTAAAGTTTTTTATATTCGTAATTGTATTAGTATTTGACCCATTAGCGGTTGCACTTATTATTGCTTTCAACGGATTATTAATGAAACGTAAAGAAGAAGGAATTGATATTATTATAGATGATGGTGGTATTTCCGATATTCTAAAAAAAGAAAAGGAATACGAAGTATATGGTGATAAGAAAAAGCAAAGGGAAGCTATTATAGAAATGATGAAAGGTGATGAAGAATTGGGTTTGTACGATGAACCAATATTAGCATCCGAAAAAGATGCAGAAGTATTTTTTAATGAAATAGAAAATCCATCAGAACCAAATGAAGAACTTAAACAAGCAGCTGAACAATACAAAGCTGACTTAAAAAAAAAAGAAACTGATTCCGATACAAAGGATTTGGAAGAAAATGAAATAACGGATGATGAATTATTAAATTTACAAACTGATTATTCTCCACGTCCTATTGATTTAGATGGTGATGGTTCAATTGATGGTATAGATACCGATGGTGATGGGATGATAGATAAAGTAATAGCACAACATCCAAACAGAGCTATGGAAGTAAAAAATATTCTACCATATTATGCTAGAGCTAACTTTGATTGGAATGACCGTAGGAATTGGATAAATGACCAAAATGCGGTTAATTACTGGATAAAACATATCAAACCTTCACAATATCCAACCGATTTTACAAGTAAATCATATTAAAGTTTGGTAAATTAAAATTATTTTCGTATATTTGTATATCAACAAATTATACCAAAAAATGAATTTAGGATACGCGTGTATTAATATGAGTATGGGTAAAAAAGTAAGTACTAACCGAGCTATGGTTAAACGTACTTTTCAATCGAAAGGATTAGATTATGTATCTGAGTTGGCATTACTAAATGCAAAAGATATCATTAAAATTTTAGAGTGGAATAGATTAAATGGAATTAAAGTATTTCGTTTATCATCCGCAATTATACCTTGGGGTGACCACATTGATATTACACAACTAAAAGATTACAAACAAATTAAAAGTGAATTAAAGAAAGCAGGTGATTTCGCTAAGTTTCATAACATGCGTATTAACTCACACCCCGGCCCATTCGTTGTATTAACATCACCAAAAGAATCTGTTGTTGAAGGAGCTATTAAAGATTTAGAACTTCATGCTAAGATATTTGATTTGATGGGATTATCAAAAACTCCATTCAATAATATAAACATTCATTGTAATGGTGTTTATGGTGATAAGCAATCAGCTATGGATAGATTTTGTAAAAACTTCAAACGTTTATCTAAATCAGTTCGTAGTAGATTAACAGTTGAGAATGATGATAAGGCAACAATGTATTCAGTATTAGACCTTATTTATATTCATCAAAATACTGGTATTCCAATCGTATTTGATTATCATCACCACAAATTTTGTACAGGTGGATTAACCGAAGAAGAAGCACTTAAATTAGCTGCAACAACTTGGCCTGATGGTATAAGACAAGAGGTTCATTATTCTGAAGCAAGAGAAGGAAACAAACCACAAGCACATGCTGACCTTATCAAAGAATTACCAAACACATATGGTTTAGATATTGATGTAATGGTTGAAGCAAAATCAAAAGAATTAGCAATCCTACCTTTTATTAAATGATGAATTATATAGCAATATTAACTTTTCAAATAATGTTCAATATCTTTAAGGTATTGGAAATTAAATTTACTTATGAAAATCAATTGACAAGATTGATGCTTAATTCAGTATGGATTAACTTAGTATCACTTGCTTCAGTTTATTATTCATTAGATAGCCTTTTAAAAGGTGATATGTGGGTACTACCTTTTTATATTGGTGGTAGCGTATTGGGTAAGTGGATAGCAATGACACAAATGGAAAACTTAGAATCAAAATTATTTTCATTTTTTAAATCAAAAGAAGATGGCAAAAGGAATACTAGAGTTCGACCTAAATGAGCCTGATGATATAATGGCACACAAAAGAGCAACTAAATCATTAGATTTGGCATTGGCACTTTGGGATATAACACACAATACGAAGAAAAGTATTGAGTGGAGTTTGGATGGTAAGGAGCTTGATAAATACGAAGTATTGGATTTAGTTTATGATAGAATATATTTGATATTAGAAGAACATAATATCAGATTAGATGATTTAATTAATTAGTATGGGAAACGAATTAGATAGACAATATAAGGAACTTTTAGAAACTATTATCAACTTTGGTGTTGAGAAAAAAGATAGAACTGGGACGGGTACTAAATCAGTTTTTGGTTATACTATTCGTCACAACATGCAAAAAGGATTTCCAATTCTAACTACAAAGAAAGTTGCATGGAAGCAAGTAACATCGGAATTACTTTGGTTTCTTACAGGTCAAACTAATATTGAATTTCTTCATAAACATAATAATCACATTTGGGATGGTGATTATCAAAAGAGTGGTAGAGATGATGGTGAGTTGGGGCCCATATATGGGCATCAATGGAGAAATTGGGGTGGTTGGAAAGAAGTAAAATTTACAGGAGAAAAAGATGAAAACGGGTATCTAAAACCTTCATATATTAAACACATTGGTATTGACCAAATAGATGATTTAGTTAGGAATCTAAAAGAAAATCCTGATAGTAGAAGATTGATGGTAAATGCTTGGAACGTTAGTGATTTAGATAAAATGACACTTCCACCTTGCCATTATGGATTTCAATGTTGGACTAGAGAGCAAGATGGAAAAAGATATCTATCCCTAATGTGGAATCAAAGAAGTGTAGATACATTTTTAGGATTACCATTTAATATTTCCAGCTATGGATTATTACTTCATCTTTTAGCAAACGAATGTGGTATGATTCCTGATGAGTTAATTGGTAACTTAGGAGATACACACCTTTACCTTAATCACATTGAACAAGCAAAAGAACAAATTGGTAGAACTCCTTATGAGTTACCTACGCTAAAAACTGATGTAAAAATTGATGGTATTTGTTGTGCAAATCCTTCCAATTTTGTTTTAGAAGGATATCAATATCACCCAACAATTAAAGCACCTTTAAGTAATTAATTATGGATTATAAAATTATAGATATATTTCCAACAGCGGTAATGAAATTTAAACTTAATAGAGAAATTTCAGATACAGAAAAATTGTTCGTAAATAAACATGAAAATATATATTTTCCAAACTCTGGAAACAAGTATTCAAAAAATACTTTCATTTTAAATGAATCTGAAATGAAAGATATAAACAAATTTTGTGATGATGCGCTACAAACATATTTCAAAAAAATTATTAATCCAATAACAAATACAGAATTAAAAATTACTCAAAGTTGGATAAATTATACTCAAAAAAATGGATTTCATCACGAACATGAACATCCAAATAGTATTATAAGTGGTGTATTTTATTTCGCAGCAGAAAAAGGTAAAGATATAATTTCATTTAGAACAAATAATTTTAAACAAATACAAATATTTTATAAAGAAGCAAACGATTATAATACAGTTCAAACAGATTTAAAAGTTGAAACTGGTGACTTAGTATTATTTCCATCGTATGTACCGCATTTTGTTCCACCAATTGAAAGTTCTAAAACAAGAATTAGTTTAGCATTTAATTCTTTTTATACTGGAGAATTGGGATTGCCTGATGCATTAAATTATGTTAAAATAAAATAACTATGGCAACAATAGATGTAAAAATTCAACACCCAAAGAGGGTAGAAAAGCAATGGGGATATGAACTATGGATTCATAATGATTCTCAATATTGTGGTAAACTTTTAGTGTTTACAAATTCTGGCAATAAGTTTTCTATGCATTATCATATGTTGAAAAACGAAACTTGGTATATCCAAGAAGGAGCATTTCAATTTGATTGGATTGATGGTGAGAAAGCAGAAAGATGTTACACACAATTACAAAAAGGTGATGTAGTATATATTCAAAAAGGATTACCACACCAACTCACGGCATTGACTGATAATTCGGTTGTGTTTGAAGTAAGTACCGAACATTTTGATGAAGATTCTTATAGAGTTTATAGAAATGGACCTCAAGATTTAGAATAATGACAAAAATAACAAAATACCTACGAAGCGTAGATGATATAAAAAAAGAATTGGAAGAAAATCCAAATAATATAAGATTCTATATGGGATATATGGGATTTAATAGTGAAGACCCAAACTCAATAGAATTTGTAGAACAAAAAATTGAAGAATATAAAAACAAACAAAATGAAAGTACAAAAAATTAATCATTCATCAATATCTCAAACTGATATATCAGAATACAAAAAAGCAATTTCAAATATTGATGGGTTTGTATTTAATGCATCTGATGTTAATATTGATAAAAGAATTATTACAATTCGTTTAGGTGATAAAGAAGATGAATTGACTTTAGTAAACCCAAAAGTATTACAAGTTTCAGATAAACCAATTGTTTATTTTGAAAAAGATACGAATAAAAAAAATAAAGTAAGAAAAACAATTAGATATCCTTGGATTGTTTTGGATACTGATAATTTAGGTAAAGTTGAATTTAAATGTACAAATGAAACTTTTAGTTGGAAAGATGCTGATGATTTTTTTGGTGATGTTGGTTTAGCTGAAGCAGTTTTAGTTCAAAGAGCTATTGATGCAATAGATGGTATTGATATTACTGACCTGCAGAGAGCATACTCAGAAACAATTAGAAAAGATAAAGAACCTGGCCGTAACGAAAGAGTTATGTTACAAGGACCAAATGGTGAGATGGAATTTGTTAAATCTAAAAAAGTAGATTCATATCTCACAAAAGGATGGCAATTAATCTAAAATGTGAGAAATGGCTAAAATAATATTTATCACAGAAGATTTAGATAATAGAGAAGCGTCTCGAATAGAATTTGAAGTACCAAATGATATGACAATTTGGGAATATAAAAGAGTTTGTGTAAGAATGGCAGGTGCTATGGGTTATGCTAATCTATCAATAAAGAAAGCATTCGGACATGAATATAAAGAAGAATCGGATTTAGAAACTACAAAAAAATTACAAGCCTTATATTCAGGCTCTTATGTATTATAATATGGAAATTCAAACATTAGGAGACTTACTTCAGAACCAACAAAATCAAATTCTTTCCCTAACTGTTCATATGGACTGTCTTATTGAAGAATTGGATGCAACGGGTGTTTTGGATAGTGATAAGCTTGATAAAAGAATGAAAAAGAAATTAAAAAAATTACAAGATATTGCAAATAAATTAAAAGAGAAAGAAGAATCATTACCACCTATGTTTAACTATGGTGGACCTGTTGGAGAAGCCTAAATTTGGTATTCTCAAAAAAATGTTGTATATTTGTATAATAATTAAAATTTATGGATTACCTAATTGGTTTTTTACTAATAATATTACTACCCGCTTCAATCATATTTAATATCCTTCTATTAATTAGAGGGATTAATCTTGTCAAACAAAATGAGCAACTTAGAGATGCTATCGAAGGATATGATTTAAGACAGATAAGAACCGAAGATAAATTAGAATCAATGCTCAACGAAATGAGAGAGATTGATATAAAAGGTTCTTTTGAATCCGATGATGAGGTAGGTAGTGTGTTTTCTCAATTAAAGGAAACAATCGAAACTTATAAAAATGAAATCTAAAAATGCCGCGTAAAAAGAAAGAAAAAATGTATTTTACAATGGATACCGAAAAGGCTATTATAGAATACAACAAAGTGGAAGATTCAAAACTTAGAAATAAAATTTACGAAGAAAGCATAAAATATCCATTTGAAAAACTTGCTGAAAATATTCTTAATACTTTCAAATTTTCTTATTTTGACGTAAGTAAAGAAGATGTACAAATGGAAGTAGTATCTACTTTAATTGAAAAGATACATATGTTTAAAGAAGGGAAGGGTAAAGCCTTTTCATATTTTTCTATTGTTGCAAAGAATCATCTAATTCTTAAAAATAATGGGAACTACAAACGTTTCAAAAAAACAGCACTTCTTTCTGAAATGCCTGAAAGTTGGAATCCTCCTGATAATTTTGAAGAAGAACAAAGAGGTGATGAGATGGTAGAGTTCAAAGACCTTATGTTAAAGTATTGGGACCAAAATCTGACAAGAGTGTTCACAAAGAAAAGAGATATACAAATTGCAGATGCGGTATTAGAATTATTTCGTAGAAGCCGATACATAGAAAATTTCAATAAAAAACACCTTTACTTACTAATCAGAGAAATGACTGATTGTAAGACTCATTACATTACAAAAGTGGTAAATGAAATGAAAAAACATCAGATTAAGATGTTAAACGATTATTTAGACCACGGAATGATTACATCTCCAAATAACGATTTTTGGGAAGAAGAATATTTATAATCTATAAAGGATTAGAGTATGACAGATTTAGCTTCAATGTTGTTACACAGCCGTACACAAGCGCATGTGTTTCATTTAAGAGTAACGCCAAAAGCATTGGCACCACATTTGGGATTAGGAGAATACTATGAAGCAATCGTTGGATTGGTAGATGGTATAGTAGAACCATATCAGGGAATGGCTGGTATAATTGAATTCAAATCTGTTAAGGGAATTGATAATGATGCATCTATTGAAAACATCATAGCATACTTTGAAGACCTTTTAAAATTTGTTAAAACTAATAGAAAATCTGAAGAACTGAACCACAGCTGGATTCAGAACGAAATTGATAATATTGAAAAATTAATATATTCTACACTTTATAAATTAAAAAATTTGTAATTTCTTAGTTTTTTAAGTACTAATTAGTGGGTATCTGATATTTATCATTAGATACCCATTTTTGTATCTAATTGTTTTTTTAAGCACGTTTCTCTCACTGTTTTATTGATTGTTTCCGCAAGTGTTATTCAACTTGTTATACTAATATAATAAGCTGATAAAATCATGCAATACATTAAATTAGCAGTTTTGAACTTAAAAGAGTTTTTGTTCAAGACGTTTCTCTTTGGTGCGCTGGCTTTCGTTATTTGTGCCTTCGCATTTCAAGTGTTTATGGTCTTCTTAGAATTAAGTGGAAGACAGGAACAAATTAGACAAATAGTAAACGAACTCACTACCAGAATAGATGGCAGATGGAGTGATAATCCTAATAACATTTGGTATCAAGCCGAAGACCATGTTTGGGTTGAGGGAGTTGAAAACCAAGTTAAAATTGGTAAATTAGCTGGAAATAGAAATTTAGCATTTGGTGTTAAAAACATCTTAGAAGAATACCTTCAAGAGAAAGGTTATGAATTATCTCCAAATGCTCCTTATAAATTAAAAGTGAACATTGTTTATTTGGATGTACTATCTACAAAAACAAATATAGCTGTGTTCCATAAAGGTGAAGAAGAAGTTGTAGTCCGACTGCAGGGTATCCTTTACAAAGATGGTAAAAAAGAAAAGGAAGTGGTAGTAGAGGAAGGCTCTTCAGAGATTTCAATGTCAACACTTATTGTTGACCAGGGTGGAAAGTTCAACCAAACTTCTCTAAGTAACGCTCTCAAAAAAGCATCCGATAGCTTAATTAAAAAATTATTCGGTAAAAATGCAAAGTAAAATGAAAAGAATCATACTATTAGCAACGTTGGTATTATTTAGTTTCATATCCGAAGCTCAAATAATAGTAAACCAGTCAATATCCGCCGGCCCATATAAAGTTGGTGATACCTTAACTGTTACTTATACCGTAGATAAAGGAACTACAAAACCAAGATATTTTTGGTTGAGATATTCCTTCAACAATAAAGCTCTAACATATGTATCAACTACATGGAATCAGGGTACACAATCACAAACATACTACACTGGTTGGAATAACTACGCATTTACTCCAGCAGCAAATATAGCAGATACTTCATTATATGCACAATATCAAGCTACACCTTGGGGATATGCTGTAAACAACGATTGGAATGTTGGGCAGTTAGCAGTTCAAAGAGCTGACCAATCGGTTAATGGTGTGATTGCAACTCAAAAATATATTCTTAAAGACCAAAACACTTACAATAACATCTTTAAGTTAAACCTTTCTTACGCTATTGATAGTGCAAGTGGTGCTAATATTCCTTATGTGAAAACTACAACTACTCCAACTTCAATTAGTGGCGTGACAGGTAATACATCATTCTTCAAAGTAAGAGTTTTATTCCCACAAGGATACGATATAACAGCACATCAGGCACAATTATTATCACTTAAAACGGATGGTAGTGGTGATATAGATTGGACTAAACCAGCAATTGCAAGTAGAGCATTTGATGGTAGTGGTGAAGCTATATTTACAACTGGTGTAAAAGTTGGTGATAGTTTGGGTGTATGGGTAGGTGGAGCAACGCAACAAACGTGGATGAATAACATTGTGACCGTAACTGATGCATACAAATCATTCTTAGGCCATTCGCAAACTGATATAGCTGGTGTTCCAAACTACTTCACAAGACCAGTATTAGAAAAGAAAATCGGTTTAATTACAAAAGATAGAACTACATTTAGTGAATCTGATTCTTATTACTCATTTGCATATGTAATGGGACAAGATGTATCGGCAAAAGCATTCATACCAACAAACGCAGCACCTGTAAACCAAACGGTAAACTATAAGTGGTATGCTGGTTTATTAAATCAGAGTTGGTTAGATGGTGTAGCAAAACATAGAGTATATGTAACGGCAGCAGCTCAAACTGTAGATGCTGTTTACGCATGGGGTGGTGATTTGGATTGGTCACATTCATCTTCACCTGAAGCTATCGCAGCTAGTATCGCAGCTGGAAACTATACAAATTCTGCTAATGGATTAAAAGTTGGTGATATAAAAACAATGGCAATGACTTCTAATCAATCAAATGTTTATACTGAAAAAATTGAACAATCTGCATCACTTTCAGTTGTTTCTAAATTGGAAAATGGTAAAGTTGTTCTTACTGCTGGTTTAACAAAAGAAGGATTAGCAGGTTTGCAAGTTATTATGAATTATGATTCAACAAAATTAACTTTGGAAAATGTAATATTTGATGCTGGTTCTACAATCACCAACTTCTCAACAAAAGATGATGGTAGATTAACATTTGGTTCTATTGACCAATTGAAGACAGCTAGAATTAAAACAGGTACTCCATATAAATTAATCTTCTCACCAAAAGTTTCACTAAGCAATACTGCAGGTTTATTCTTCTTTGTATTAGCCGATGCAGTTGATGCGAATGGTAAGAAGGTAGAACTGGTAATTGAATAATGAGATTATTATTAACAATTTTATTATCTTTAGTAACGTATTTTGGGTTTGGTCAGCAAGTAAATGCACCAGACCCAAAAACGTTTACACTCAATACTGCTGGACAAGATGGTAGTGGATTCACATTAAGTGGATTCAATACAACATCAACACTTCTTTGTGCAGTTGGATTACCGAGCACTGTAGCCGGAACTACATTCTATTTTACAACAACTACTGGTGTAACCGCATCAAGTGGTTATACAATGAGTGGTAACAAAACTCGTATTTCATTTACAGGTACTCAAGCTAATATAAATGCTGTTTTGGCATCAATGAAAATTAATACCGGTGGTACAATTGGTAATGTAAACATATCAGTATCCGCAACAATAAACCCAACTGGTTATTTCTACAACCCAAACAATGGACACTTTTATAGACCTATATCAACCGGTGCAAACTTTGCTAACGCAATAACACTATCATCACAACAAACTTTCAAAGGACAGACTGGATATCTTGTAACAATTACTTCTAATGATGAAGATTTATTTATATTCAATAATGTACCACAATCAAATATATGGTTTGCAGCAGATGATAGAACTACTGAAGCTAGATGGGTTATTAGTGCTGGTCCTGAAGTAAATACACTACTTCGTATAGGTAATGCAAGTGGAACAAATCAGCAAGGTGTTTATAATAACTGGGCAGGTGGTGAACCAAACGATTGGGGTGGTAACGAAGATGCGGCTGTAACAAAATGGGGTGGTGGATTTCAATGGAATGACCTTTCAGTTGCAAATGTTAATGCTTATGTAGTTGAATTTGGAACTTGGACTAATCCTGATGACCAAACATTTACTGAATTTTATTCTAACAGT
>Ga0315906_10011622_pt1 | contig 10259 bp, 14 predicted proteins | sample LakEriMetagenome_4_FD_203526 | JGI IMG/M metagenome (GOLD analysis project Ga0315906, IMG submission 203526) | Freshwater fungal communities from buoy surface, Lake Erie, Ohio, United States - Buoy 2 MA122 | ecosystem: Environmental > Aquatic > Freshwater > Lake > Lake biofilm | place: USA...
GTGAATAATGATTTGTCGTTTGCAAGCAAGAACGCTGCGGTTTCGGCTGAAAAATCTAATTGTACTTTCATAGTGTTTAGTTTTTAAGATTAAAGAGAAATTTGGTCTTGTAATTTACCAACAATGTAGCAAATAACCAAAAGGGCAATGAATAATTTTGTTTGTGGTTTCATAGTCTTTAGTTAAAATGTGCGTTACCGAGGCGCACCCCTCGTTTAATTTAAGCGTAAACCTTTTCGTTTATTTCATCCATTAACAGGTCGTAAGTCATATTCGATAACTTATAACCACCTCCAGCCATAATATAATCTAATCGACTACCATCGTTATCAGGCGATGCGATATGATTAGTGTACCGAGTAACTGCGTTAAATAATCCCCAAAGATTATTACCCTCTAATTTTATTTCAGTATCTAAAGCGCTATTAAAGGTTTCGATAATATTCTTTTTCCTTGTACTAATATCGTCTTGAGGATGACCGTTAATTTTAAATATCTTGTTGATTACCTTATCAACCATATTATCTTCTAATCGGATATCAGACATTATCTTAAAATTATTCATTAATGCCTCGTCAGCACGTATCGCTGCGTTCATATCCATTGCCAGCGCTTTAACTTTTTGTGGCGCATTAATGGAGTGCTTAAACTTCGATAGGTCTTTGTATGCTCTAAAAAAAGTATTCTCACATACGACAACAGTATTAGAACTACCGAATGCTATTGATGTTGTTCCGTCGTGTGAATTTAATGCGGTAAGGTTTCTCTTGACTACACTTTTACCGATATATTCATCGGGTAGAGTAGCTTGTAAAAATACTCGTTTCCCTCTTTTCATTTCCCCACCCTTATCGTAGGTTACGTTTATACTATCTGCTGCGGTTACTATCGCTTCAGCTAATTGATAGTTTTGATATACTTCGTACCTACTCTTTACTGCGCCTAAAAATTGACGACTTGTTTTTTTAAATGTACCGAAAACTCTTGTCGGGCTTTGGTCTACTACACTGATTAGTGGCTCTTTAGATACTTCCCAGTTAAGACCTGTTTTTTCGAGGAGTTCAAAAACTCGCTGATTGATGTTTTCCATTTTGTTTGTTTTTTGGTGTTTAATTATGGCGGGATTATCCCCGCTTTCGATATCAAATATAACACAGATTATACACATAAAAAAAATTATTTTTGCCATTTTTTACAAAATTCACGTAACTTATTGATTTTCAGTAGTATATTAGCCATAAATAGCCACAAAATAGCCTATTTTATATGTATGCCATACCTATTAGGTAGCCAATATAATAGCCTACAATAATAAGAAGAATAAGAATAATAAGAATAATAAGAGGAAGAATAAAGTATTTTAGACAGCGTTTTATGAATAAACGTAATTTGATAATCAGCGAAATGTATTTATCTACCGATATCAAAGATGCTATTGGAAAGATGAACCCAACTGATTTGCAAGATGATTTACGGCAAGAGGTATTCCTTGTTTTATGTGAAATGGATGAGGTCAAGCTATTTGAAATGTACGATGGCGGGTATCTAAAGTACTTTATTGTTCGTACTATTCTTAATATGGCTAAAAGCGACCGAAGCAACTTTTACAAGAAGTTTCGGCAAATCTATCAGGAAATTCCGTTAACCTACGATATACCAAAAGAAGATTACAACGAAGAACTTTTAAACAAACTTGAAAACGGATTAGGTATTTTGCATTGGTACGAAGCCGAACTCTTGAAACTCTATGCCAGCAACGGGAAAAATCTTTTAGCAATCAGTCGGGAAACTAAGATACCTTATCGCTCTTTGATAAAGACAATACGAAAAGCAAAAATATTGATGAAATATAAAATTAGGAATAATGAAAATCTTTGAAGTCATCTTAGCGGCTAACTTATTTAGCTTCTATTTTATCGTACAAAACAACTTTCCGCAAAAGTGGAAACTAAACTTTAAGCCGTTTAATTGTACGCTTTGCCTGACTGCTTGGATAGGTTTAATTCTTTATATCCTTCCTTTATGGGCAACCGAAGCTATGTTATGTATGTTTGGTGCTGGTGTTATTGCGCCATTCTTTAGAAATTTTTTAAATAATTTATATGAAACAAAAAGACATTGACTTTTGTCAACAACACATTATCAACTTTGAATCGGTAAAACTTGGCTTTACTCGAAACATTCCTTTTGATGTTTTGGGCGAGTACGAAAGAATGTATCGTGAATACTTAGATGCTCAATTCATCCTGACCTATTGGTGTGGCGAGTGTGTTTTCGATATGCTCAAAAGATTGATTACCTTATTTGAATTGACATTAGCTGCACAACCGAAAGTGCAAATTGAACCTGCACAACCAGAAGTGCAAAAAAAGCGAGGCAGACCTAAAAAATGAGAATACTTGTATTAACTGCACCCAATTCTGGTGTCGGCTATCATCGTTTAATGTTGCCAATTTACTATTTGGAAAAGACATATGCGATGTTTACCGATTCCTTGACCGATGAAGTATTAGACGAAAACTTTGACCTTGTAATCTTCAATCGCTTTATTCCTGGCACTACCTTAGAAACCTTAATTGAGAAGCGAGATAAGTACGGCTTTAAGATTATTTGTGATATAGATGATTATTGGATATTGGATAGTTCACACATTTTAGCAAGTGTCTATCCCACACAAGAAATTATCAATCACATAAAGATTGCTGATTTAGTTACTTGCACGAATGAAAAGCTATGGAATGAGATACGACCTTTAAACTCTAATGTCGCTATCTTGCCGAATGCTTTGCCTTATGGTAATGACCAATTTACCGATGTAAGAGAATACACCGATAAGGTTAAATTTGTTTATACAGGTTCGATAACGCACGAAGAAGATATCAAGATTATCCAATTCCCTTTTAAGAAAGTAGCTTCGGATAATTCACTTAGAAATAAAGTGCATTTTCAATTATGTGGGTTTGATGATAGGGGCGAGGGTTCGGCTCACATCTGGCATCGTATGATAAGTAACTTTACTTGCGGATTAAAGTTAGGCGATGTAAGAAGGTTTCTGCCTGTTACAGAATATATGAACTTTTATAACGATGCGGATTGTTCTATCGTTCCGTTAAAGGCAACGAGGTTTAACTCAATGAAATCAAACCTTAAACTCTTAGAAGCAGCCACAAAGAAAATCCCCGTTATAGGTAGCCACGTTGAGCCATATCTCAATTCGCCAATGATACAAGTAAACTATCAAAGTGATTGGTACAGAGAGATTAAAAAAGTTACCGAAGATGCTATTTATAGGCAAGAGAAAGGTTTGCAACTATTCGAATGGGCGGTTACAAACTTTAGCTTATTTAAGGTAAACGAGAAAAGAAAACAATTATATCAAAAGTGGTAGTTGAGTTATGGCTAAATCAGGAACTATTGGAAAGCAAACATTTGGAAAGCGAAGAAAAGGAAAGGCTCATAAGGGATATAATAAACACAATCGAAAGGAAAGGAATTATCGAGGGCAAGGAAGGTGTTGAGATTGATTATTTAAAACTAATGAACTAATGTATATTCATCCTACCGCTATAATCTACCCTAATGTGATTATCGAACCCGATGTTTATATTGGTCCTTATTGTGTTATTGGTGCGCCTCCAGAATGGAAAGGGTACGAAGATTGCGAGGGGTTAGTAACAATAATGTCAGGCACAAGGTTAACGGGTTTTGTTACCGTGGATAGTGGCACGCAAAGAAGAACGATTATCGGCAAGGGTTGTTACCTAATGAAGCACGTTTACGTTGCGCACGATGCTATCTTAGCCGAGAATGTTACATTGAGTGCTGGTGCTAAAGTCGGTGGGTTAGCAATAATCGAAAAGAATTGCAACTTAGGTATGAATGCGGTGTTACATCAAAAGGTAAGGATACCCGAAGGGTGTATGATTGGCGCATCGGCATTCGTAGGAAAGAAATCTATTTTAAGACCTTACTATAAATATGCAGGAGTACCTGTAAAAGAAATCGGAAGCAATGCTCGTTAATGTAATCTTACTAAACTACGAAAGAAAAATACATACCCAAAGGGTTAAGAATGTAAACTTCTCTAATGCAGGGTTTCATTTTGACTTTGTTGAGGTTGAGATGAAAGGCATAGCAAGAGCCATCAACTACGGAATAAGTAGGAGTTATCAATACGATGCGGTTGTAGTAATGGCAAACGATATTTTGATGCCCGATGATTGGTTAGCCAGAATGGTAGAGGCTGCTTATGCTATTCCTAATACGGGAACTTGTGGGATACATTGCGTAGAGGGTTTGCCAGATAGAAGCTATGTAAACGATATCCCAATACATATTAGCAATATGGTATTTGGCAATGTGTTGATACCGATGAAAGCTATTGAAACAATAGGAAAGTTTAACGAGGTGTACGACCCGTATGGAATGCAGGATAGCGACTATTGCTTTAGATTAACACAAACAGGACACTTGAATTATTATTTAGGTGGTATGAGGTCGGAGCATATAGGACACGATGTAGGACAAGACACTCCGTATCGAAGAATGAAAGATGAAGGGTTAAGCAAGTGCGATAAACTATGGGCGCAAGAAACTGCCAAATATCAATCAACTAACAATTATAAAATAATATGAAAACAGAAAAAGTTGCGATTGGCAAAATCAAACCAAACACAAATAATCCGAGAATAATTAAGGATGATAAGTTTCAAAAGTTAGTAAAAAGTATACAAGAATTTCCAGAAATGTTATTAATACGACCTATCGTAGTCAATGATGAAATGATTGTGTTAGGTGGCAATATGAGGTTAAAGGCTTGCCAAGAAGCAGGGATAAAAGAAATACCTATCATCAAGGCAAGTAATCTAACCGAAGAACAACAAAAGGAATTTATCATTAAGGACAATGTAGGCTTCGGGGAGTGGGATTGGGAAAATTTAGCAAACGAATGGGATGAAACACAATTAGAAGATTGGGGTTTAGATGTATGGATAAATAAAGGAAAAGATGAATTATTAGAAGTAGAAGATGAAGTAGAGGAAACAACAACAGATGCACCAAAAATTACCGACGAAGGATATAGTTTATTTGAATTAGTAATGTTACACGAAAATAAATTAACTTTATTAGATTTATTAAATCAGGTTAAGAGAGAATTCTTATTTGAAAAAACAGAAGATGCCTTAATGGAATTAGTAAGAGTATATCAAAATAAAAATAAATAATATGAGAAAAGAAAATAATGCCTTTATAAGTTTTGGTAAAGCTAATAGTGGTTTAATATTTGATGATAGTAATAATGTAAAATATCCAATCAGATATTACAATGTTATTAATGGGCAAGGAGTTAAACTGAATTCTAATTACTCCTATTATGGCTATGTTTATAATGGCTTTATTGGTATACATAGGTACGATGCGCCTAAAATATTTCTTACAGATGGTATGTATTTTAGCTTATCTAAAGAATTTAGTTTCTCTTTAGATACTAAAGGGTCTTGTATTCTTATCGAAGTCATTAATGATAAGTACTATAAAGAAACAGATTTCAGTGCATACGCTACATTTGGCGGCCCTATTGAAGAGAAAGGTCGTTTAAAATATATTGATGGTTGTACGGATAGTTTATTAATTAGTCCTGTAAAAAAAGGGCAACCTTGTCTTAATCATTTACACTTTCCGCATAGTATAGACCAAACACAGCATACGCATCCAAGTCATAGGATTGGAATAGTAGCAAGTGGGTATGGCGAATGTATTACTCCATTCGGTAATTTACCACTTGAACCAGAAATGATATTTGTTATTAAGGCTTGGGATAATGTAGAATATGCAGAAGGATTAGATGGAAATAAATATCCGATAGGCCAGCACGCATTTAAAACTTTTGATAAGCCAATGAATGTAATTGCATTTCATCCCGATAGTGATTTTGGCCCTGAAGATGAATTCCACCCTATGATTAATAGAACAATAGTTAATGGAATTTCGGCAAATACCTTAAAAGATATAATGACTAAGTAATGGCAAAAATTAGAAAGAAGAAATATCAGGCAAATAATGTTCTCGATGCTGCAATCGAAAGAATGAGATATTTATACGATAGCTTTGATAATGTCGAGATTGGGTTTAGTGGGGGTAAGGATAGCACTGTTGTATTAAATATTGCTCTTAGAGTAGCTAAAGAAAAAAATAAATTACCTGTTATTGCTAATTTCTATGATGAAGAAGCTATACACCCGACAACAATAGAATATGTTGAAAGAGTAAGAAATCATCCCGATATAAAATTAAATTGGTATTGCTTAGAATTTAAGCATCGAAACGCATCCTCAAATGAAGAGCCTTACTGGTATACTTGGGATAAAGAAAAAAAAGAATTATGGGTTCGTGAAATACCACAGTTTTCTATACAAGAGCATCCTAAATTCTATAAAGGATTATCATTTCAGGAGTTTACAAGTTTACGGGCAGAAAAATCTAAAGGTACAACAGTCGATGTAACAGGTGTACGAACACAAGAGAGTTTACGTAGGCATATGGCAGTATCGCGAAAGGTTAATGATAATTATATTTCAAGGTATGGTCATTTTGCAATCGCGCATCCAATATATGATTGGAGCAGTCAAGATGTTTGGAAATTAGTTCACGAATGGGGTATTGATTATAATAAGACATACGATATATTTAATAAGACAGAACTACATAATAAGTTTTTAACTCAACGTGTATGCCCCCCCTTTGGGGAAGAACCTTTGCGTGGGTTATGGATATATGCAGAGTGTTTCCCCGATTTATGGCATAAAATGATTAATCGTGTTGCAGGTGTGGCAACCGCTTGGCGATATGCAAATACAGAGTTATATGGAGTAGGCGGTATACAAAAGCCTGACGATTTAGATTGGAAAGAATATCTGAAATATATTATAGATACATATAGTGGAAAAGAAAAAAAATATGTAATTGAGAATGTTAATAGGTATATTAAATTGCATAATTTTAGAAGTAAATATCCTATTAGTGATACAGAAGCATCGCCATTAACAGGTATATCGTACAGGTGGCTTTGTAAAATAGCACACAAAGGCGATTTTAAAGCAAGACAATTTCCTGATAATGAAAGAGCAGCAGCGATGAAAAAAGAAAATATCACACAGGAAGATGCAATACATTTATACGCAACAGAAGAATATAAAAAAGAATACTTTGCAAAATGATAGACCCTAATGAATATCCAAGTGTTACAAGGATATTAGCTGCTACAAAACCTATTTGGGATATACAAAATCTTGAAAAGTGGCGACAACGTATAGGCTATGAAGAGGCAGATAGAATAAGTCAGGCAGCATTAGATAGAGGTCATATGTACGATAAATACGTAGAAGATTATACATTAGGATTAGATATACCACACGAGCCACTTAAAAATCATTTAAATCAATTTCAAATAATTAGTAGAGAGCAAACTATATTTAATCACGAACATAAATACAAGGGTAGATACGATTGTATATTTGCACAAAATGGTATTGTAATATTAAATGACTTTAAAGGCTCTGGAAAAAAGAAAAGTAAATATTGGCTGAAAGATTACCCATTACAGATTGCAGCCTATATCAAGGCAGTAGAGGAAACAGGTATAATAATAAATTGGGGTATGATTACTATTATATTAGAAAACGAGATACAAACTTTTGTATTTAACCATTGCGAAATAGAGGAATTTTATCAGCAATTTTTAAAAAGATTAAAAAAATATACATATGAAACAAATGCCAATCTCTAACGTACAATGGGTAGATAGAAAAGAACTATCGCCAAATCTATACAATCCTAATAAGGTAGCACCCCCCGAAATGGCTCTCTTAAAACAAAGCATATTACAGGATGGATGGCTATTTCCAATAATTGTATTTGATAAAACAATACATATTAATGGATTAACCGACAATGAAAGTAAATCAAAATACACAATTATAGATGGATTTCATAGATACACTATTAGTGGCGATAAAGACGTTTATAAATTAAGCGATGGCAAAGTACCCGTAGTAATACTAAACCCCGATAATCCCCTCGCAACAACTGTTAGGATGAACCGAGCAAAAGGAACACACGCAGTACTTAAAATGGGCGATATCGTAAAATATCAAATAGAAGCAGGTAAACCTATTTCCGATATTATGAAAGAGTTTGGTATGGAAAAGGAAGAGGTAGTGAGATTAGCAAATAGAATGGGTATCCATAAGAGCGAAATTATAATCGACACTGATTGGTCAAATAGCTGGATACCTGAATAACAGACAAAATACAGACATATGGCATTTCCACACGATGGGAAAAAATACGAGAAAGGGCAATCGGGCAATCCTAATGGTAGGCCGAGAAAGTATACCACAATACTAAAAGAGCAAGGTTATAAGTTATCTGAGATAAATGATACTATACAGAATATGATGGCGATGAATATGGATGAACTTAAAGAGGTTTGGGAAGATGATAATAGTACAATATTAGAAAAAACTATTGCAAATGCTATGCGGATTAGTTTGCGTAGGGGTAGTTTATATTCTTTAGATACCTTGCTTACTCGGGTTTATGGTAAGCCGAAAGAAACGGCACAAATAAGCACAGATAATAAAATAGAGGTAATATTTGTGAAGGGTAAGACAATTCTATGACGATACACCTACCTGAACCGCATACCAACCAGCAAGTAATCCTTGATAGTTCAGCAAGGTTTCGGGTTGTTATGTGTGGTAGACGTTTTGGTAAAAGTGAACTTTCTCAAATAGAAATAATATCTAATGCTTTATTAGGTCATAGAGTTGCATATATTACTCCTACCTATAAATTAGCGAAAACATTTTTTGACCAATTGGTTAAAACAATACCTTTTGAGCATAACCGCAGCGATTTAAGAATAAATTTTCCTAATGATGGTACAATTGAATTCTATACAGGAGAAAGATTAGATAGCTTACGTGGTAGAAAATTTCATTTTTCCGTAATTGATGAAGCCTCTTTTATCCCTAATTTAGAGGATGGTTGGTTAAATTCTATACGTGCTACATTAACTGACTATAAAGGAAGGGCTTTATTCTTATCTACTCCAAAGGGAAAAAATTACTTTTACTCATTATTTCTTAAAGGATTAAATAAAGAACAGGATTGGGAAGCATTTAAATTTAGCACCTACGATAATCCATACATTGATATAAGTGAAATTGAGGATGCAAAAAGACAATTACCAGCCGTAGTATTCGAACAAGAGTATTTAGCTAATCCCGCAGAAAATTCAGCTAACCCTTTCGGTAGTACATACATAAGACAATGTACCTACCCAATGAGCGATAACGTGCCGATAGTGTTTGGTATTGATTTAGCTAAGTCATTTGACTATACTGTTATAATAGGCTTAGATAAAAACGGGTCTGTATGTTATTTTGATAGGTTTCAAAAGGATTGGCGACAAACAAAACAAGTAATAAATAGTTTGCCTAAAGCATCTATTCTGATGGATAGTAGCGGAGTAGGCGACCCTATATTTGAAGATTTACAAAGGGATGGGTTGGATATTACAGGTTTTAGATTTACCGCGACTTCAAAGCAGCAGATAATGGAAGGATTATCAATAGCTATCCAACAAAGAAAGATTGCTTTTCCTGAAGGGCCTATCACGGCTGAATTAGAAATCTTTGAATATACATTTACGGGCAATGGAGTAAAGTATTCAGCGCCAAGTGGTTTCCACGATGATTGCGTTATGTCTTTAGCTTTAGCTTGGCAACACTATACCAGAAACACAGGGCAGGGTAAGTATTCCTTTGCATAGCAACAATTAGGGTTTTATCTATTTATGGATATGAATTGGAAAGACATATCCGTATTTCAATGGCAGCAACTTAACGACCTATTCCTTAAATCTAAGGAATTAAATGAGTTAGACCTTGCAATTCAGTCGGCAGCGATTTGTACTCGTATGACCGAGAACGAGATTGATAGCTTGCCTATCGAAGATTTGAACCCTTTACTCAAATCTATTCAGTTCATCCACGAGGAAATCAAACCAGAACCCCAATCTTACATAAAGATAAACGGCAGAAAATATAAGTGCATTTATGACGTGCGTAAGATACCAGCGGCACGTTATATCGAAACAAAGCACTTCAGCCAAGATGTAAACGGAAACCTGCACAAGATTGCTGCCTGTATGGTTATGCCGATGAAGAAAACTTTGTTCGGGTGGAAGTTAGATA
>Ga0315906_10011623_pt1 | contig 10258 bp, 12 predicted proteins | sample LakEriMetagenome_4_FD_203526 | JGI IMG/M metagenome (GOLD analysis project Ga0315906, IMG submission 203526) | Freshwater fungal communities from buoy surface, Lake Erie, Ohio, United States - Buoy 2 MA122 | ecosystem: Environmental > Aquatic > Freshwater > Lake > Lake biofilm | place: USA...
TCTGCAGATTGTGAGTTAAATCAATATATTCCTGAACACTTACTTCCAGAAGGTGCAATTCTTCCTAGTACATTTCCTGAGCTAAATCTAAAGCTTAAAGCCGGCACTGATTATTATTACAATGAACTTCTTAAAGATCAAGAAAATAATAATGGTAATGGTGATGGTAGTTTACAAGATTTACTTGATGCACTAGGTGATGAAGACATGCATGAAACATGGAAAGAATTTGATAATATGTCTGAAGCTGAAAAAAGATTAATGACAGCACAGGCAGAATATCAAATACGTGAAGCTGCAGAAGAAGTGATTAAAGCAAGAGGATATTTACCTGGAGAGATTTCTAATATATATCATAGGATTACAAATCCGGAGCCTCCAAAGTTTGATTGGCGCAAATATATTAGGAACTTTATAGGTAACAGTTATCAGGTAGAGACAAGAACATCTAGAAAGAAACTTAACAAGAGATTTCCGGATTTCCCGGCAATGAAATTTAAACCCAAGAAACATATCTTGGTTGCAATAGATACTTCAGGTTCAGTTAGTGATACTGAAGTTAAAGAATTTCTTAATGAAATATATCACCTGCATAGAGCAGGAACGGAATTAACTGTAGCACAGTGTGATACAAAAATCCGAGACATCTCTAAATACAATCCTAGAAAGGATATAACAATTTATGGTAGAGGGGGTACAGAATTTGACCCCATACTAGAGTATTATAATAATAATACTCACATCTACACATCCTTAGTTTATTTAACAGACGGTGAATGTACTGCAAGTATTACACCAAGAGGCAAAATGTTGTGGGTTATTTCCACAAATGGTACACCTAATCAACAATTGCCCGGTCCACAAATCCAACTAAATTAAAAATTAAAAACATGGCACAAGTAAAATTAAACACTAAAGAGTTAAAGAATTTCGTTAAGCATTTTATTAACAATAATAGATTTATTCAGAACACTGGTAAAGTTCCCACTGCTTTGAATATTATGGGTAATGCAGGTCTTGGTAAGACCACAATGGTAGAGCAACTTGCAAAGGAAGAAGGTATGCACTTTGTAAAGTTGAATCTTGCAATGATAGAAGAGTTATCAGACTTGATTGGTTTTCCAATGAAAGAATTGGAATTGGCTAAGATAGAGAATGGTGCTATCACACAAAAGAAATGGGTTACTGAGATAGAAGCTGAGTTGGGTGTAAAAGCCGGCTTTAAGCTTACAGGTAAAAGAAGGACTACATATTGCCCACCAGAGTGGATTGCTGATAAAGGTGAGTCTGGGATACTTTTGCTGGATGATTATACGCGTAAAATAAAAAAATAATTGCTTTCTAAAACAAAACATCCTATATTTGTAGGATGAATTCTTTCAAGTCTATTATTCCAAAAAGCTTAAATACATCTGGAATTTATTTAATAAAAATAAATGAACATATGTATGTAGGTAGTTCTTTAAATGTAAAACAAAGATTAAGAGCACATATATTAAAACTTAAAAAATCTAAGCATGAAAATAGATATATGCAAAATAGATTTAATAAGTATACTATTAATAAATGTACTTATTGTTTATTAGAAGAATGTTCTGAAGATATAAGATTACATAGAGAAAAATACTGGATTGATACTTTATCACCAGATCTTAACTCTAAAATGAATCCTGTAACACAAACAAATTCTAAAACACAATCTAAAATAGTTTATCAATATAGTTTAAATGGTGATTATATAGGGTATTTTCCATCCGCAAGTGAAGCTGCTAGATTCTATAATTTAGAAAGTTCTAGTATATCAGCTTGTTGTAGAGGAAAACTTTATAAATCAGCGGGTGGATTTCAATGGTCTTATGTAAAAAAAGAAAATATTAACTATACTAACAATAGTAAATTTTCTAAAATTAAAAAAATTACCATGTATACAAAACTTGGTAAAAAAATTAAGACTTTTAATTCAATTGTTGATGCTGCAAAATATATATTAGAAGATGGTGATAATATCAATTCATTATCAGCTATTATATCAAGTGCTGCAAAAAATACAAACTATAGTGTAAAAGATAAATTTATTTACAGTTATGAAGAAAAAAACAACATTATATATACAGGTACAAAAAATTTTCCTGTACTAGAAGAAAAAAAAGATGGTACTAAAATTTTATGGAATAGTACATCTCAAATTTCTAAAGTTTTAGGTTTAAAAACTTTATATATAATGAGGGTAATAAAAGGTGAAAGAAAAAGTTATAATGGAAGCATCTGGTCCGATGCGCGTTTAAAACAGGGTGAATTGCTGGAAACTCCTGAAGAGGACAATCAGCAGCCAAGCTTGGGTAGTAATACCCTTGAAGGTTCAACGACTAACAACCGAGTCCTACCAGATAATGCTGAGGACAGTAATGTTGACACGAGTGCCCTGCAATCATTTATAAATAATCAAAAACCACTTAATTCTGAATTTAATCAGATAATAAGTGAGAATTTTTGGGATTTAATATGATTGATGATATAGTCTGAACTATATAGTAATATATAGATCTATAGGATAAAGAGCCTATAGGATAACAAAATGGCGGACCCTAGAATGTTGCAAGCATGTATGGATTTAATCAATACTCAAAAGTATATCTCTTGGCAGTTACCAAAAGACTGGACTATTATACTAACTACTAACCCTGATAACGGTGAGTATAATGTACAATCTATGGATACAGCACAAACAACCAGATTTGTATCTTGTGAATTGAAGTTTGATGTAAACTGCTGGGCTGAGTGGGCAGAAGAAGCTGGTATAGATGGCAGATGTATTAATTTTATTATTAAGCATCCTGAGATTGTAACAGAGAAAACTAACCCGCGTGCAATCACTACTTTCTTTAATAGTATTTCAAGCTTTGAAAGCTTTGAAGAAAATCTTGCTATGATTCAAATGCTTGGTGAGGGTAGTGTTGGCCCAGAGATGAGTCACTTGTTTACTATGTTTATCAATAACAAACTTGATAAGTTGATTTCACCACATGATGTATTGTTTAACGAGAGTGAGCAATATGTGATGGGTCAGTTAAATTCAAATATTGGTAAGGGTGATGCTTACAGAGCAGACATTGCTAGTATCTTTAGTACTAGGATTGTAAACTATGCTCTTAATTATTTCAAAACCAATCCTGTTAAAGATGTACATATCAAGAGAATTGAGAAGTTAATTGTTGATGATCTATTTGCTGTTGACTTGAAATATATGATTGTAAGAAATCTTATTAATGGTAATAAGCAAAAGTTTCAGAAACTATTGTTAAACGATAAAGTTGTAGAATATACAGTAAAATAATTATGGAAAATATTTTAGAATTAACCAGCACGCAACATTATGCGTTAAATACTATAACTAATGGCTATAATTTTAAAGCTCATAAATATGAGGCATTACAGTTTATTTATGAATCTATTGATATTTCTTCACAAGTAATATTTGAAGATGGAGACTTGGATAATCTAAATATTTCAAACAATGCACTAGGGAAGGGAGATAAAATCTACTTCCTTCCCGGTGTAACTGTTCCAAGATTTAAAGTTAGAGAACTTGGTAAAAACTTGGAATTTGATATTGTAAGAAATATGGATAAAGCAACCAAGATTATAATTAATGTGGAAGCCCTTATTAATGAAATATCACAAAGTGTTACTTATTATCATGAGACTATAAGCACTGATGGTTTAATTAAACTTTTAGATGCAATAGAAAATGATCCTAATTATTCAAACATAGATGAAATAAAAACTTTTGTAGATAATGTTAAAGCTAAGATTGTAGAAATTAATTGCACTAGAGTTTTACTTCCTTATAGAGTAAGAGACTTATTTAATAAATTTGTTGAACTCTATAGTATGCCTGATGATACCTTAGAAGTACAGCAGTATACCAATAGATTAAGAATTCTAAAATCTGATGTTTATAACAATCTTGTTCAAAATATTAAGAATACAGCTATTCAGTTTATTGATGAGAAAACTCTTATCAAACAATGTAATGGTAGTAAAACTATTGATCATGAAGCTTATACAAGATTAGATCAAATGTTTAGTAATTATCAAAATGCTGATGTAGCTTTGGAGTTACTATGTAATTATAACTTTGAAGAGTCTATGTTCTATATTATTTTACTAGCATCTAGACATAGTTTTAATGATATCTCATCTAGCAAACATGTTAGTTATAAGAATCTAAGAAACTATTGTAAGAAAGAATGGCATATAGATATCAGTTATTTTTATCGTAACAACATAATGCATGTAATTAGACCATGTTTTAATAGAGGAACAATGACTAAAGAAATCTTAGGATTATTTAAGAATGAAATCTTAAACTTTATTAAAAACCATGGTGAAAACGATATGTTCACTATTACGTCTATAAGTTTAAAAGATGAGTTAAAGGAAAAATTAGTATGACAGAACAAGAATTAATAGATCAGTATTATAGTAACAAGTTATATCTTAGTTACTCAGCTCTTAGCAAAGCTATGTTTAGTCCTATGGCATATTATAACTATTATGTGCTTGGACAAAAAGAAGATAGGTTGGACAGTCATTTAGTAGAGGGTAGTGTTATTCACTGCCTTCTACTAGAACCAACTGAGTTTAGTAATAAGTTTAGTATTAGCAGTGGAAAGTTTCCATCTGAAAACACTAAAAAGATAATAGATGAATTGTTTAGAGAGTATCCGGATATTGATTTATTAGAGAACTACCAGGATGATATCCTAAATAAACTAATCAGATATAACCTACACCAATCTCTTAAAACAGATAAGCAAAGATTGGAGAAAATTATAACTGATGATACAAATGAATATCTTAAAGGATTAATCTCTGCAAAAGGTAAAATTGTAATAGAGCAATCTATGTATGATTCTGCTAATAAAACTGTGGAGTTAATGAAAAAGAATCCAAGTATTGCTGAAAGTTTATTTATGGATAAGTCAGAGTTTGATAATGTAGAAATCTTTTCTGAGCATCCATTAATGATTGATGTAAAAGATACACCGTTTGGTTTAAAAGGTATTATAGACAGACTTGTTATTGATCATGATAAGAAGTTGTATTGCATACGTGATATTAAGACCACCGGTAAAACTATTACAGAGTTTCCAGAGACTATAGAATACTATAACTATTGGGCCCAAATGGCTATCTATTGTATATTAGTTAGGCAGGCTTTTGGATATGAGTATGGTTATGATTGTGAGTTTATAGTTGTAGATAAGTATAAACAGATGTATGTTTTTCCTGTATCACCGCTAACCTTAGCAACATGGGCAATGAAAGTTAATGAAGAATTAGAGAAGTTTGAATGGTATTATACCAACAGAAAGTTTGATTTACCATATCAGTTTGTTAAAAAGCGGATGATTCTATGAAGAAACTACATAAGGATTATATACAGAAATCTAGGATATTCTTGTATCCTAGTCTAGACATAAGAAGGGGTACACTTGTAAAACCTGTGCAGACATATGTAGCATGGGAAGAGATAGTAACTCCAAAAGATAGAAAGCTTATCTGTGTTTATAACATGGAAGATTCAGAACAATTCAAAACCTTTGAGCGTGTAAAGCTTCTTGGTAATAAGATGTTTTGTGACTTCAGACAAACAGATGATGGCAAAGGTATTTACATCTTTACATTTGATAATAAACCTTTAGATTTTGATAGAGTTGTAGCAGGTAAATACTCACAACTTAGTGAAGCAACAAAGAAAGAAATTAAAAGTTATTATGGTACTAGCTCTAGCACACATGAATATGTGATGAGTTATTTGTATCCAGATGATTATTTTAATATCTATGCTGAGTTACTAGGTGTAGAAGTAGATCTGTTAAAGCAAGTAGGTGAGTTATGTGCACCTTTGGACATTGATAAAGAAACATTAAAAATTCCAATAGAAAGTTTGGAAATGAAAGATTTGATTATTTGATTTGTAGAATGAGTGAAAGATTAGAAAAATCTATGATATGTATTAACTCCGTATGGAATGGTAGAAATAGCTTTAGACTTATTCCAATTAACGAGAGTTGCCCCTATGTAGAAATGATATATGACCCTGAAGTAAAAATGATGGTTATTATATCTAAATTAAGAAAGCAGGCTTATCACATGCTACCTGTATTGGATGCAAATGGTGATGTAACTCCTGCTAAAAATAGAAAGAACCCAGAGAAAACATACAAGGAAGAGAGAAGATTAGTTGATTCTTACCAAGAGTATTATATCACAACTGTAGATGAGATTAAATCCATTATTAATATGTTTAGTATTAATAGTGACAAGTTTGATTTGTCTATATTAGATGCAACTCTTTAAAGGATAAAAAACCAACATATGTAAAATGGGGGAGGAGACTCCCCCTTTTTTATCTAAAAATATGCAGAATAATTGGATAATGGACATAGAAACTATGTCTGATTTCTTTTGTGTAGTATTTGAGCACTACAAAACTGATGAAGTAAGAGTCTATAAAGTTTCTTTTAAAGAGAATAACTTTAATGAACTAATGGAATTTCTTGAAGAAACAGTTAAGAACAATGAATGGCACATTAGTTTTAATGGTCTTGACTTTGATGCTCAGATTATTCAATACTTAATAGATAAGAGAGATACTCTTAAATCTCTTGATTACAAAGAGTTTACAAAGAAGGTTTATATAACAGCACAAGATATTATTAATAGAAAGCAGAGTAACAGCTTTGCGCTATACAAACCTAAAGATATTCTTATTAGACAAATAGATTTATTTAAACTTAATCACTGGGACAATCCGGCAAAAAGTTCTAGCCTTAAATGGTTGGAATATACTATGGATTGGCACAACGTGGAGGAGATGCCTCTACATCATACAGATATAATTGATACAGATGAGAAAGAAGAGATGGTTATTAATTATTGTAAGAATGATGTAAAGTTTACTAAGAAGATAATGGAAGCAAGTAAAGAACAGATTATGCTCCGGGTAAGTCTTAGTAGTGAATATGGTATAAATCTATACAGTGCATCTGAACCAAGAATATCTAAAGAACTTTTTAAGTATTTCTTAGCAAAGAAGATTGGAATGAGTGCTTATGAAATTAGCCAATTGAGAACTAAGAGAGACAAGATCAAGGTTAAGAATATTATTCTACCTTATGTTAAGTTTGAAACACCAGTACTAAAAGATTTACTGGCCAAGTTTAATGATTTAGAAATAGATGCCAACAATACAAAGGGTGCATTTAGTTATAGTGTAAACTATAAAGGGATGCAAACAGACTTTGGTCTGGGTGGTTTACATGGTGCAAGGCAAGGTATTATTCAGGCCGGCAAAGGAATGAGGATAGTTACTGCAGATGTAGTAAGTTATTATCCTAACCTAGCTATCAAGAATAAATGGTCTCCTGCACATTTACCAAAAGAAGATTTCTGTGAACAGTATGAATGGTTCTTTACAGAGAGAAAGAAGATACCTAAGAAAGATCCCAAGAACTATGTATATAAGATTATATTAAATAGTACTTATGGTCTTAGCAATGATGCAAATAGTTTTCTATATGACCCGGAACTTACCATGAGAATTACTATCAATGGTCAGTTAAGTTTAATGATGCTATATGAAATGATTGCAGAAGGTATTCCAGGTAGCATTCCTATTATGCAGAATACAGATGGTCTAGAGTTTCTAATACCCAATGAAACATATGATAAATACATAGAGATCTGTAAGCAGTGGGAAAAAATAACTCAGCTTGAATTGGAGTTTGATGAATATGAAAAGATGATTATTGGTGATGTAAATAACTATATAGCAGTGTTTACAGAGAGAAAAGCCAAAGATGAAAAGTCATATGAAGAACTTAAGAAAGATGAGCCCTACTATGTATATATGGAAGATTTATCTTTTAAACCTGTAAAATGTAAGGGCAGATTTGAGTTTCATAAACTAGCCTTACATAAAAATAAATCCTTCTTAATTATAAGGAAGGCTTTATATCATTACTTTGTTAATGGAATACCAGTAGAAAAAACTATAAAAGAATCCAAAAATATAATGGACTTTTGTGGTGGTGTAAAAGCAAAAAGTACGGCCAACTTTGTATCTATGTGTATGATAAATCAACAGCTTGTAGAGACTACACTAAACAAAATAGTTAGGTACTATATAAGTAAAAAAGGTTGTAAGATTATAAAGAAATATAAAGATGGTAGACTTGCACAAGTAGAAGCAGGTAGATGGATGCAAACTTTGTTTAATAAAATTCATGATATAGATTGGAATAATATTAATTATGATTACTATATTAGTAATGCAATTAAAGAGATTGTAAACATATCACCTGAAAAAATAACCTATCAACAAACAAAACTAGAACTATGATATCATTTAATAAAAATGACAAGAAGGTAAAATCATCTATAGAGATGACCGGTGTATATACTGAGAAATTACAATGGGAGGATGAGCTCGAATTAAAGGCTCATCCCTTCATTGCTTTTATTGAAGAAGTAAATGGTGTTGTTGAAAAAATTTCCATACAATGGGAAGATTTTGGCCCACTAGATAGAAAAGAAGCTGAGACTAAAATTAAGCGCTTACTTGAATTAAATAAGTGATATGGGAAGTGCAGTAACACAGTACGAGACCAGATTACTAAGTGAGATTCGCACTCTTAAAGAACAAAATAAGAGGCTTACAAAAAAATTACAGGATGTAGAGAGCTACTATATAGGTAGAATTGAAGACATAAAAAAAGATTATGCTGAGACTATAGTTAACTTAAATAAAAAAGTAACTATACTATCTAAACCTCTACTAGAAGAAGATTATATAGATAAAGTATTTAATTCTATTTTATTAATTACCGGTTTTACAAAACAGCAGCTATGTTCAGTTCTTAGAAAAAGAGAGTTGGTAATAGCTAGACATATTGGATTCTATTGTCTTAAACAAAAAGGTTATCCTCTTAATAAAATAGGGGAACACTTTGGAGGAAGAGATCACGCAACAGTTATCAATGCTTTAAAAAAGATGAAAAACTGGGAAAAAGTACCTAAGTCATATAAAAATGAATTAGATTTGAAGAACAAAATAAAAGATATATTAGATAATTATGACAACATTCAAATTACGGGGTAAAAGAATTCTTATAAACAAACCTGAAAAAAGAAACTTAGGTATAGAACTTACTCCAGAAGCAGAAGCAGAATTAGAAAAAGATTGGATGAAAAGCTGGAAAGAGCTAGAAGTCTATGCAATTGGTTCTGATGTAGTAGAAGTTAAAGTTGGTGATAAAGTTTATCTTCCAACATATGTTTTACAAAACGCTGAGATAATTGATATGCAAGAAGAAGGCATAAAGATGATGATAGGCGAACAAGATATTGCCATTATTTGGTAATACTAGGTAACCACTAACCCACTGGTAATAGGCTTTGATGTATGATGGAAAGCTAAGTCATGTAAGTCCTGCCTAGTTTAAAAATGAGTGCACTAAACGCAAATATCCCATACATAAAGTGTTATATAAGGAACTCTTATATAGGACTTGGTGATGGTATTACTGAAGGATATTTGTTTGGTGTAAAATGTATATTAAATAAACCATTGTTATTTCATTTTCAGAGCAATTTTGGGGCTGTGTTTTTTATGCAGCCCCTTAGTGCTTTTGTACACAAAGAAGATTTTGATTTGCTCTCTGATAATGAACAGACTAGATTAAGTTTATTACAGACCTGGGATTGCCAGAGTAATCATATCTCCGTAACTACATTTAGTTTCTTACAATACAAGAGAGTAGATGTCCATTGTAGAGATGATAAATGGAGATCAGGTAAATATTTATTTACCATTGATGACTATCATGGTGATCCTAATTCAATAAGTGTAGGATATGCTACAGATAATGATAGTAAATGCTATCAGTTCATACAACTAGAAGATGGAAATTTTTGTGCTCATCCTAACAACTTACTTAGATGGCACAACCCGGATTTTATAATCCCATATGATAAAAATAATATTCCTAGATTAAAAGTTAATGCTGAAGACTTTACTTCAGAAGATATAGATAGATCATACGGTAACAGTCCGTATTTTTTCTATAATGATCTTAATCCCTAAAAGTTCTATACACTTCTAGTATAGGAGCTACAATTTCATGTCTATGATTTTGTAATAGAGTAAACACTTTAAAACCCGGTACATGCTCTTCCACTCTTGATAGAA
>Ga0315906_10011625_pt1 | contig 10258 bp, 9 predicted proteins | sample LakEriMetagenome_4_FD_203526 | JGI IMG/M metagenome (GOLD analysis project Ga0315906, IMG submission 203526) | Freshwater fungal communities from buoy surface, Lake Erie, Ohio, United States - Buoy 2 MA122 | ecosystem: Environmental > Aquatic > Freshwater > Lake > Lake biofilm | place: USA: Lake...
CCAGATTTCAACTCTTAATCACATCGAAGCTCTGCAAAAGAGCGGTGTGACAATTGTTTCCACGATGCACGACATCACATTGGGTGCAATGTATGCAGAGCGCATTGTGATTATGCAAAACGGCAAGGTTTTATTAGATGGTCCATCGAACACAGTGATTCACTCACCACAACTAAAGCACGCATTCGATGATGGCATCACAATTCACACACTGGACAATGGTCGTCCAGTAATTGTTGCTAACAAGTCTGCCGCGATCCTATGACGCTGATTTTTATTGCAGGTGGCGCCCGCAGTGGCAAGAGCCGTAAAGGTGAAGAGCTAGCAAAGAACTTTGCGGGTTCAGCAAAACCGATCTTTATAGCAACTGCCGAGGCAGTAGATGACGAAATGACATCGCGCATTCAGAAACACCAAGATGATCGCGGCACTGCATTTGAATTAGTTGAAGAACCAAAAAACCTGACAAAGGCACTTAAAGAGGTAGACACTGATGCAACTGTTTTGGTGGATTGCTTAACCCTGTGGCTATCGAACAACATGATGGGCGAAGGCACAGATACAAATCAATCTGTGATCGATGCAGCCCGCGCACGTACAGGCGCCACAATCTTTATAAGCAACGAAGTTGGCGAAGGCATCGTGCCGATGCATCCGGTCTCTCGTCAGTTTCGCGATCTATCAGGCATCATGAATCAAGAGTTCGCACGAGCTTCCGACAAGGTTTATTTCATGAAGTTTGGAATCGCACAGGAACTTAAATGATTAATGACATCAGAGTTGCTTTTGCTTTCTTGACCCGAATTCCTATCGGGCATAAGCCAGATATTTCGATTCAAAGAAGTGCGATGTGGTTTCCACTCGTTGGCTCTGTACTTGGACTTTCATCAGGTCTTGTTTTTCTAGGACTCAATCAAATCATTCCAGCGCTACCTGCCGCTGCAATCACGATCCTATTTTCTGTTCTTGTTACCGGTGGATTTCATCAAGATGGATTAGCAGATACTTTCGATGGTCTTGTCGGTGGCTGGACTCCGGAGGATCGTTTAAGAATCCTTAAAGACTCACGCCACGGAACATACGGCGTTCTCTCCATAGTTATGCAATCAATCATTCAAGTAGCTCTCCTAGCATCCCTTGATACTCGCACTGGATTGCTCGCACTTTTAACTGCCCACACATTAGGTCGCCTTGTTCCCATTTACTTCATGCTTACACCAGCGGCCCCTTCACACGAAGGCATGGGCGCAACGTATGCACGCGCAGTAAAGGCGAGCCACGTTGCGTTTTCGACGCTACTGACGATTGCATTGCTCGCACCATTTATTGGCCTGCACCTTCTGTTTGTCACCGTACTCGTTGCAATCATTAGTCTCTTCTTTTTGTTCTACGTGCGTCGCAAAATTGGTGGCGTCCTAGGCGATGTATTAGGCGCATCTGAGCAAATCGCAGAAAGCTTTATTCTGCTTTATTTTGTAATAATCTATACAAACAACATGTGGCTGACATGGTTGATCTAATCACCAAGAGATTTGATTGTGTTTTATTTGATCTAGGAAATACTTTAATCGCTCAAGAAAATCCAGGAACGCCTTACCAAGATTTGAAAGTACAAGTTTTGCCTAGCGTGCAAGAATTACTGGATGAATTACACGGCAAAGTAAAACTAGGCATTGTTTCAAATACAAAGACGATTACTGCTGCAGATATTCAAACAAAGCTAGAAACTGTGGGTTTAGACAAGTACTTCTCATGCATTATTGCTACGGCCGAATTTGGGACACATAAGCCAGATCCAGCACCCATTACGGCTGCGATAGAGCAATTACAATGCAAGGCAGATTGCACGTTATATGTGGGGGATACCGAAACAGATAAGCAAGCAGCACTTGCAGCCGGTGCACACTTTGCATACGCAGGTCCCAACCTTTATGAATCAGTTAAGCAATACATTCTGCACAGTGATTCGGCTTTCGACCGTGCAATAAATATCTGCCCAGCATTTTCAAAAGAACACTTTGACGCCGTACGAAAAGAGTTTAATGGGCTTGCAAAACCAGTTGGCTCACTAGGAAAACTAGAAAACATTGCAGCCCAAATCGCAGGCATCACACATTCGCATACTCCAACCGTTGATCCCGCTGCCATCGCCCTCTTCGGTGCCGATCATGGCATTGCAGCTGATGACTCTGTTACTCCGTGGCCGCAAGCAATCACAGGAATGATGCTGGAAGTTATGGGCGATGACAAAGCTGCTGTATCTGTTTTGGCAGATGTTGCTGATGTTTATGTTCAAATCATCAACGTCGGCGCAATCGCTGATTCGAAATCACCACTTGTGCGCAATGAAAGAGTTGCCAGTGGTACAGCTGATATTCGCACAAGCGATGCGATGTCGGACGCAGTTGTTCGCGCGGCTCTCGAAGTGGGAGCACAAACAGCAGAACGATTAATTGCTGGTGGATCAAGGTGTCTTGTCACCGGTGAAGTCGGAATTGCAAACACAACTCCATCCGCGGCTTTGATTGCGCACTTCACGCAAACAACAGCAGAACAAGTTACTGGTCGTGGATCTGGAATTGATGATCAAACATATGCAAGAAAAGTTGAGATTGTCGCAAACCTAATTGAAAAGACAAAAAACGAAAAAGATCCAATCAAAACACTTGCACAAATCGGTGGAATAGAAATAGCTGCACTGACCGGTTACATCTTGCGTGCAGCATCGCTGCAGATACCAGTTGTATTGGATGGTATTATTACTCTTGCTGCAGCAACAGTTGCAAAAGCCATAGACCTAGAGATAAACCAATTCCTTATTGCAGGACACTCTTCATCAGAACCAGGTTCACGAATTGCAATTACACATTTGCAACTACAACCGATTCTTGATTTAGAACTTCGTTTAGGCGAGGGTACGGGTGCCTTACTTTCTGTACCTATTATTCGGTCAGCCTGTCAGGCTCTTTCTCGCATGGCTCGCATCGCTGACCTGCTCTAAGTCCCCCATTTATTCACAGGCGATTACCAACCAATTCACCCTTGAACCCCTTTTAAAATAAGGGTTTCTTGCTATCCTTTCGCTATTCCTATGGAGGTATCTATGCTTCGCAAGATCGTTATCGCTTCAACTCTTGGCCTATTTCTAGCCACTTCAGTCGTTACTCCAGCGTCAGCTGCAACCATTAAAACAGGTACTGCATGCAAAAAGGCTGGACAGACTGTAAAGGTTGGCTCAAAGACTTACGTCTGTGGCAAGAATCCAGTTGTCACGCCAACAAAGAACACCTACATGCTCAAGGCATGCCGCGACACAAACGCTCTCTATGTGACTGTTAAGTCCGCATACGATGACATGCTGGAGCAAGCAAACATCTTTGGATACAAGACTCTGGTTGATCTAGGAAACGCTCTAGGTGGACAAGAGAAGATCGATCTAGATAATTTGGACAAAACAATCGTTGATACTCAAGCCCTCTTGGCAAAGCAGTGTAAAAAAGGCGCTTAAAAGTATTTAAATCAGTACTAATAATGGCCTTGCAAATGCAGGGCCATTTTTTTTTGACTGGTCAAAACTTGTCGGTCCAGTCATGACTACAGCAATACAGGGCTACGCTCACTAAATGAATAGTTCCATCGCTGAGTTAGCTCGCTTTGCAACGCTATTAACACGCAATCCTGAAACCGAAGATTTGCTCAATACCTTGATGCGAGATTTTCTCAACGATCAGTCAGTTACTGCTATTGAAATACAAATGATTGTTGCCGATGGCGAATTGCTCATGAACTCATCCGTTGGCTTGGGAATCGATGGCGATCTCAAGAAGAGCATCGATTCACTCTCAGGCTTGATCGATAGCACCATCATTTTCACTCAATTAGAAAATGCGGGCTCAATTTACAATCCGGTTAATTACCTCTCTATTACATCTGTGACCATGAATTCATCGATCAAGGGCTTTTATCTCTTTCAGCATTCATCGGACTTCATTCCCAATGAAAAGACAGCAGATCTGCTGCACGCTTACTCAAGCCTTTTGACTATTTATCTAACAAGTAAATTGATTCCACTTGTGCTGACGAAAATACGGACATCTCCTGCAATCACCCAGCACGCTTCAAAGCTCACCGCCAGACAACTCCTGGTACTCACAGGCATGGTTGAAGGAAAGACCAATCACGAGCTATCAATTGACTTAGGATTTTCAGTCTCCACAATTCGCCATGAAACCATGGCGATCTATAAAGAACTCGGTGTTTCTGATAGAAAAGAAGCCGCACGAGTAGGACAAGCTGAATCTTTAGTATAAATAAATATTTTTGACCAGTCACTCTTTCTTTGCGACTGACGATGACCACTAATGACCATAAATCACGCTCAGATTTTTGAGACTCTTTTTCCTGTTCGATCACTTCACTTCTAAAGCAGCGCTACATGTTGCCGCCTGAAGTGTCTTTCCTAATGAAGGCAGATTTCTGCATTCGTTCATGATCAGGAGCACACCGTGGCCACAAGCCCAGCAACTACCAACGAGTGGTCCGTTGCTGACCTCGCTTCCCTGTACTCCGAGTATCGCCTTTCAATGATTTCACAGGCTCGTCGCATGCTTCGCAGCGACTCAGAAGCCAATGAAGTTGTTCAAGAAGCTTTCATTAAATTTATTCTTGCAGCCCCAGAATTAGATACAAAAGAGCGCGCACTTGCTTATATGCGCGCAACCATTAACAACCTTTCACTCAATGTGATCCGCGCTCGCGGAAGTCGTCCCAATCTTGTGGCCCTTGATTCAGATACATCTGCAGAACGCCTTGCAGAAATTGCTGTTGAAAACTACATCCCAGCTGATGTTTCAATGTCGGCTGCCGAAGACGCTGCGATTATCAAATTAGCTTTAGCTCAACTATCTCCTGCCGAGCGCGCAGCTTTGGTTATGTGGGAGATGGAAGGCCGCTCAACTTCTGAGATCGCATCAGAACTTGGTATCAAAGAGTCTGCCGTTCGTCATACAGTCTCACGTGCGCGTGCATCACTTCGCCGTGTTCTTAGTGAACTCATCATCGATGAAGAGCGTGGTCTTACCGCACTCGACATGCTCTCCACCTCTTATAAGAAGGCAGCAGAGATCGCACAGAAGTCTTCCAAGGTTGCCTTATCTCTCCTCCTTGTTGTCACAGCGTTCCTCGGTTTTAACTCACTGACCGGCAATGAAGGAAATGTTCAAGTCAACGACCTTGCTATCTCTACTCCAACAACAGTTCAAGATGAAGCAGTAACTCCTGCAGCTCCTGTTGAGATAACACCAACACAAAAGGTTTCAAAGAAATCATCTGGAATCACAGTTGAAGAGTTCAACGACCAGATGGATATCTCTATCGCACAGCTCGAATCAGTTGCAGTTATGGCACAGACCATGGCAATGATTCAAGCTGCAGAAGAGGGCACTAACTAACTTTCCGTATCGGTTATGGCGCTACACGTGTTCGTCATAAAAGTAACGGAATTAGAAGATCGAAAGATCTTCGAGCCGAAATCGGGAAATTCCCGATTTCGACTAACGAAAGGAAAAACATGTCTACAAAGACACTACGCAAGCGCATTGCGCTTGTTGCAGTAGCGGGACTTGGTTTCGGACTCTTGTCTGCAACTACAGCATCAGCGACAGCTGCACTGTCAGGAACAGGTCAAACAGGAGTTGTAGTTGCTTACGACAATGACGCTGATGGAACTGCAACACTCGTTGTAGGAGGAACACTTACACTTGGTGTGGCTCTTACATCTGCAACTGTTAACACAGTTACAGTTTCTGGTGGTTTATTTACATCAATTACTTCAGGTGGAACTGTAAATGCTGCTGGAACAACAGCATCTTCAGCATCAGGCGCCGCAATCGTGGGACTTGTTGCTAAAGCATCAACTGCAGGTACAAACATGGTTATCAAGTCATATGCTGGTACAACAACCATCGTTGACACGATCACGGTAACCGTCGTTGCTGCTGGGGTTTCTGGTGTTTTTAGTGCTGGTGATAGCTTGATCAGCATAATCGATGACTCAGGTACTACAGCACTTGCTGCTGACACACCATATGCAAGCATCATTGCAAACGGCGATACCGGTTTGATCTCATACACACTCAACGACTCATTAGTTGCAACATTGCCAACGACAACAGTTGTGTATGCAACAATTGCTTCAGGTAAGTGCGTAATCGGTTTACTCGATGCTCCAGAGGCCGGAACAATGGTTGTGGGCGAGGCACCTAGCGATGTTCTTTACGTCGCACAAGATCCAGATTTTGTAGATACACCACAAACTTGTTCAGTAGATATTTCAGTTGCTGGCACAAAGGTATCTACAAAGACATTCACATTCCAAGGTGAAGTTGCTTCTTTGGCAGTTGCGTCAATTGGCCGTGGAAAGACAAGCACAGCTAACACAGGCATGGGCTACCTTGTAGCACTTGACTCAGCTGGCAATGCAATCGGTAACGTCTCTGTTACCGGTGCAATTGTTAACGCTGCGGATGCAGCAGTTGTGAGCGCAGTGTCTGTAGCTGCTGTTACAGCACGCCGTGACTCATCACTTAACGCAGGTACAGCACCAGCAACAGTTCCAGTAACTGTAGGTTGGACATGTACTGCAACATCAAGCGAAGGTGTAAAGATCAAGTTCAAGTCTTCAAACGGAACTGGTGGATACATCTATAGCCCTGAGTACACAGCTACTTGTGGTGGAGATCCTGCAACATACACAGCTTCATTCGATAAGGCATCTTATGTTCCTGGTGATATCGCAACACTTACTATCACTGGTAAAGATTCAAAGGGTGTTTTAACAAATGATGCAGCTGTCGTTGGAACTGCAACAACTTATGAAGTTTCAATCGCAGGTTCAAATATGACAGCTGTGGCAGCACCAACAAATGCTGACACTTTCACAGCAGGCGTAAAAACATACAAGTTCATCGTCGGTGCAACTGAAGGCTCATACCAAATGGTTGTAAACCTTCCTAAGTACAACACAACAACTTATAGCCAATCAGCACTTGCTGTAAGCTACAAGATTGCATCTTCATCAACTGCTGTTTCAAATGCTGATGTTCTCAAGGCAATCGTTTCCTTGATCGCATCAATCAACAAGCAGATTGCAGCCCTTCAGAAGGCTCTTCTAAAGAAGTAAATTCTTCAATAGACTGGCCATTCAGCGTTTAGGCGCTGGCGGGCAAACCTAGGGCGGTTTCTCCTTACGGAGGGGCCGCCCTTTGTCTTGCCCAGAGAATGTGAGTTGTTCGAGTTAGCCACTCCTACGTATATGGTCGGATAGTCATGACCAGTCATTTATACTTGAGCCTGTGAAGCCACCAGGCTTCTGATATTGCCCCTAGCGAAATGTCCGTTTTGTCCTTAGAGCGCGACAAATGACCAGTCAATGCGTTGTAGAGAGTAGAGGCGGCGACGGTCGGCTCTGCAAGATAAAACCGGTTAAGGAAAATCCAAGTGGCTATTAAGAAGAAGGCTCAAGTGCAAGGACCACGTGTGTGGACCGTTGCCGAGTTAGGTGCTTTCTACACAGAGCACCGTTCAGAGCTTCTTGCCCACGCTAATCGCGTTCTAAAGGATTCCGCTAAGGCTGAAGAGATCACTCAAGATGCGCTAATCAAGTTCATGTTGGCTGCTCCAGAACTAGAGTCAACAGATCACGCACTTTCTTATTTACACCGCACTATTGAAAATCTTTGCATTGATCTATTCCGTCTAGAGGGACGTCGTCCAAACCTCGTAGTTCTAGATGATGCCACCGCAGAAGTTGAGGCTGCATGGCAAGTAGATGGCGATCACTCATCTGTTATTTCAGCTGCAGAAGATGCAGCAATTATTCGTCAAGCACTTGCGATGTTATCCCCAGCCGAGCGCGCCGCTCTTGTCATGTGGGAGATGGAGGGTCGCTCTACTTCCGAGATCGCATCCGAGCTCGGTATTAAAGAGTCTGCTGTTCGTCACACAGTCTCACGTGCTCGCGCATCTCTTCGTCGCGTTCTTTCTGAACTAGTTATCGATGAAGAGCGTGGTCTTACTGCCCTTGACATGCTCTCCACCTCTTATAAGAAGGCAGCAGAGATTGCACAGAAGTCATCCAAGGTTGCCTTATCTCTACTCCTTGTTGTCACAGCTTTCCTCGGCTTTAACTCATTGACCGGCAATGAAGGAAATGTTCAGGTCAACGATCTTGCTATCTCTACTCCAACAACGGTTCAAGAAGAAGCAGTAACTCCTGCAGCTCCCGTTGTTGTTGCAGAGCCAACAAAAAAGGTTTCTTCAAAGAAATCATCTGGCATCACCGTTGAAGAGTTCAACGACCAGATGGATATCTCAAAGGCACAACTCGAATCAGTTGCAGTTATGGCACAGACCATGGCAATGATTCAAGAAGCAGAGGGAACAAACTAAATAGGTTTCCGGATCTTTGCGGCATTACACGTGTGTGCCACGGGATACGGAATTAGAAGATCGAAAGATCTTCGAGCCAGATCCAGGAAATTCCTGAATCTGACTAACGAAAGGAAAAATATGTCTACAAAGACAAACTTCAAGCGCGTAGCGCTTGTAGCAGTAGCATCGTTGGGACTTGGTGTTCTTACATCAGTAGCTCCAGCGAATGCGACTGAAGGTGTGGCAACTGTCGTGACAGGCGGAAGCACATTCATCACAACAGCTGTTTCTGGCTCGGCAGCAGCACAAACAGGCACCATGATTGTTGGCGGTCGACTCATGGTTGACATTGACGGCGGAACAACTACTTCTGACACAGTGATAACTGTGTCCGGCGGAAGCATTCTGTCAATTGCAGGAGACAGTGTCGGTTGCCAAGTGCAATCTGCTACTCGAATCCTTCTAGTAGATGACACGGAATCTGGCGGAACTGCAGCTTGCAACGATGCTGTATTTTCACCAACCGCAGCCGGAACAAATATGGTTATCTCAAGCTATGTTGGGTCAACTGATCTTGCTGCCGGAACTCGTACAGATAAAATTACAATGACTGTAATTGCAACTGGTCTGAAGGGTGTTTTCTCAGCGGGCGAGAGCAAGTTCTCATTGGATGACACTGGCGATAGTTCTGCTGCAACAACAGACACTCTTTACGCGAATGTTGTAGCTAACGGTGGAGAAGCTCGTATCAATTATGAATTAAATGACGGGCTTGGCGCGAACGTGCCTTCAAATACAGCAGTATCGGCCTCTGTAACAGCGGGACAATGCATCCTTGGCGATTCCACAGGTACAGAAGATCTATCGAGCATCACTCTCACAGCTCCAGATGCAGATATTTGGGTAGCACAGAATGCGGCTTCAGAAGATCTTTCAACAACATGTACCGTGGCAATTTCAGTTGCAGGTGCAGTTGCTGCGACAAAGACAATCCTCTTCCAGGGTGCGGTTTCAAAGATCGTAGTTTCTTCTGTTGAAATTGCTGATTCAGGTGCTTCAACTCAGACAGGCCTTGGCTACGTGGTAGCTCAAGATGCTGCAGGAAATTCACTTGGATACATCACACTGGCTGAAGGTACAGGTGCAAATGCAAGCGTGAGTTCACTTACGTTTACAAACTCAAATAGAACTGCCTCAGGAAACACAGCAGTTAATGGTGGTGCGGCTCCAGGATCTACACCAACTTCTATTGGTTGGACATGTTCAGGTGTAAAGGGAAGTGCCCAAATGACAGTGAAATATGCTGTTGGAAATGGAACATACATCCATTCAGCACCTTTCACAGCGGCTTGTAATGGTGATGCTGTCAACTACAAGGCATCACTTGACAAGGCTTCATATGTCCCTGGCGACATTGCAACCTTGACAATTACTGCAACAGATTCAGCGGGGCGCGAAGCTAATGACCAAGAAGCTATTGGTACAGCATCCTCAGCCGAACCAGCTATTGCAGGATCAAATATGACAGCCGTTACAGCTGCTACGAATACTGACGTATTTACAGCAGGTAAGAAGACCTACAAGTTCGTCGTGGGTTCTACTGAAGGCTCATACAACCTTGTTGTGGATCTTCCAAAAATCAACTCAACAACCTATAGCCAATCTGCAGTAACAGTGCCTTACTCAATTAAGGCATCATCAACTGCTGTTTCAAATGCTGATGTTCTCAAGGCAATCGTTTCCTTGATCGCATCAATCAACAAGCAGATTGCAGCCCTTCAGAAGGCTCTTCTAAAGAAGTAATAACTTCGATAGACACTAAAGGCGG